>Ga0157378_10002165_pt1 | contig 17447 bp, 11 predicted proteins | sample M65metaG_FD_115309 | JGI IMG/M metagenome (GOLD analysis project Ga0157378, IMG submission 115309) | Miscanthus rhizosphere microbial communities from Kellogg Biological Station, Michigan, USA - M6-5 metaG | ecosystem: Host-associated > Plants > Roots > Rhizosphere > Soil | place: USA: Michigan...
TCAAAATTGCAATTCGCACTGCCTGGGTACAAGGATGAGACGGCTAACGCCGGCAAGGGAAATGAAGGCCCCCAGGTTGTTTTGAACGCTTTAAATGCGAATGCATCAAATAATTCGTCGGGTGGTTTGACAGCTAAAGTAACAAACCAGGAAGACAAGATAGATGTATCGACAATGCGTACCGGCGGGCAAATAGCTCCGGGTCATCAGAAAGGCAATTTGGTGGGCAGTCAATACCTGTTTGAAGTGTTTGTGCATGGATTTATTACAGATGCCTCAGGCGAGGTAATTTATAATTCGGACCATATGCTTGATTACGATAAGATCAGGGGTGGACTTTTAGCAGTAAACGACGGAAAAACAGTAGAATTGATGGACTGGGATAAGGTAAACGGCTTTACCTTGTATAGCCCAACTGATGTCCGTTATGATTTTGAAAAGAATATGGATATCGATAAATCACACTTTTTGCAGGAGTTAACCTCGGGTCCGAAATATAAGATATATAAACTGATAAAAACGAAGTTTGTACGGTCTGACTATGTGAACAATGGCGCTGCGCCGCACGGACATGATTACGACGAGTTTGTAGACGATGCCGACTATTTCTTTCTCGATGTACAGGATAAACAACCAAAGAAGTTATCATTGAAGAAAAAGTCGATCAAGGAAAATTTTGCGAAAGAAGCAGATAAAGTGAACAAGTATTTGTCAGATCATTCAGGATCTATTGACGATGCTTATCTAAGCAAGTTGGGCGATTACATGAATCAATAAACGCAGTGGAAGAAATGCAGAAAACCCACGGTAGTTTACTATCGTGGGTTTTTATTTTTCTGTTTAGATACTATTTCTTGTCTGCGCTATACTTTCCTGGCCCTAAAAACAGCAGTCCGCCAAACATAACAGCAGTTTCAATAGCTTGCGCGGCATCGCCAAGATTACCTCCCTTACCAAAATGCGAAAAAGCAGCAACAACCAGTGTTATTACAAGCAACATGCAAACAGGTCTGAAAGCTAATCCTATGATTACCAGGAAACCGCCAACCGTTTCAACCAAAGCAGCTAACAGGCCCCATACGACCGGCAAAAAATGGATACCGACATACTTGGTCGATTCTCCCAAACCTTCCCAGGTTTTTACTCCCCCGGTTAGCAGTGGCCAGCCATGATAAATGAACATACCGCCCAGGCCAAGGCGTATAATAAGTAATCCGAAATTTTTATAATTTCCTAAATTGCCGAATAGTGCCATAGTTAGAGATTAGTTAAGTGGTGATTGGAGACCGGTTCTAATGATAATTGGCAGTTACCTGGTCGCCCTTCACCGATAAAGTTAATGGTTTTCCCAATATCAAAGATTGATTATCGGGAATATGTCCCGCGGGAAAATCGAAACATACCGGATAATTATAGTTTTTCACCACCTCCATAATAATTTCAGGAACCGTTTGCCCAAATGGGATATCATTGTCCTTAATCTCGGTAAAGCCACCAACCATCAAGCCTGCAAGGTTTTTAAGCTTGCCCGCACGGTCCAGTGTTCTTATCATCCGGTCGATGGAATATAAATACTCGCCAACATCTTCGATAAACAGCACCTTCCCATCATAGTTATAGTCAGAGACTGAACCTGAGACAGCCACCAGCAAACTCAGGTTACCTCCCGCCAAAACACCGGTGCCCTGCCCGCTCCGGTTCAGATGATGCGATTCGAATGTATAATCAAAATCCTCCCCAAACAATGCCCTTCTGAGCGTTTCCAGTGAGTGTTTTGAGGCGTCGGGGATGTTTACAGGCATTTGTCCATGTATGGTTTGTGTGTTATAGTTGGCATACAGGTGCGCGTGCAGCACCGTAATGTCACTAAATCCGGCAAGCCATTTTGGGTTTTTCGCAAAATTGCTGAAATCTACCCGGTCTATCATTCTTATGGTTCCGTAGCCGCCGCGCGCTGCAATTATCGCCTTAATCTCATCATCATCAATGAATTTTTGCAGATCACGGGCCCTTAGCTCATCATCTCCGGCAAATTGGTGGTACGATGCACCCAGTGTTTCGCCCAAAACTACCTCAACCCCCCACGACTCCATAAGGGCGACCGCATCATCCATAGGTTTGGGTAATTTTTTTGCCGGACAGGTGATAGCGATCTTGTCGCCTTTTTTCAGGAATGGAGGAGTTAGCCCGGAAGCAGGATGTTTATGCATTTTTATTCCATAAAGCTGTCGGACTTTCCGGACTTTCGGTCTTTCCGACTTAAATCAATTATCTTTGCCAATCCGTCAACCGGCGGATCGGACGCAATTTAATATAATGTCACAACTTAATAAATTTAAACGCTACACAATTACTTCGGCATTGCCTTATGCCAACGGGCCGTTGCATATCGGCCACCTGGCCGGAGCATATCTGCCCGCTGATATTTTTGTACGGTACCTAAGGCTGAAAAAGCAGGATGTTGTTTACATCTGCGGATCGGACGAACACGGTGCGGCCATCACTATCAAAGCGAAAAAAGAAGGCACTACACCTCAGGCCATTATTGATAAATATCATGCGCAGATAAAGCAAAGTTTTGAAGAATTTGGTATAGGGTTCGATATATATCACCGTACGTCGTCACCTATTCATCACGACCTGTCGCAGGAATTTTTCCTGAACTTATATGAGAAGGATGAATTTGTAGAGAAATATTCTGAACAATATTTTGATGAGGATTTTCAGCAGTTTTTAGCCGACCGTTATATTATCGGTACCTGTCCCAATTGCAGTAATCCGAATGCGTATGGCGATCAGTGCGAAAACTGCGGCACTTCGCTTAATCCTACCGACCTCATTAACCCGGTGTCAACCCTTAGCGGTAAAGCGCCTGTTTTAAAGCCGACCAAACACTGGTATTTGCCATTGGATAAATATCAGCCCTGGTTGGAGAAATGGATTGATGAAAAGGAAGGTGAGTGGAAGGTAAACGTATTCGGTCAGTGTAAATCATGGCTTAAGTCAGGCTTGCAGCCAAGGTCAATGACCCGCGATCTGGATTGGGGTATTGATGTTCCGCTGGAGGAGGCAAAAGGTAAAAAGCTTTATGTTTGGATGGATGCCCCGATAGGCTATATTTCGGCAACCAAACAATGGGCGCTTGATAACAATAAAGATTGGAAGCTGTACTGGAAGAAACAGGCTAATGAAGAAGATGAAACCTGCCTGATCCATTTTATCGGCAAGGATAATATTGTATTTCACTGTATCATTTTCCCGGCCATCCTGCGTGCGCATGGCGAGTATGTTTTGCCGCAAAATGTTCCCGCAAATGAATTTTTGAACCTGGAAGGCGACAAGCTATCCACCTCCCGTAATCACGCCGTTTGGCTGCACGAGTACCTGGAGGAGTTTCCGGGGAAGCAGGATGAACTGCGTTATGTGCTCACCTCCATACTGCCCGAAACCAGCGACAGCGAGTTTACATGGAAGGATTACCAGGCCAGGGTGAATAACGAACTGGTAGCTATCCTCGGGAATTTTGTGAACCGGGTGATGATCCTGATGCATAAATTTTTTGATGGTAAGGTTGAAAGTGGGGAAGGCAAGATAGTTTTAAAGGAGGCCAATATCGATACCGAGCTGGGCCGCCTGTATGATGAGTTGGAGCGCAGCCTGGAAACCTATAAGTTCAGACAAGGATTGCAGACCGTGATGGAGATAGCCCGCCTCGGCAACAGGTATCTTACTGAAAAAGAACCCTGGAAAACGATAAAAGATAACCCGGATGATGCACGGCAGGCTTTGCATAACTGCCTTGTGCTGATCGGTCACCTGGCCGGTTGCCTGCAGCCTTTTTTGCCCGCGACGGCCAAAAAAATATTGGGTATGCTGAACTGGCCTGCTGACCGGATAGCTTTTGACGAGGAAGTTGCTTTCGTTTCGGGCCATCAGCTAAATCCGGCTGCTTTATTATTTGAGAAGGTGGAGGACGGCCCTATAGAAGCGCAGATAGCAAAACTGGAATCAAAGAAACAGCAATCGGCCCAAGCTAAAAGTATCCATGTGCCCGAGCCAAAGGAAAACATCAGTTATGAGGCATTCGCCACGATGGATATCCGGGTAGGGACTATCCTTACGGCCGAAAAGATTGCCAAAACCAAAAAACTGTTGAAGCTGACCATCGATACCGGTATTGATCAGCGCACCGTAGTATCCGGCTTGGCCGAACAATACGAACCGGAAGCCATTATAGGTAAAAGAGTAAGTATCCTGGTAAACCTCGAGCCGCGCGAAATAAAAGGTATCCTGTCGCAGGGAATGATCCTGATGGCCGAAGACAGCGAAGGCAAACTAAGCTTTGTATCACCTGCCGACGATCTCCATAACGGTTCTGTTGTTAGGTAATGTGCAGCTATGCAAATTTCGGATGTGCAAATTGGTTTGACTAACTCATCTATAATTTGCACCTTTGCAGCTTAGAATTTGCACATCTGCACATCCATGCATTTGCATATTCAACAAGGTCCCGTAGTTCAACGGATAGAATAGGAGTTTCCTAAACTCTAGATATGAGTTCGATTCTCGTCGGGACCACTAAAATCAATATCAAAAAAAGATAAAAACCTGCAAATCAAATGATTGCAGGTTTTTGTTTTTTGGTCAAAACGCCAAAATATGCACCAAATGACATTAAAAAAGTGAGCAAATCCCGAGGGATCGTCTGTTTACCGGAGCGAATTGCTCAATAATTTTTCAGTGGCGGTAGATACTTTATTACCCGGCGATGTGTGCATCATGTTGAAACAATGTTTTTCCGAAGCCAGGACTAAAGCATTAACCGCAGACTTCGATACTGATGAAAGTGTACTCTACAGTAAATAATTAAAAAGCAACCTTAACATTATTCAGGTAGTCGTCCACATATTCTTTTGGAGATTTCCCGGTGACACATTTAAAAACGCGGTTAAAATTAGTGATGGTGTTAAACCCGCATTTGTAGGCAATAACAGAAATGCTCTCGAATTTATTTGACGTCAGTCTTTTGCAAGCCTCATTAATGCGGATCTCGTTCAAAAAGGAAATATAGGTATGCCCTGTATGTTTCTTAAAATAACGGCAAAATGCCTGTGGCGTTAAATATGCCACTTGGGATACATCTTTGAGGCTTATCGATTCGCTATAGTGATTGGTAACATAGTTATAAATGTTGCTGATGCGCAGGCCATCCTTTTCATCAAAGTTAGGAATGTGTGAATAGGATGAAAGCTGTGCCAAATTATCTTTTATGCTGTTTAAAAAATGAAGTATCCTGAAAAAATTAAGCATTTTTTCGACACCGGATGAATTTTCAACCTCCAGCATAATACCGGATAAGATACCGGTATATTTTTTAGGCAGCTTGAAACCCTGCTTATTTTGCTGGATAAATTTTCGAAATGCTTCCATTTCAGGCAACTCAAACAATGGCGCAATTTTCCCGAACGGATCAAAAAAAATAGTGACGGCCTTAATACTTTTATTACTGTTGCTGTTGAAATATTCCGGGTTACTTTTGAAGAGATGGGGTAAGTCGGCGCCAAGTAAATATATTTCATCCCCTCTGAAATTATGCATGTTATTACCTGCAATCAGTGTTCCCTCCCCTTGTTGTATCCAGGTTAACTGGATCTCTTTATGCCTGTGTAGGTGAGGATAAAAAAAGAGAAGAGCAAATTGCTCGCTGATCACGCTTCTGTCGCGTGCTACCGGGATTGTAAATTGTAACACTTTCATATCAACTTCATCATTTATCCAATTGAAATTTACTTATTTTAACTTCATAGTTCCAATAACTTGATAAAACCGGATAAAATACGATAAGTGTGTGTTAATTTATGTCCATACCAAAGTCCTCAGTTTCATGTATTTAATTTAAAAAATGTTCAATTATTACAGGAGCGTTTCAAAGCTGACCGGGAGCTTCTCCTGTTCTTCGCCCTGATTATTCAGATTGCGGGGTGAATAAAAATCCTTTATTGCATTTATATCCAGGCCATATTGGATTACATTTCCGCTCATCTCGCTGGTTTGGTCAAAATTGCCGCGTTAAAACCGGCCAATTGAGCAAAACCCTGCTGGTATATCAGCGGAGCAATGCATGATGTGATTATTTAACAAACTCCTAAACCCTGAAGATTTACAGGGGGCATATACTTTAGGTATATCCATAAATTAATACAACTTGTAGTACACGAAATAGCGATAAATAAGCTGATACCCCGATAAGACTATATTAACTCATCTTATCATTTTATTCCGGTACCAGCTTATTTGATTATCATTGGGCATCCCACCATACCTTGTCAGTTAACTTGGCTGACTGCTGCGGTTGTGGATTGGGAATAATTTCCGCCTGAGGATACAATAGCCTGCGTGGAATTGCGGATAGTGCATTGGGTGCCGGGGTCAAAACCATAAACCCTGTTCTTCTGTAATCATTGAAGTTTTCGAATGAAAGGAAATTGGCTATTTCTTTTTCCTCAATGATCATCTGTTCAGCATTTGCGCTTGTCAGGGCCCTTGCAGCAATGTAGGTATTGGCGTCAGTAATATTTACCCCAAGTTTGGTCATGTGTGACAATACAGCGGCACTGTATATTGACTGGGCGCTCCCATATCCTGAAGTGATTAAAGTTGCTTCAGCTTTAAGGAATAATGCTTCAGAATAATTTACTATATAGTTGTTTGCACCAGCAGCACCGTAAAAATCGCCTGGACGAGAGTAGTCTTCCAGTTGGTTAATTGCGGTTAAGCCTTCCGGTAGTCCTGTGTACAAGCCCGTAGCAGTTGCCGGTGCAACCATAAGAGTTTTACGCGGGTCATTACGTGTTGTAAAACCGTCTACAAATGTATCAGCCAACACAAGCGTACTTGCTGAAATGAAATCCTGCTGCCAGGGGTTTTCCGTTCCGGCCGTACCGGTATAGGTCATTTTTAAATCATCATCGTTTGATTGCATGCCGTTTGTCAGAGCAGTAAGCGCTAATTGTGCCTGTGCAGCAGCAGTGTAGCCTGGTGCTTTTGTAAGGTGCATATAATAGCGGGCTTTCAATGTATAGGCAAGTTTAGTCCATTTGGTCATGTCGCCACCGTAAAACAAATCGTCACTTCCGGGAGCAATCGTGCCGTTTTTAGCGATATCAGCTATTCCGGCATCCAGCAAGCTTTGTATTTGTTTATAAATAGATTCCTGGGAGTCATAAACGGGTGTCAATTTTTTCACCCCGGCAAAAGCTTGTGAATAGGGAATATCGCCCCAAAGATCGGTACCTGTTCCCAGGCAGTATGCTGTCAAAATTTTAGCAATACCCGAGTAATTTGTTTTACCATCTGCAACTGCTTTGGAATTAAGTATTACCAAATTGTTTAAACAGGTAGTGTATAAATTGGTCCAGTCGCCATCCATGTCTCCATTATACATCAAATAGGTTCCGGAATTAGGGGCCACCTGGTTAAGTGCCGACACCTGCATAAATTGTTGTACAATGTTGGCAGCGGTACCTGCATATAAGCTTGTTGATATCGCCAATTCAACGGGTGCCAGTATCTGCGCTTCTGCAACGTCTATGGGTTGGTTGTTATTTTGATTGACATCGATATATTTTTTGCATCCTGAAACACTTACCAGAATACATGAGAATAATGTGATATATACTTTTTTCATGATTGTATTTTTTATATAGATAAATGTTAACTAGAGTGTAAGTTTCAAACTGAAATCAATCGATTTTGATGTTGGAGTTGCGAACGAATAAACGCCCTGAGCGCCGTTTGAGGAGCCGAATGAACTTACTTCAGGATCGCCACCGGTAAAGTGGGGCGCGTGTATCCATAAATTACGGCCTGTGACACTTAAGTTAACTTTTTTGAAAGGGGTACCTTTTAACCAGGCCGGTGTTAATGAATATCCTACACTTATATTTCGTAATTTGATATAACTATCATCCTGAACGGTTGATTCAGCTATCCCGCTAAGGCGTTGGTAATATTGCTGGCCGTTAACTGAAATCGTATTAGGTGCACCTGTAGAGGCTACAATGCCAGGCACTACACGCGGCTCCCTGTTTTCGGTAACTTTTGGTGTTCCATAAAAGTACCCGTATGAATCAATGTTATTTTGAATCTGGCCACCATTTTTCACATCAAAAAAGCAGGTTAAGCTTAATTGCTTGTATTTGAATGTGCTGGATATCCCGCCTGTCCAGTTTGGATTTATATTACCAATTACACCTTGTGAACCATCTGAATAAGGCAGTCCGGTATCGTCTATCAACAATTTACCCTGTGCATCCCGTGCATAACGGGTACCATAAAGTACGCCATAAGGCTGACCAACGACAATAGAAGTAAATCCATTGCCTATTTGCTGGGTATTGCCATAAATGCTCAATACTTTATTGCGGATACGTGTGTAAGTAATCGTCATATCCCATTGAAAATCCCGTGTTTTTATTGGCGCCACGTTTAATAACACCTCGATACCCTTGTTTTGCATTGTTGCCGAATTAACGGTTGTTCCGCTATACCCGGTAGATGGTGCTATAGCTATGCCTGGGATAATTCCATCAATTGTCTTTTTTGTAAAATAAGAGGCTTCTATGCTTATTCTATTATTAAAAAAGCCTGTTTCAAGTCCAATTTCAAATTCATTAACCCTTTCATTTTTCAATTCGGGGTTACCTAAAGTTGATCCCATTAAAAACCCGGACTGCCCCTGGTAAGGGAAGGTTATATTACCAATCACTGCACTGTAATATGGGGTGGTTAATGAATATGGGCCAACATTGCTGGAACCAACGGTAGCATAAGATATCCTTAGTTTGCCAAGGTTCATTATGTTCTGAAAATCTTTTGAGAAAAATTCAGAAAAAATGAAACTCGTAGCGGCAGAGCCATACGGATAAAAACTATGATTTGTGGCTAAAACGGAGCTGCCATCATATCTTCCGGTTAATGACAGGATCAGGAACCTTTTATAATCGATATTAGCTTGTGTATAAAAGCCAACTTTACGCTGCAAAGAGTACCCCTCACTGTAATTTATCTGCGAGGCTGAACTAATATTATTAAGACTTGCAACCGCCAGGCCTACACCATTAGCATAGCCGTTTTCAGAATAAGATGAATAAATGTTATTGCCAATTAATCCGTCAATATTAAAGTCGCCAAATTGATGGTTCGCGCCAATAATAAAATCATTGTTCAATTGTCTGAAATTGGCATTGGTTACCACTATTCTGCCATTAGGATTAGAAATAGAGTTTGCTGATTCGTGGTAATTATCCTGCTCTGTGTAAACATCGGCTCCAAAACGCTCGGTAATTGAAAGCCATTTTAATGGTTTGTATTCAGCAGTAAAAGTGGGTAAAAAGCGGTTTACACCTGAGGTATTTAAGATGTTATTCAACACCCAATAAGGGTTATTGCGCGAGTAACGATAAAGACGCTGTGTGCCGTCGGCATTCTCGTATGGCAGCAAATTGTATGATATTGGTCCATTATAAATGGTCCATACCGGGGTTTCTAATGAATAACCCTCTGGCAAACGGTCATTTTGCGAGTTGGAATAGTTTAAAGAAAACGTAGTCGTTAGATTATCAAATATCTTTGCGGTATATTTTGCGAATAACGCATTACGTATAAAAGAAGTGTGCGGTACTATTCCTTTCTGATCAAAATTCGAATAGGACAAGAAATAATTGGAAGCTTCGCCGCCGCCGTTGATGCTAACCGTATTGCTATAAGTATGCCCTGTTTTGAAAAACAACGCTGGCTGATTATATCTTTGCAGTGGTTGCCCGTTCACTCTTAAGGTATCCATTAAAGCTCCCCAGGATTGACTGGTTTTGTTAGCATCGCCATCATAATACACACCATTTACACCTTGCGAATACTTGCTTTGTAATTGCGGAAGTAATGCCTTTTCATAAGAAAAATCTGATGAAAAATTAATCGTCGGTTTTTGATGAGCGGACCCCGATTTGGTGGTGACAAGAATTACACCATTTGCACCTGCCGAACCATAAAGTGCCGTTGCGGCCGCGCCTTTTAAAACGTTAACATTATCGATAATAGAGGGGTCAATGTCCTCTATCCTGCTTGATCCCAGACCAGTATTAGTAGCTCCGCCATTGCTCCCGGTTTCTGAATTGTCAATTGGGATACCGTCGACAACTATTAATGCATCATTATTGCCATAAAAAGATGACACACCACGTATTACTACACGTGATGAGCTACCCGGAGCGCCAGATGTAGATGTTATCTGTACACCTGCTACCTTGCCGTCAATAGCGTTGACAATACTTGGATCTTTAGCCTGAACGAGATCGCTTCCTTTTACTTCCTGGTTACTATAAGTTAAAATTCTTTTTTCACGTTTTATGCCAAGTGCTGTTACAACCACCTCATTAAGCTGTGTGCTGTTGTCCATCAGTTTTATCTCGATCGTTTTTTGATCGGTTAAATGGAATTCCTGGCTTATATAGCCAATTGAAGTAACAATCAGTGTTGACGGCCCCTGGTAAGCAATACTAAATACTCCACCGGCATCTGAAGTAGTAGCTTTGGCTGTTTCTTTGATCTTTATGCTGACACCCGGCACAGGATTATTCTGATTATCTACCACTTTACCTTTAAGCGTAGTGCCCTGGGCGAAGGTGTTCGAATAAAATGCCAGAATGCCTAAACAAGAAAAGAAGACCTTTTTAAGTACATGTTTTAGCTTCATACAATAGTTTTTAAGTTGTGATTAATAGGACCCAAATCGTTTAGTGTAAAACTATAGAGGCGGGGATGGCATTTTCATACTGAACTTTGCCAATTATTGCAATATTTTAACATAATTGTTACAAAGAGTTTATAGTTGAAAAATATGTGGAATTTTGCTGACAGATACGCTTTAATCGATGATTTGGGCAGGAATCGGCATTCTGAAACCTTAAATAATTGAATTTTTTTTTATTCCGGATAGTTAAAATATGATAATCATCTGCGAATTATAATCATGAAAGACTTTGCTGACCGGTATAACTTTACTTCTGAAATAAAATCAATATTTAAAGATGTCAATCGATAAAAAACTGCTGAAAATAGCCGCTCTGATAGCTGGCTTATTTGTTACCACTCAAATACATGCTCAATCTTATGTCCCTGAATGGAACGATAAGCGCTTTAAAGTACAGCCGCTGGTACCGGTCAAAGCGTATTCGTTTGACCTGGAGCAGGTGCGGTTGTTGAACGGGCCGTTCAGAGACGCCATGGCGGCTGATAAAAAATATCTTTTAAGCATTGATCCCGATAGGCTGTTATCGGGCTTTCGGTCCCACTCGGGCCTGAAGCCGAATGGTGCGTTGTATGAAGGCTGGGAATCATCGGGCTTAGCAGGGCATACGCTGGGGCATTATCTTTCGGCCATATCCATGCATTATGCATCGACAAAAGACCCTGAATTTTTAAAGCGGGTTAATTACATTGTTGATCAGCTGCATGAATGTCAGCAGGCACGCAAAACCGGGTATATTGGCGCTATTCCAAAAGAGGATACAATTTGGTCTGAAGTTGAAAAAGGTAATATTCACTCCGGGGGGTTTGATCTGAATGGCGGATGGTCGCCGTGGTACACCGTTCACAAAATTATGGCTGGTTTGCTTGATGCCTATTTATATGCAGATAACGAAAAGGCCTTAAAGATTTGTACAGAACTGGGGAACTGGACAGGCAAAATTATAAGAAACCTGAATGACGATCAGCTTCAAAAAATGTTACGGTGCGAATACGGAGGTATGCCAGAGACCCTGGTCAACCTGTATGCTATTACAGGCGACAAAAAGTATCTGGGTTTATCCTATAAATTTTATGATAAACGAATTTTAGATTCACTTGGGCTACACCGGGATATCTTAGCAGGCAAACATTCCAACACACAGATACCTAAGGCAATAGCAAGCGAAAGACGATATGAGCTTACTGGAAATAATAAGGATGAAGAGATTGCAACATTCTTTTGGAAAACAATTACGGAAAACCACTCCTACGCCACCGGCGGGAACAGTAACTATGAGTACTTGAGCGAACCCGGGAAGCTGAGCAATAAACTAACAGACAATACAACGGAAACCTGCAACACTTATAATATGTTAAAGCTAACCCGTCATTTATTTGCAATGACCCCGTCAGCAGCTTTAATGGATTATTATGAGAAAGCGCTGTACAATCATATACTGGCTTCACAAAACCATGAGGACGGTATGATGTGTTATTTTGTATCATTACGCATGGGTGGAAAAAAAGAGTACAGCACCCCATTTACCACATTTACATGCTGTGTTGGTTCGGGAATGGAAAACCACGTCAAATACAATGAAAGCATCTATTTCCGCGGAAACGACGGCAGCCTGTATATTAACCTGTTTATTCCCTCAATGCTGAATTGGAAAGAAAAAGGCATCGTGCTGATCCAAAAAACGGGTTTGCCGGACAATGATCATGTTGATTTTACGGTGCAGGCAAATAAGCCCGTATCATTTCCTATCCGCATTCGTAAGCCACGATGGGCTTCATCAGTAACTTTAAAAATTAACGGTGTGTTGCAATCCATTTTACCCGATACAGCAGGTTACCTGGTTGTGAACAGGAAATGGAAGAATAATGATCATATTGAGTTAACACTTGCAGAACGTGTTTATACAGAAGCGATGCCCGATAACAGTAACCGGAAAGCGATATTTTACGGCCCGGTATTATTGGCCGGTGTTTTAGGAGAAACGGAGCCTGATCCGCTGAAAGGCATCCCCGTATTTGTCACAAGTGAAACTGATCCAAACAAATGGCTAAAAATGGTTGATCGGACTCAATCCAGTTTTATGACATCGAATACCGCGCGTCCGTCAGAGGTAAAGCTGATCCCTTTTAACCGGACGAAAAATCAGTATTATTCTGTTTACTGGGATGTATTTACCCCGCAAGAGTGGGCAGTTCAGCAAAAGATATATGATGAACAAAAGAAAAAACAGCAGGAAATGGAATTAAAAACTGTTGACCTTTTACGTATCGGGGAAATGCAACCGGAGCGTGACCACAACGTTGGCGGAGAAAATATCATAACCGGAGAAGATCACCAAAAAAAATGGCGCGCTACTGAGGGAGAGGGTAATTTTTCTTTTCAGATGAAAACGGATCAGAATACCCGGAATACGTTAATTAATACCTATTGGGGTACCGAAAACCGGGGCAGAATATTTGATATATTAATAGATGGCGTTAAGTTAACCACGGTTGATTTGAATCAATATAAAGAAAGCCGTTTTTATGACATTTCTTATCCCATACCGGCGGAGCTGACCAAAGGGAAAGAAAACGTGACCATTAAATTTGTATCCAAACCCGGCAATAGCGTAGGCCCGTTTTATGGGTGCCGTATTATCAGAGATTAAAATCTTGAAATGCTATTGTCGTTTAAGTAATATAAAGTATTTATATCTAAATTTAAAACGCCACCCTCCTTTTCAGGAATGGCGTTTTTGCTTTGTGGGACAAACACAGGCAAATCTTCTTTATCGATGATGGATATGTCGGCTATGATGTTTAGATATGTTCTTATGGCGCATGTTTTTCTCCCGGCCGTCATTCAGGTCGACCGGTGCGGGATAGCCTTTGCCTTGCAGAGCCGCCAGGGTCACCAGTATATCCGTCTGGCCCTTTACTTTTGAAGTGACCTTGCCCTTTTTGGCGCGTGCCAGCTTGCTGGCCGGTACACCGCCCTTCGACGGTGCCAGGTTGTCTGCCGCAGCGATCCCGCGCCCATGGGCATCGCGGTTCATTTCGCCGAGCGCAGCCATCAGATCGCTTTGCTCCTGCGCGCTTAATTGTTCATACTTAATGTCGTAAGCGGCTAACACTGCCTTGGTGTTCTCCAGCGTATTGGTTCCGCGCTCATATACATCCCGGTAGATACGCAAACCACCATTTTCGGCCACGATTGTTTCATAACGAAGGTCGACCGGCACTGGCACAGGCAGCTTCACTGCTTTAGTTTGGCGTTTATGCTTTTCCAGCGACCGGACCGCTTGTGCCGAAAGGTCCGACTGACCTAAGTGAAGAATGATCGGCACAAAATCCAGCACCTGTTTATTCGTCAGACCAACACAGCCATGCGAGGCCAATCTGCCGATCTTTTGCAGCGGCTTGCCACCATGGATGAGCGAGGGCATCCCGATCTGGATTTTAACCACTCCAAGCGGATTCAGCTTATTAACCGCGGAAACCTTCCGGCCCGGCGCAAATTTGCCGCGTACCCAGGGCTCATCGGGCGGTGTCCAGCCTGGATTAAAAATAACGGTATCCGCCCGGCGCATACCAACCGGCAGCGGGAACTCAGGATACCCGATACCCACTTTATAGGTCTTGATCAGCTGGCCTTTTTCAAAGATATCCATCCGAAAAGCAGGAGCATTCACCACGATGCGTGTATCCTTCGGCACAAAATTCGGCCGGGTTGGCGCCAGGCCTTCCACGCCCTGGCTGTAACGCTGATTGACCAGTTGTAATAGTTGCTTCGTCTTAGCCGCACCGATCATCGCCTTGATCCGCTGCCGGTAACGCTCGGTGGCAGCTTTTGCCGATGCGGTGTCGGGACTGCCGTCCTCGCTTAATTCCCTTATCGAGGCATGAGCAGCGGTTCTCAATTCAGCTATCTTCTTATTCGGCAAACCCAATTTGGCTTTTAGTCCTTTCGCAAAATCCGGTTCATAAAATAAAGCATCCAAAATCGGCAGCGTCAATACCTGCAGACTCGTATCAGGCCGGGGATTGGTTTTTGTGGTTGTATCTCCCGGTGTTGATGCAGGCGGCACTTGATCGGTGTCAGGCTGAGGGTTGGTTTTGGCGGTTGTATGTGCCGACTTTGGTGCTGGCGGCGCTTGCTGCTGTGCCGGCTTTTGCGGCTGATTACAGGCGGCCAGCACTGGTAAAAGTGCCAACACAGCGCATCGGCAGGTTTTCTTAAAGTTCATTTATGGTTAACAGCCCATCGATAAAATTGTTGATTTCATAACATGGCGCGGCTTTGAACTTCGGGCTTTTGTAGTATAAAAACCACGGAAAGAGTTAAAACCTTTTAGATGAAAATCTGGGCGCTCTTTTTTGTTTACTATCGTTATGTCTAACCTGGCCGGACTGCATAAATTATAGCGCACAATCAGGTTTAATTTATATTTTACAGCCTGCAACAAAAGATAAATATGGCATCAGGTTTTTTCGCGATTTTGGACGATATAGGTGCTTTAAAGGATGATGTAGCTGTGACAACTAAAGTTGCGGCGACTAAAACTACGGGCATATTAGGCGACGATTTAGCGGTGAATGTAGAAAAAGCTACAGGTTTTTTAGCGTCGCGTGAATTGCCGGTACTATGGGCTATTACAAAAGGCTCATTAGTTAATAAGCTCATTATTGTCCCCATCGCTTTATTATTAAATGCTTTCTTCCCGGTGGCTGTTAAAATCGCCCTGGTTTTAGGGGGCTTTTACCTGGCTTATGAGGGAGTCGAAAAAATAATTGAATTTCTTTTTCATCGTTCAAAAGGGGCACACCAGGTAATTAAAGAAAGCGAACAAAACGACACCGGTGCCGAAAAAGCAAAAATTAAGTCGGCTATAACAACCGACTTCATACTGTCCATAGAGATCGTAATTATTGCGCTGGGGTCTGTCACAGAAAAGGGCCTGGCGATACAGATAATAACCGTTTCGGTTGTTGCATTCCTGGCAACAATAGGCGTTTATGGCATAGTTGCAATTATTGTCCGGATGGATGATGCCGGCTTTAAATTGATTAAGCACTCTCATAACAAAGGTTTCTTTTCAGCCCTGGGCGTTTTACTGGTTAAATCGTTACCGGTTATTATTAAGCTGTTAGGCATCGTTGGAACAGTTGCTTTGATCCTGGTTTCAGGTGGGATTTTTGCTCACAATATCGAATATTTACATCATTTATTGCCAAACCTGCCATCAATGATCAGGGAGCTCATGATAGGAATGGTTGCCGGATTAATTATGGTAGCAACGTTAAAGGGTGTCCAAAAAATACGGTGGTCTTTTAAAAAATGATCCGTACCCGTAGCACAACCCAAACCACCCATAAACGAGTTCGGGTTTTGTAGGTTAGGGCTAACAGAACATACCGCCTTGGGAACAACAGAAGAAAGTTATTCTGAAGCTTTCAGATAATTTAATTATAATTGAATAAATGCTATTTTAATAAACCTAATCCTTTAAAGTATGATAAAAATTTACTTCCTGTTATTATGTCTTTTCTTATTTGCATCGTGCAGCCCCCATTTAGTTACCAGGGGAATAAAAGATAAAACTTCAAATTACATTGTAACAACCAGCGGACAACACATTAATGCGTCATCTGTAAATATCCAAAAGGATGCTGTCTCGACGGATACGGCAACGTACCCGCTAACAAGTGTTAGTGCGATAAAAATAGGTCAGGCCTATTATGGAGTAAAAAATGGTACTTTTTATGATGGCGTATACTATGGCAGACTAATGCTGTTAAGGCGTTATGGGGGTTACTCTTATGATATGAACACGCATTCTTCTCACCCCGTTTATAATTATTATCTCCAAAAAGAAGGGCAATCAGAGATCGTTGATCTGACGGGCAAGAACCTGGTTGAAAGCGTACGGGACAATCCGTTAGCATTGCGGAAAGCAAAAGCCGCCCGCATTTATGCTAACATTTCCCTTGTTAGCGCCGCTACAGCTATAACAGGCCTGTCGTGCGTATTTCTCCCCTATAGTAGTCCGATAAGAAAAACTGCAGTTACAGTTGGGCTTTTTTCAATGCCGACGTTTCTGATAACGCTGCCTATTGCTTCGCATAAAAGATATAAAACAATTATTGTTTATAACAGGTGATGTTAGTCTAAATATTACTAACTGCACCAAAAAAGTAAAGGCGGACTTAAGCCAGCCTTTACCGAAATTAATTTAACGTAGTAGTTTATTATTTGCTGTTAATTAGCCTTATTTAAGCAGCCACATTACACCATTGATATCATCGTTACCAGCGTACTGGCTTTGCAATGCGGTATTATAATTTGCTGTATTGGCCGTACGTTCGCTGGATGGATATTGAAAACGCCATGCAATACGTTGACCGTTGGAAGTGCCCGGCCCTGTTGTAAAAGTTGGCACACCGGTACGGCGGTAAGTGAAATACGATTCCAAACCCGAATGGCGGAATAAAGCAAGATATTTTTGCTGTAGTATTTGTGTTAAACCTGTAGCGCCCCCGGCATACTTTACAGCTGCCTGCGCGTAATAGGCGGCCCAGTCGGTATTGATGGTATAAGTATCGTAGTTGCCGATATTGGTAACATCTGTTGAACCCGGGCGATAGAAATAAGCTGTAAA
>Ga0157378_10002166_pt1 | contig 17436 bp, 15 predicted proteins | sample M65metaG_FD_115309 | JGI IMG/M metagenome (GOLD analysis project Ga0157378, IMG submission 115309) | Miscanthus rhizosphere microbial communities from Kellogg Biological Station, Michigan, USA - M6-5 metaG | ecosystem: Host-associated > Plants > Roots > Rhizosphere > Soil | place: USA: Michigan...
CCTGGCAACGGCTGTATGGATTGGTTTCAAGGAGTGAACGTGCTCTACGTGCTCCTAATCTTGGTGTTTGCTGCCCTCTCCGTAGTGTTAACCATCCACACTCGATCCTTACTCAGAGCGAACCGCGAGTCGCTTGAGAACGAACGGCGTTTCCAGCAGATGGCTGACAATATCCAAGAAATTTTCTGGATGATGGATGCCGAGACCAGGAAGCTACTGTATGTGAACCAGGCCTACGAAACCATTACCGGACGAAGTTGCCATAGCTTGCAAGAGAGCCCGTCCTCCTATGAGGAAGCCATCCATTCCGAAGATCGACCTCACGTACTGAGCCAACTGGGCGCAGCCACTCGAAGCGGACACTTTGAGGAGAAGTTTCGCATCGTTTTACCAGATCGAACTCTGCGTTGGGTGTGGGCGCGCGGCTTCCCGGTGAGAGATTCCGGCGGCAGGATTTACCGTCTGGTGGGAACAGCACAGGACATCACAGCACAGAAGCAAGCCGAGGAAGAAGTGGAAACTAACCTGGCCTTGGCAAAAAGTGCCTGGGAAGAGGCTGAGGCGCTACGAAAAGCCACGCTGGCACTGACCGGAAACCTGCGCATGGATTTTGTTCTCGATACGCTTCTGTCATCGTTGACCGAACTCATTGTCTGCGAAAACGCCTGTATTTGGTTGTTGGAGGGCGATACCCATCTGGTGGCGGCGCGTGAAAAGGTGCAGTCCCGGGCGGGCGCGCAAAGAACAAGCTATCCCCTGACCCTCGATGCGCGTGATTCGCCTCCGTTGCTAAGAGTATTGAAAAGCAAAAGGAGTGTGTTGATTCCGGATACAGAGGGGGAGGCAGATTGGAAAGACTTCGAGCCCCAGGCCCATCTCCGCTCCTGGCTCTGTGTGCCCCTGGTTGCCTCCCAGCAGATCCTCGGACTGCTGTCAGCCGGCCATGGCAACCGCGAAGCTTTCAACCCCGAAGATCTTCGGCGTGCCCAACTCCTGGCAATCCCCGCCGCTGCCGCCATCCAGAATTCCCGCCTTTATGAGTGTGCCTCAATCTATGGAGCTGAGCTGGAGAGGCGCGTCCAAGATGTTGATCAAGCGCGGCAGGCTTTGGGAGAGTCCGAGGAAAGCCGCAAGCTCTCTGAAGACAAATTCCAGAAGGTCTTCCGCACCAGTCCGGTCGCCTTGTCCATAACAACCATGCGGGAAGGGCGATTTCTCGACGTCAATGAGGCCTTTGAACGCCGCTATGGCTACAGCCGGGAAGAATTAATCGGCCATACTGTTAACGAGCTGAGAATCTGGGCAAGCCCGGGAGACCGGGTGGAATTGCTTTCGCACCTTCATAAGGGGGATGCGATTCGGAACGTGATCACCCGCCTGCGCACAAAGTCCGGAGAGATCAAATTCACGGCGTACTCCGCAGACAGGATCCAATTTGATGACCAGGCCTGCCTGCTTGCCGTGTCTGATGATCTGGCTGAGCATGATCGCCCGCAGAGCGATTTGAGCCCCTCTGACTGACGAGCATCGCACCAGAAATGGTGACTGCCATGTTCGAACAGAACACCACTTGCCGCTCTGCCTGATCCCGGCTACCCACCAGAGAGAAGCGGGTGTAATCGCCAGCCTGAACATTTAGCGCATGACAGGCCATTGCGACCCCGATCAGGCAAGGCTGGTGGTTCATGACGCGAGAAGCTGGGGTTCGCGACATCCCCCGCCGTCCGGAAATCCGACTGCCAAACTGAAAAATTACCGATTCTGAGCGTAATACCGGAAGATCAGTTGTCCCTATCGCTTGAGGCAAGACGATTTGCGGGACAGGAAATTTCTGCCTGGCCAGAGCATGGCCGAGGAGAAACTCTTAAACCAGAGCAACAGCCGTCGGATGTGTCATTAAACACCGAATGGGCAATGGTCTAGTCTCCCGCACGAATTCCGATCGCGAAGGATCGGGAGGATGATGGAACGCGCGAATTGTAATTGTACGATCTGCAAGCTGGAACAAAACCTGCTGCTCGAGCTCCAGCAGGCGCGGTATGTCGAGTTTTTCCGCGAGATTGAGGTCCACTATCCCATTCTGTCCGGTTTTCCGGCCAGTCTCGAGCCTCTGGCTCGAATGCGCCGCCGTCCTGCCAGCCAGGACCCGGCTGATTCCTCCGATACCTTTCTCGGGGAATTATTGCGGCCTGCCAGCGGCGAAAAACAAAAGCTCCATCGTTCCATACTCTTGCTCCTACTCGTTCCCTCGCTTCACAAGGCGTGGCGCCAGATTGCCGCCGGTTTTCCGCTGCTGGCCCGCGATGACATTGCCCAACACGTAATGGTGACAGCTCTTCAAGTTCTTGACTCGATCTCTCCCAATGAACAGAAATCGCACTTCGCCTTCAGCATTATCCGTCTGTTGCGGCGACAAGCGTTCCGCTGGGCGATCCATGAAACCAGACATACCATCGAACCGCAAATGGATGCTGCCGATATCCCGGTGCCGGAAACCGCCATGGCCGCAGATCTGGAAGCCAAGGTCTTGCTGGGCGAAATCTTGCAGACCTGCCTTTCGAGGGGACTGTTAAGCGAGAAAGAGCATGAACTGCTGATGACATTCAAAATTGATGGTCTCGGTTCCCGGCTACTCTCAGCGCACGAGGGACTATCCGATGTTGCGCTCCGGCACCGCGTACAAAGAATTGTCGAAAGACTTCGGCGTCAGGTCCAGGCACCTCCGCCAAGGAAGGCGAGCGCCTCGGCAAAGCCTCCGAACTCTGCCGCTCAGGGGACAGATCGGGTGGCCTGAAAAGCAGCGAGAGAATTATTTTGATATCCACAGGTCCGTTTTTATTTCTCTCGACAGATTAGGTAAGAGAAGGAAGTTTTCGCCGGCTTCTTCGCCGCCAGCGCAGCAATCGCTGAGAGGTCAGACTCTTACTTTCCATTCTTCTGAGCTCTCAACCAAGTGCAGCGGAAAAGCTTGCAGAGTTGGTGATGGCGTCACTCCCCCGAAGCCGGCGAGAACCCCTGACAATCCGCTTAAGGAGGTGTCTCATGCATGATCGAAAACGCCCGCAATCCCGGTTTGCTACCAGCAAATTCCGCCGGCTGCGTACCGGTGCACTCACTCTTGCCTCCTGTATGACTCTGGCCGATCGGGTCTTCGCCCAGGCTGGAGGATCGCCCTGGGAGCAGGCGGTCCAGGCGCTGCAAACCTCATTCACGGGTCCGATTGCCACCGGCCTCGCCCTGGTTGCGATCGTTCTCGGAGGGTTGATGTTTGCCTTCGGAGAGGGCGCCGCAAAACGCACCATGGCAGGAGTGGTATTTGGAGTGGGCATGGCCGTCGGTGCGGCGAACTTCATGTCCTGGCTGTTTCCCTAAAAGCAAGAAATATATGTGCGAGGAGTTTTTAGCCATGATGCAGCGCCGACTGAATCCCGTGTTTCGCTCCCTGAATTCGCCACTCACGCTGATGGGAGCCGAAAGGAAATTGTTCTTCCTGGCTATGGTGATGGGAGCCGCTGTCTTCAATCTACTGCACACCTTTCTGGGCGGGCTGATGATGTTCACGCTGCTTTACGGCTTTGCTCGCTGGGCCACCCGGACGGATCCGGAAATCCTTCGTTTGCTGCTCAATTCCGGAAAGACGCGCACCCTCTACGACCCCATGAAGTTTGCCCCCATATCAGTTCGGAAGAAGCGACATGCTTAAGCTGGCCAATATCAGGAAGAGTTATCGCGAGGCTGGCTCGCTGAACCAGCAGATCAATCTTTTTGGATTTATCGACGATCACACTTTTCTTACCAAAAGCGGCGATCTCGGGGTTGTTCTGGCGGTAAAGGGAGTTGACTACGAGTGTTTGGATGCAAATGGCATTGACAACTGCAGCCGGCGGTTGGAGTCGGCCTTCAAAGTCCTCGATGACAGCTGCCGTATCTACCAGTACCTGTTCAAACGGAATGCCCCGGAAATTCCCCACCGCTTGTATGCCAATCCCGTAGTGTCGGCGGCTATCGAAAGCCGGATTTCTTACCTCCGGGCCAAGGCCGACAGACTGTATGAACTCTCGGTTTATTTCGTGGTGATCCTGGAGAATTCCTCGGCCCGCAGGGCCGCCCTGCGGGGCCTGGCCAAGGGAGGAGAGATCGGGAGGCGACCATGGGAGGAGCTGGCCGGCTTGCTGTCTTCACAAAAGCAGGTGCTGCTGCTCGAAGAAGAGATTGTCCGCGCGCAGGCGGTTCTCCAGCAGAAGATCGCAAGCTTCATCTTGCAGATCCATGATCTATCGCCAGTCGAGTTGCTCGACAAATCAAAAGCCTTTTGCGTCTTGAAGCAGATACTTAATTTTGCACCTGACAAATTGCAAGCGGCGGCACTCAAACACGACACTTTTCTTGACTACTACCTATGCGAATCCCAGCTGGAATGCCATCGCGGGCTACTTCGGCTCGACGATTTCTACCTGAAGGTGCTCTCGCTTAAGGAGCCATCGGCTCATAGTTTCCCTCTGATCTTCAGCAAGCTGCTGGAGGTTCAGGCGAATTTCTTTATTGTCACCGAGTGGAGGAAGGAGGAAGCGGACAAGACGCGGGCGCGAATTCATTCCCGCCGACGTCACTTTCACAATACCAAGCGTTCGCTGGCGAGCTATCTGAATACTTCCGATGTGCCGGCGGCGCCCCATGAAATCTTGATCGATGACGCAAAGGAGGCTCAGATTGAAAGCCTCGGTCAGGCGCTTAAGGAAATCGAGGTGAATGGCCATTACTTCGGAGAGTTCTCGCTCACCGTCGTGGTCTACGACCTCGAATTAGCCAGGGTCGAGCTGGGCTGTGCCGAGTTCTACAAAGTCTTCAGTGTGCACGATGCGCAGTTATATCAGGAGCGCTACAACCTGCTGAATGCCTATTTGGCCACCGTGCCCGGCAACAGCGCGTTTAATTTGCGGCGGCTCTTGATCAGCAATGCGAACCACGCCGACTATTCATTCCTTTTCACACTACACCGGGGGGAGACAGAAAATCTCCACCTGAAACGGGAATATCTGGCAGTGCTTGAGACCAGCCATCATTCGCCGTACTTCTTCAATCTTCATCATGGGGACATTGCCCACAGCATCATTCTGGGGCGAACCGGTTCCGGCAAGTCGTTCCTGCTAAATTTCCTCATTACCAATCTGCAGAAGTATGATCCTTACACTTTCATCTTCGATCTTGGCGGGAGCTTTTCGAGTCTCACCCGGCTTTTCCGGGGCGCTTATTTCCGGATGGGACAGGCTTCTGACCAGTTCAAGATCAATCCGTTCGCCTTGCCGCCAACTCCGCGCAATCTCGATTTCCTGAGTATTTTCACTCGCGTTCTGGCCGAATCTCAATGCCCGCATCCCCTTACCGGTGGGGAAGAGCGGGAGCTATTCGAGCAGATAAACAATCTCTATGAACTGGAAGATCCAGCTCTCCACACCCTGACCACGCTCGGCAACACCCTGTGCCGAGATCTCGACAGCCGTCTGTACCGATGGAAGCGGGGCGGGCAGTTCGGATTCCTGTTCGATAACCCGGAGGACACAGTCAGTCTTGCACGATTTCAGTGTTTCGATTTCCAGGGGATGCGCGAGTACCCGCAACTATTGGAGCCCCTGCTGTTCTACTTGCTGCACCGCGCCGATGCTGTCATCTGTGCTCCGGAAACCAGTCAGGTCTTCAAAGCCTTCTTCATCGACGAGGCCTGGCTTTTTCTGAAAAACCCGAGCATCCGTTCCTATGTCGTTGAAGCCCTCAAGACCTGGCGCAAACACAACGCTGCGCTGGTGCTCTCTACCCAGTCGCTCGACGAACTGCGGAAGTCCGAGATCCTCGATGTCATTCTGGAGAGCTGCGTTACCAAGATCTTTCTGGCGAATCCAGACATGGACCGGGACCTGTACCAGCAGCAATTCCATCTCAACGATCACGAAATTGAACTTATCTCGGACCTGATTCCCAAGCAACAGATGCTCATAAAGACGCCGGATGCGGCCAAGGTCGCCACCCTGAACGTAGATGCCAAGAGTTATTGGCTTTACACCAATGATCCATTTGACAACCAAAAACGGGACCAGGCTTTTGCCACCCATGGATTTGAGCAGGGACTCGAGGTGCTGGCCGCGCGGTCGCGAGGCTGAAACATCAAGCTAGTGAACTCTCAGGAGAATGAAAAATGAAACCGCTCGTTTGCTCTACACTGTGCTTGCTCGCCTCGCTTTGCTCTCTGGCGCATGCCGAAGGCATCGCCCGAGTCGTGAAGTACTCACCCACGGACATAATTTCCATCCGGGCCAAAGTGCGTTTTTCGACCCTGGTGGTCCTCCCCGCCGAGGAGGAGATTCTTGATTTCACTACCGGAGACAAGGACTTCTGGATCATCAATGGCTCCCACAACCTGTGCTACCTTCATCCGGCTCAACCAGGCATTCGCAGCAACCTCAATCTGATCACTGCCAGCGGTCACGTCTATTCTTTCTTACTTACGGAAATCAGCAAGGAATCAGACAGTGAGCCCGATCTGAAAGTGTTTGTTGCCGCCAGCGACCAATCAAGCGTTTCCGGGACTCTGAATCCGATTCGTTATGTCCGTGCCGGCGACCTGGAAGCCTACAAAGAAGAAGTCCTCCAACTGCGCAATCAGGCGGCGCAAGCTCAGCAGCATGCCGAGGAGGCCGCCGCGCGGCAAACAGATGAGTTCAAGCGAAGCTATCCGGCAAAGCTTGAATTCGACTATCGGCTTGACCGGAAAGCATGGCAGGCGCCATTTCTGGTCTCTGCCATCTACCATGACGACCGTTTTACCTACATCAGAACTACCGCGGCTGAAAAACCGATCATCTACGAGATCAGGGACAACAAAGCGAACCTGATCAATTTCGATCTTGAAAACAATGTCTATGTGGTTCCGAAGATCATCGAACGCGGCTACCTGGTGGTGGGCAAGAAGCGGGTGAAATTCAGTCGAGGCGGCCGTTGACCGAGCCCAAGGAGATCACTTATGGAACAGTTGATCAAAGATAAAGCTTCGAGGCCGGCAGGACTTGCCCCCAAGAACCTGCAAGCCTTCTTCATTGTCGCTTTGGCCCTGCTCATGGTCCTGGTCATGGCAATCACCGGACATAAGCGACCGGTTTCAGCAAGCCCCGCCGGAACCATACCGGCTCTGCCCAGCCTGCTGCCGGTGAACTCGCAAAGGGTCAGCGACTTTCAAAAGGATATTGAGCAGGCGCAACGGGAATCGGCTCCACAGGTCGAAGCGGCATTGTTGCTCCAGCAAAAACAATTGGCTTTGCCTTCGTCGCGAACCGCTCAGCCTCCTGGGAGCCCTGCAAATGGAATTCCGGTCACCGTGGCTGATCCTGGCGGCGTCTACCCGCCTGGTGCCTATGCAGTCTCTCAACCAGAGGTAACCGGGAATCAGGCGGCCAGTGATGCTATCCACGAGGAGCAGAGGAAGCGCGCCTACTTTTCCTTGTTTTCAAACAATCTGGCCCTTAGTTATCGCAAGGCTCCAGGTGGTGTGGCGGAGTCCGCGATTTCGATTTCGAGCGAAAATCGCGGCCTGCTTGCTGGCCCGGCTCCATCCGATTCAGTTCCAGGTGCTTTCCCGTCGAGAGTAGAAAGGCCGGCGGAGTCGCAATTGCTTGGGTCACGACAGGCTGCGGGGATGATCGCCCAACGGCCGGGTTCCCCGGTGGGAGAAAACGCGGCTGCTACGGCTTCAACCTCTGGTTCCAGCCCGTCGGGCAGCTCGGAACAGTCAGTTGCAGCGGGCGAAACCCGGAAGCCGGACCTGGCAGCCCGAGAGGGGAGACAGTACTTCCTGTTTGAGGGCACAGTTCTCGAAGCATTGTTGATCAATCGGCTGGACGGCAGTTTTTCCGGTCCCGTCACTTGCCTGCTCTCGAGCCATGTCTATTCCCACGACCGGCAGCATCTGCTTATACCCGAGGGCAGCAGGATCATTGGCGAAGCCAGCAAAGTCGACACATTCGGCCAGACCCGGTTAGCGGTCAGCTTTCACCGGCTCATCATGCCCGACGGGTACTCGGTCACCCTGGACCGGTTCAAAGGTTTGGACCAGGAGGGGGCCACCGCGCTGAGAGACAAGGTCAACCATCACTATGCTGGGATCTTTGGAGCATCAATTGCCATAGGCATCCTTGGCGGGGTCGCGCAGCTTGGAACCGGCAGCGCCCTCGACTCCAACTCATCGGACCGGATGCGCGAGGGATTCGGCACCGGTATGGCGAGTTCGGCTGCGCACATTCTCGATCGCTTTCTTAACCTCTATCCCACCGTCACCATTCGGGAGGGCACGCGCCTGAAGATTTACCTGTCCAATGACCTCCTGCTGCCTGACTACAACACCCACACTGCCGCTGCAAATCTGTGAAAACAAGAAGGAGACTTCGATGAAAAAACTCTTGCCCGCACTGCTTATCACTCTTGCCCTGGTGCTTGCGCACGAAACTGCACAGGCCCAATTTGGCTTCGGCGTCGTCTATGACCCGACCAACTATGCCAACGCCGTATTGCGCTACTCGCAATTGGTTCAACAACTCAGTCAGCTGCGCGCGACCTATGTCGAGATCCTGAACCAGTACAACCTGGCATTACAGATGTCGCGCAATCTTCCTAATATGGCCTCCCGCTACACCGCCAGCTGGGCGCCATGGCGCTACGCCATGGCCCAGGACGCATACGGAAACACCTCAAGCTGGGTCAATGGTATGAACTCCGGAGTACTTCCCACGGTTCTCAGCGGCTATCAGAAGGCCAGCAACACCTTTCTGACCTACAGTCCGGAGCTGCTTTCGTCCATGCCAGCGAGCGAGGTCGAACGGGTGCGGTCCGATGCTGCCACGATTCAATTGGTCGACGGCGCTGCTCAGAATGCCATGCAAATGATCGGTACGATTCGTGCGAATGCGCTTGGCACCAGTAACACTATCCGGAATCTTCAAAGCGACTCTTTTTCCAGCAATCCCGATCTGAACTCTGAAGTTTCAGTGCTGAACAAGGTGAATGCCACTAACGTCCTGGCGCTCGAAAATGCCCAGGACACCAACAAATTGCTGGTTGCGCTGCTCGAACAGCAGACCATTCTTGCTAAACAGACTCGCGACTCGGCTGCCAATATTACAAACGCCGATATCGGTCGCCGTCTCAACAGCGTTCAGTTTGGACAGCAACTGGCTGGTGGCATCGGCCAGGCGCTCAACCACTATCGACTTCCCTAGGACCGTGTGGGCGATCCGGAAGAAGAAGGGACACTGATATGGGTCAGTTGAATGCCCTGACAACCTTCATCACTCAGCTACTGACCGAGCACATCGGCCAGTTCAACTTCCTTGGCCGGAACATGTTTCTTTCCTTCGCCACCATCATGATCGTGTGGTTCGGGGTCAAGAACGCACTCAATTCTTCCAGCCATGGTGCCGGATTTCATTTTGCCAACTTCGCAGCCCTGGTCATGATGATCGCCTTTGGATTTGCCATGACCGAGTACTACGCTGCTCCGATTCCCGGAATTGGGCGCAGCTTCTATCACCTGATCATTGACCAAACCGCTTATCTGAGCGACCTGCTCACCGGCACCCAGCTGCAGAACGCCTCCGATGCAATCAATCAATATCAGGCACGGATCCAGTCACCGGGATTGGGTGATCTCTCCGGCAGCATTGCCTACATTCTCGACATTGCAATTCTGGCAATCTGGAAGGCCGTCGCCATTATCATCACGGCTTACGGCTTCGTCGCCCAAGCTATTTGTATCCTGATCGGTCCCTTGTTCATCCCCTTCTTCATCGTTCCTAAGCTGGAGTGGTTGTTCTGGGGGTGGCTGAAATGCTTCATGCAGTATGCCTTCTACCAGGTGATTGCCGCCGCGACCATGTTCGTGATGGGGAACCTGGTTATCTACGTTCTTACCCAGCCTCCATTTCTACCTGTTCCAGATCCGGTGAGCCTGCTTACTCTGCTAACAGTTGTCTTCCTGGGAGGGGTCTATGCCTTGCTTAAGGTACCGGCTCTGACCAATCACATTTTCAGCGGTATGTCGGGATTGTCTTCGGGAGCCATCGTCGGCTACTTGCTGCCATGAGCGATCATCCATTTAACGAAGCACGGCAGCTTTACCTGGAGAAATATGGTGACACGGTTGTCAATAACACCTACCTCAGGATCGCCATCTGCCTGCTTTGCGTCATTAGCGCTGCTCTGGTGACGCTGAACCTGAGGACCATCCATATCTTTCAGAATTTCCGCCCCTTGGTCATTCGCATTGATCAACTTGGGCGCGCGCAGGCCGTCGACTACAGGAGCCTCGAATATCGCCCCGGGGACCGCGAGGCGAAATACTTTCTGTCCGAATTTTGCCGTCTCTATTACCGCCGCAACCGCTACACGGTCCAGGACGACTTCACCAAGTCGCTCTATTTTCTGGATGGCAAGCTGGCCAACAATACCATCGAGCAACACAAGAAGGATGACACCATCCACAGCTTTCTCGCCGATCCTGGCTCACCGGAAATAGACATCGAAGTTGAAAAGGTGGCGCTCGAGGCGATGCAGAGCCCGCCCTACCGGGCAACGGTGGATTTTTATCAACTGGAATACGCCCCGGCGGATCATTCCTTGACCAGAAAAAATCTTTATACCGCCAATTTTGTTTTCCTGTTTAAAGATGACGTCCCCAATGCATTGATACCGGTGAACCCGCTCGGTTTGACCATTACCTATTTCCGACAGGACCAGGCCTTCACTGGCGAGGATCGACGATGAATCCCGAAACATCTTGTGACCCATCACGAGCCCAGGCGCGATTCGATTTCCCCGCTCCCGAGGATAGGGCGCGACTCAGGCCGCGCAGGGAGGGTGCATGATTGCCAACGCTTTGTTTGCTGCTGCCGTACTATGCCTGGCTGCGCTCTTTGTAATCGCTGGCAGAGCTGAATTTCTCGTGCCCTATCGCGGGCTGCTCCTGCATGGACTGTGGAAGCCCGTCCTGTTCTCACTCGCCATCACCTTCTTCAATCTGACGGCTTTCTTTTTTTATGCTGCAAGAATTTGTTTTCTGAAAGATACCGGACGCAAATTGGCTCACTTTGATCGTGACCTGAATAGCGGCCGCACTCCCATGCCTTCTCACCTGCATCGCGAGGAGTTGAATTGATGGGACGTTTTGATTGGGATCGTAGTGCTGAGGATCGTCCGGCGCCGAGGCCTGCCGGGCCGAGTTCCCGCCGGGAGCAGATTTGCCCGTTTGGGGTTGAACGCCGCCAACCGGTCCCCTGTGGGCGCGAGCGGAATCTGCATGGCCGGCAAAGGCCCGCCCTCGATCCCACCGTGGCCAGGGTACTCGCCGATCTCGGAACCTTTCGCGTGCTCGCCTTTGACCAGATTGCGCGCTATCACTATCAGGGCAACCTCACCCACGCACTGACTGCCATGAACCATCTTGCCCGAATGGGATTCATCGAATATCGCATCAGCCGGCCGGGCCCGGTCACTTACTTGTCCCTTACCCATTCCGGATGTCGTGCAGTCCGTAGTCAAGACTCAAGCCACCGCTGCTCGCAACCCAATTGGTATGGGTTTGAAAGCCCTCGCAAAGCCCGGCATGACGCTCTGCTCTATGGCCTCTACCAGGAGAAGTGCGCTGAAATTGCGGCCCGCAATGGCCGGGTTACTGGCATCGTGCTCGAATCAGAGTTTGTGCGCGCGATTAACCGCCGGCTGGAAAAAATCAGTCTCCTGACCCGATCTGAGCAGCAGCAACACAAACGGGACATCGCTGAGGAGCTCGGACTTCGGGTGGTGAATGGCAGGATCCCGATACCTGACCTGCGTCTGGAATATGAGGGCCCAGACCACGAACCAGGGAAACTCGATCTGGAACTGGTTACCGAGCACTATCGACGCAACCGCCTGGCTTGCCAAGCGCAAGCCGGCTTTGCCATGTACGCACCAGCGGAGGACTTTGCGCGTCTTCGGTCTGCGATGCCCGATCCCGAGATTATGCAAGGTATTTTCTGGTCATGACGATCCCCCGCCCATACGTTGATGCCATCTGTGATCTCGGGTACAAGGACTCCGAAGCCCAATTCCTGTATCTGGCTGCCACTCACTCCGGTTTTTTCACCAGTGGACAATTCCTCAGATTTGTCGGAGAGAACAAGGCCTTTGCGGTTCATCGTTTTACCGCCAAGGCCGTACGGTATCGCCATGTCCGCGCCCTGGAATACGGCGGCAACACCTTTATCTTCCAGCTTTGTTCCCGCCTGGTGTATAGCGCGATCGATCGCGCATCCTTTCATCCTCGATCCCGGCCATCGAATGAGTTGATCCTGACTCGCCTGCTTACGCTTGACTTTGTACTTGCCCACCCCCAACACGCGTTTCTTGAATGTGAAAGCCAAAAAGTCACCCACTTTCACCGCGATCGTGGTATTCCGCTAGCCATCCTTCCTGGACGGGTGTTCAAGGGTCGAAGCGGAGCTTCAGATACGCCAAGCTATTTTGTTGACCGGTTGCCGATATTCTTGGGCCGTGAGGAGGCATCAGAACCCCGATCCCCGGTTCCCAACTTTGTGTATTGCGATCCCGTGGGAAAGGGTCTTGCCGGTTTCGCCACTCATCTCCGCAGATACGCCAGTCTGTTTGCGTGGCTGCCGGCTTTCCATCTCATCTACGCTTCCCCAACTTCGGCCAACTTTCAGCGCGCCGAAAGGCTGTTCTCCTCGGTGCGGAGGCCTCACGCTGCACCGCAAGCCGGGGAGGTCATCCGGTATTTTCAGATTCGTCAGCTTTGGGAGGGTCATAGGACTTCTGGTCTGACCCGTGCCGATCGCGACTTCCTGCGCGCCGGCGATCAGCGATATCAGGGTGAGAGGTTTGAGGCGGCCTATGGCAAGTGGGCGGCCCAGTCCCTGTCTGAAGTCGAACTGGAAACGTTGGTGCAACCTTCGAACGAAACTTTGGGGATCGGTTTCTCCACCTTTCTGTTGCCGAGCCGCTATCCCATTTTTGAGCGCCGAAGCCTGTTGCCGCTTAGCCCGTCGGCGGTCCGCCGATGGGGAAGGGAAGAGTTGTCCTCAGCTTTCCCCAGCACAAACGACCTTTCAGACAAGGAATGAACTTTGCAAATGAATGCAGATCGGTCTAGTACCGAGGTCAGCCATGACGGCGAGGAATCCTCTCTTGTATTCCGCGGGCGGATAAGCGCCTCCCGGTCGAAACTCGATCAAATTCCTTGCTCTTACCAGGTGCAATTTTATGGCGCTACTTAAACCGGAACTTCCTAAACCTTCCAAAAGAGAATATTGCATTCGCCTCGAAGAACGTCTGGCGCTCACCCTGGAACACTATGCGGAGTTCCTTGGAGCTACCTCAAACAGTTACGTGATTAGCCAGGCGCTCGAACTTGTCTTTCAGAGGGATGCCGACTTCAAACAGTGGCTGAGGCTCAATCTTCAGACCGCCCGCGACAGGGAAGATCATAAGCGCCATCCAGTTGCAGCCGAGAAGGCAGCGCCCTCCGCCACCGACTCTGAAGCTGGGCGCGAGGGCAAACAATGATCGAATCGGTTCTGGCATCGAAGAATCTGGTGGCGGCCCTGTTGGCATGTGCCACCGGGCTCCCACTCTACTTCCGCTATCCCTTTCCAGCCGATAACCTCGTGCTCCGCCTGATCGCGATTCGCGACCCCTCCATGTACCGAACCTTCATTGCCGTCTACACTCTATTTCTTTTCACCACCCCGTTCATCCTGTATTCGCTCGTGCTTTCCGGTTTGTATGTCTTTGCTCTGCGGCCCCGAAGCGCAACCACTCCGATGCCTTTGCCGGCGTATCCGGACTCGGCCAGTCGCCAGGAGCTTTATCTGATCCTCGGAGAGATCCACGATCCGAGAAAACCGATACCCGCCGACCATCCCTACTGGCTTGCACTTCCGGATCGCGGACTGTTTACCGGCATCATGATCCTGGGGGCGATCGGTAGCGGCAAAACCAGCGGTTGCATGTACCCCTATGTGGACCAGTTGGTGGCATACCAGGCCGGGGATCGCGAAAAGCGAATTGGTGGCCTGGTGCTTGAGGTCAAGGGTGATTTTTGTCGTAAGGTCCGCCAGATTCTTGAACGGCATCAACGTGGGGAGGATTATGTCGAAGTCAACCTCAACGGGCCCTACCGCTACAATCCTTTATATAACGATCAGGACGCCTACGCTCTGGCCTATAACATCGCCTCACTGCTGAACAACTTGTTCGGCAAGGGCAAGGAACCGTTCTGGCAGCAGGCCTACACCAATCTGGTTAAGTTCATTATCCAGCTTCACAAAGTCGCAAATGACTACGTAACCCTGTTCGAGGTCTACGAGTGCGCCATTAATCCGGAACTTCTGGAGCGGCGAATTCGTGAAGCGGAGCAGTCGATTCAGAGCCGCCACTATTTCCTGGTACGTGACGAGCTGTTCCGGGCTCATCCCGAGCTTGAAGTCTTCGGGTTTGAACCCGATGAGCCGACCGGAAGCCACAAGGCCATCCAGTCGTTTGACCTGGAGCAGACTCTGAATGAATCGGGAATTGAATACCAGGCGCACATTGAAAGCACACAATCGGACTCGCTCAAACAGGAGATGCTTGAAAGCGTAAAACGCTGGTTTTACCAGGACTGGAGACGCATCGAAAACAAGCTTCGCACCTCGATCGTCGAGGGGATTTCTGTCTTTCTTTCCTTGTTCGACGACAACCCCCTGGTCAAGCGTACTTTTTGCCCGCCCAAGGAATGCTACGACCCCCAGCTGAATGCTGACGGAAGATATGGAACTCCGCTTCCGCCCTTTTCCAAACTGATTGAATCGGGCAAGGTCTGTGCCCTGAATTTTCCGGTGTCCCTTAATCCCGGCTTGGCCAGAGCCATCGGAGTGATGATGAAACTGGATTTTCAGCGGGCCGTACTTAACCGTATTTCCAGCATGGAGGCCAAACCCCTTCAGCATTTTCGGGAAGTATTTATTGTCTGCGACGAGTATCAGCACTTCGCAACCGCGGGAGAAAACGACCCCAATGGCGATGAGAAGTTTTTTGCTCTTTCCCGCCAGTTCAAATGCATTCCTATTGTCGCCACACAGAGTATCAGCTCACTTCGATCGGCCCTTCCCGGGGAGACCTGGCGTACTTTGCTGCAGACTTTTCGCACCAAGATTTTCCTTACCCTGTCCGATGAGTTCTCCGCCAAGATTGCCAGTGAACTATGCGGGAGAGAAGACCAATGGAAGGTGAACTACAACATTTCCGAGAGCGGCCACGACGCCCGAGTCAGTCTCTGGACCGGGAAAGCGATTGCGCACAAAGCTAACGTTACCGCTTCGAAGAGTTACAACACGCAGAGCGATTTTCGCTTTGACTTCAAGACTTTCACGGAGATGAAGAATGCTCAGGCTGTCGTTCTGCCCTATGACGGACTAAATCCGCTGCCTCCCATGTTCATGTACCTGAAGCCCTACTACAACCAGATCAACAAGTCCTACTTTCGCCAGCTGGCGGAGGGTGAATTGTGATGAACGCGTTCGAACTGATCCTCCCCTTTCTGCGACCGATTGAATCCTTGATCCTGGACCCGGAGATCAGCGAAATCATGGTCAACGGTGACCGTGGCATCTTCATTGAGAAACATGGGTGCCTGCAGCGGGTCGACGGTGGAAGCCTAAGCCAGAAGTCTCTGGCAGTGGCGGTACGGAACATCGCCAGACGCCTGGGGGATGACATCTCGGAGGAAAAACCGATTCTTGATTCCCGTCTGCCCGACGGCAGCCGGGTAGCGGTGGTGATGCCCCCTTGCAGCCTGAATGGGATCGTTCTCACCATTCGCAAGTTCAACCCGAAGCAGTTCGGGATCGAAGAACTCCTGGGGCGGGGAAGCCTGACCCAGGCGGTTGCTACTCGGCTCAAAGCGGCAATCGTGGGGCGGCAAAATGTGCTTATCTCCGGCGGAACGGGATGCGGCAAGACCACTCTGCTCAATGCGCTGTCCAACCTGATTCCCAAACTGGAGCGGGTTCTGGTGATTGAGGATACCGCAGAAATAAACATTGAGATCCCGAACCTGGTACGTCTCGAAGCCCGCCGGCAACAGGGAGGCCTGCCCGCAGTCACAATCAGAGAGCTACTCAGGGCCAGTCTTCGTCACCGGCCGGATCGAATTCTGCTGGGCGAGATTCGGGGAGCTGAGGCCTTCGACCTATTGCAGCTCCTGAATACTGGTCATTCCGGAACCATTTCCACAGTGCACGCCAACTCCGCAACCCAGGCTCTTAATCGGTTCACCAGCTGTGTGCTGGAAAGCGGAATTGAACTGCCCTACCGAGCAATCAAGAACAATATCGCCGCAACGCTTAATATTGTTGTCCACCTCGATCGCCGCCCTGGACAACGCTTTGTCTCCGAGGTGGTCGAGATTTCCGGATACGATCCCGACCTCGACAGCTATGAGCTCAAATCCTTTTTTATTCGCAGGGAGGCGGACAGGCCATGTCTCCAATAAAGATCAGCCAAGGTGGGGCCGAGCGTCAGCCCGGTCGGCCACCTGGCCGAGGGGCGGATTTCCGAAAGCAGATCGGAGAAATGGCAGCACAACCGCCCGCAGACCCGTCGCCCGCCGTTTCGGAATTCCGAAGTTTGAACCCGGAGCACGATGCAACCGCGCGCTTGAGAAATTTGATTAATGAGGAAGAGAGCGACTTACGGAGTTTCGACCTGGACCGGTTGCCGGTGGGCCACCGTTTGCAAAATGACCCGGAACAGGCTCTCCCCGAGCGCAGCCCATATGCTACCCGTTCCGAGGAAGCATCACGACGCTATATTTTCGACAACTTTGAGTCAAACGACCGGCTGGCCGTCATGGTTCGCAATCAGGCGACGAATCATACCCTGCAGCGCATCGCTCGCGCCGAAACGATCGCGAGCCCTGAGTTCCAGGCTTGGCTACGCTATAAGAACGCAACCGGGTTTGACATTTACCTCAGTCTGAACATCCTCAAGCCGCACGCTCACGGTCGCACCAAAGCCGATATCCACAAAATCCGCCATTTGTATCTCGACCTCGACCAGCAGGCCCCGCAGAAATTGGGTACGATCTATCAGAGCGCGGCTATACCCCTTCCGAACTACGTTCTGGAGACGTCCCCGAACAAATACCAGGTTATATGGCGGGTCGAGGGGATCACTCAGAATCGGGCAGAACAGCTTCTGCGGGGACTGGCGCAGCGCTTCGGTGGTGATCCAGCCGCGACCGATGCTGCCCGCGTCTTCCGTCTTACGGGTTTTAACAACAAGAAATACAGCCAGGATTTCACAGTGAAGGTAGAGAGGACGAATCTTCCCGAAGCGGTCTACCACGAGTCGGATTTCAAG
>Ga0157378_10002167_pt1 | contig 17431 bp, 17 predicted proteins | sample M65metaG_FD_115309 | JGI IMG/M metagenome (GOLD analysis project Ga0157378, IMG submission 115309) | Miscanthus rhizosphere microbial communities from Kellogg Biological Station, Michigan, USA - M6-5 metaG | ecosystem: Host-associated > Plants > Roots > Rhizosphere > Soil | place: USA: Michigan...
CAGGGCATACAAAAAATGGCCGACCTGATTGAGCAGGGATCTGAACACATCAAGAACGCAGTGGTGGAATTGCGCGACATGAAAAACATGCGCAAAATAACCGACGCACTCGTAAAAGTAAATAGTATCGAAAACCAGGCTGATGATATTTTTGATTTAAGTATCGACCGCCTGTTTGAAACTGAACCCGATGCCAAGGAAGTGATCAAGAAAAGGGAGATTTACCAGGTAATGGAAATTGTAACTGATAAATGTGAAGACGCGGGCAATGTTATAGAATCAATTATTATAAAATACGCCTAAACAAAAATGTGGAAATATGAAAATGTGGGAAATGTGAAAATTAAAAACCCCGCATCGCACTGTTTGCATTTACCACATTTACACATTATCACATTCATCACATTTTCTTTATGACTTTTCTTGTCATTATCATTATTCTCGCACTGGTCTTTGATTATATTAACGGGTTTCATGATGCGGCCAATTCCATCGCCACCATAGTCTCAACCAAGGTACTGACACCTTTTCAGGCTGTTTTGTGGGCCGCCGTATTTAATTTCGCAGCCTTTTTTGTATCCAAATATGTTTACCACGAATTTAAAATCGGTAACACTGTTGCCAAATGGGTAAACCCTGAATTCATAACGCTGGAAGTTATTTTCGCCGGTATTGTTGCCGCCATTATCTGGAACCTTTTTACCTGGTGGTTCGGTATACCTTCTTCTTCTTCACACACATTGATGGGTGGTTTTATCGGCGCCGCCATTGCCCATGCCAAAGGTCTGCAGGACGCAGGACATACGGTGGTCAATTACGGCAAAGTAATCCCTACATTTCTTTTTATTTTTGCCGCGCCATTGATTGGGATGGTTATTGCGTTTGTGCTAACGATGCTGATTGTAAATATCTGCCGGCGTGCAAACCCCTACAAGGCAGATGGCTGGTTCAGGAGATTGCAGCTCGTTTCATCTGCGTTGTTCAGTCTCGGACATGGCGGCAACGACGCGCAAAAAGTAATGGGCATCATCGGCGCAGCAATGATTTTTTACCAGAAAACCCAGGGACACGATATGACCTTTAACCAGTTTGTTAGCGAATACTGGTGGGTACCATTATCCAGTTTTACGGCGATTGGCCTGGGCACCATGAGCGGGGGCTGGAAGATTATTAAAACCATGGGCACCCGCATCACAAAAGTAACCCCCCTGGAAGGCGTGGCAGCAGAAACAGCCGGCGCACTCACGCTGTTTTTGACAGAAAAGCTGGCCATTCCCGTTAGTACGACACATACCATTACCGGTTCCATCATTGGAGTGGGCGCTACCAAGCGGCTATCGGCCGTACGCTGGGGTGTAACCATTAACCTGCTTTGGGCATGGATACTAACCATACCCGTTAGTGCAGCGCTTGCTGCCATTGTATACTATTTATTGAAAATATTTCTCTAATGCCTTCTCAACTTTTATGAAATAGTTGCCGGATACCTCTTTTTTATTTTCCGCTATCTTATCTATATTGTCTTTTCTTTGCACAAACAATATATGATCGTTTAAACCTTACACAATGAAGGGAATAATACTGGCAGGCGGCTCTGGCACGCGTTTACACCCAATTACCTATGCGATCAGTAAACAGATAATGCCGGTTTACGACAAACCCATGATTTATTATCCGCTTTCTACATTGATGCTGGCCGGCATCAGCGAAATATTGATCATTTCCACCCCGCATGATTTACCCATGTTTAAAAAATTGTTCGGAGACGGGAAAAACCTGGGTCTTCAATTTTCTTACGCTGAACAACCACTTCCCAATGGATTGGCACAGGCATTTGTCATCGGTTCTTCATTTATTGGCGATGATAGCGTGGCGTTGGTACTGGGCGACAATATTTTTTACGGCGCCGGCCTCGGTAAAACATTGCAGGAAAACAATGATCCCAATGGCGGAATTGTATATGCTTACCAGGTGAGTGACCCCGAAAGATATGGCGTGGTTGAATTCGATAAGAATATGCGCGCCATTTCAATTGAAGAAAAGCCAACCGAGCCTAAAAGCAGTTACGCAGTTCCGGGCTTATATTTTTATGATAACAGTGTTGTTGAGATAGCAAAAAGCCTGCAGCCCAGTCCCCGCGGGGAGTATGAAATAACTGATGTAAACAAGGAATATCTGCGCCAGGGAAAACTGAAAGTGTCTATCCTGGATCGGGGTACTGCCTGGCTCGATACAGGCACATTTGATTCACTGATGCAGGCTTCCATGTTTGTACAGGTAATTGAACAGCGGCAGGGTATTAAGATTGCCTGTATAGAAGAAATTGCCTACCGGAAAGGGTTTATTACGAAAGACCAGTTAACAAAATTGGCACAACCGCTGTTAAAAAGTGGGTATGGCCAATACCTGCTCAATTTGGAAATGGCATAAATTGTTCACATCTTGCATCGTTACAAATGAAGGTTATGCCGGGCTTGCCAGGCGAAAGGATTAAAAGTTTATACATGAAAAAAATTCTTGTTACCGGAGGATGTGGCTATATCGGTTCACATACGGTGGTAGATCTGATAGAAAACGGTTTTGATGTGATTTCGGTTGATAACAATTCCCGTTCGTCTGCGCGTATACTGGAAGGCGTGGAAAAAATAACGGGGAAAAAAGTAAAAAATTACAAGGTAGACCTTTGTAATTATGATGATACGTTTGCCATTTTCCAGGAAAACGATGATATTGCCGGCATTATACATTTTGCCGCTTACAAAGCTGTTGGCGAATCCGTAGCAGAACCGCTGATGTATTTTGAAAACAATGTGGTTTCACTTATCAACCTGCTGAAATGCGTGCACGAATTTAAAATCCCTTATTTCGTTTTTTCTTCTTCCTGTACCGTCTATGGCAATCCGGATATTATACCCGTAACAGAAAAAACGCCACCCAAGCCGGCAGAATCTCCTTACGGTTATACCAAGCAAATGGGAGAGCAAATCATCAATGAGTTTTCCAAAGTAAATGAGGTGCAATCCATTTTACTTCGTTATTTCAATCCCGTTGGTGCCCACCCTACCATACAGATTGGTGAATTGCCCATTGGCAAACCAGCTAACCTGGTACCTGCCATTACGCAAACCGCCGTAGGCAAACTGCCGCAGATGAAAGTATTTGGCGATGACTATCCCACCAGGGACGGCTCCTGCATCCGCGATTTTATACACGTTTCCGATATTGCCCATGCGCACACACTGTCTTTACTTTATCTAATAGAGGGCAAAACCGATAAAAATTGCGAAGTGTTTAACCTTGGATCGGGCAATGGCGTTACCGTGCTGGAAGCCATTAAAACTTTTGAAAAAGTAAGCGGTGTAAAATTGAATTATATAATAGCGCCCCGCCGTCCGGGCGACGTGATTGCCATTTATGCCAATAACGAACTGGCCGTTAGCCAACTGGGCTGGCAGGTAAAATACTCGCTCGAGGACATGATGCTTACGGCCTGGAAATGGGAACAGCGCCTGACGGTTGATGCCAAACTCTACAATAAACAAAATGCCGGGTTGAACTAGCCTGCACGACGACTGCCTTTTGCTGCGTCGCATAAAACAACACCACACTGTCCCACGACTGCTGCAATTATATTGTGGTGATGGAAAAATCATTGCCTAAAACTGCCAACTTCTTCCTTACTTTGCGGCACTAAATACGATTTTACATGGCATTAAAAGATATTAAACCAACAGGTCAAAAAGATACACGCAGCGGGTTTGGAGATGGCATTGCAGAAGCGGGCAGAACCAATCCAAATATTGTAGCCCTCACTGCCGACTTACTGGGCTCCATGAAACTGAACCAGTTTATCAAAGAATTTCCTGAAAGGTTTATTCAATGCGGTATTGCGGAAGCAAATATGATTAGTATGGCGGCAGGCCTGACCATTGGCGGCAAAATCCCCTATACCACTACTTTTGCAAATTTTTCTACCGGCCGTGTGTACGACCAGATTCGTCAATCAGTAGCCTATTCCGGCAAAAATGTAAAAATTTGCGCCTCTCATGCCGGTCTTACATTGGGAGAAGACGGTGCTACTCATCAAATACTCGAAGACATCGGTATGATGAAAATGTTGCCGGGTATGACCGTGATCGTTCCCTGCGACTATGCGCAAACCAAAGCTGCCACAAAAGCAATAGCCGATTATGATGGACCTGTATACCTTCGTTTTGGCAGGCCGGTATGGCCAATTTTTACATCTGAATTACCTTTCGAAATCGGCAAGGCCCAGGTTTTTTCTGAAGGCACCGATGTAAGCATTTTTGCCTGCGGCCATATGGTTTGGAAAGCTATTGAGGCCGGTATTGCCCTACAGGAAAAAGGAATCAGCGTGGATCTGATTAATATTCATACCATCAAACCGCTGGATACAGAAGCAATCATCAAATCGATCACCAAAACCAAATGTGCTGTAACGGTGGAAGAGCATAATATTATCGGCGGTTTGGGCGATAGTATTGCGCAGGTTGCCGCTAAAAATCTGCCTATTCCCATTGAATATGTGGGAACCAATGACACTTTTGGGGAAAGCGGCACCCCCACCCAATTGCTTGAAAAATATGGTTTAACGGCTCCCCATATCATCAACGCCGTTGAAAAAGTAATAGCAAGAAAAAAAGCATAACCTGCTAAGCTTAAACCCGGCTCGTGCCGGTTTTTTTTGCAGCAACATTTCGTTCTTCCGGCTGTTGTGAATATTGTCATTGGTCAGATAATAGCATCTTTACCCTAAAAGAACTGTACAAGGCTAATATTTTTTACTTAGCAGCGTTAAATGAAGCCGGATTTCCGGTCTCCAACAATATTGCTAACAAAATAGCTAACTATGGCAGTGGTTATACAGGATGCGGAACTGTTGCAGGAATTCCGTAATCCTTCAACAAAAGAAAAAGCGTTTACTGCTATTATAAAAAAATACCAGGAAAAATTATATTGGCATATCCGCCGCATGGTGGTAGAACACGAAGATGCCAATGATGTGTTACAAAACGTTTTCATACGTGTTTGGAACGGTCTTGAAAACTTCAGGGAAGACAGCCAGCTCTACACATGGCTGTACAGAATAGGCACCAACGAATGTCTCACCTTCCTGGAACAGAAAAAAAGAAAATCATCGGTATCACTCAGCGATGTCGAAGGAACCCTGAGCAATAGCATCAAAGCAGATAAGCATTTCGACCCTAATAAACTGGAGTGGAAGCTACAACTGGCTATGCAGCAACTCCCCGAAAAACAACGGATTGTTTTTAACCTCCGTTATTACGATGAAATGCCCTATGAAGAAATGAGTAAAGTGCTGGAAACCAGCGAAGGAGCATTAAAGGCCAGCTATCATCATGCAGTGAAAAAAATAGAAGATTTTATACTGAATCATTAAACTTTGCAGACCTGTTCCCTTCTTAGCTGTGTTAATGGAAAATAGCAACCCAATATTAAATGAATTGATGCAAATAAGCCCTTTACTGAGGGCTGTTGACAACCGTACACCCTATACTGTACCCGAGGGTTATTTTGACACGGTAGCCGTACAGGTGATATTGCGCATTGCAATAGAAGAAAAATCAGGGGAAGACCCGGTGCTGCAAATAAATAACGAGACAGTTTACCAGGTTCCTGAGGGTTATTTTGAGAATCTTGCGGGAAATATAATCAATCGAATTAAGGCAGGGGATGCAGCTAATGCAAAAGAGGAACTGGAGCTATTGTCACCTTTGCTGGGTCGTATAGGAAAGACCAATCCTTTCAGTTCTCCTGAAGATTATTTTACCGATATCTCCGATAATATTGTAGCCGGCGTAAAAGCTATTGCATTTGTAAATGAGGAGCTGGAAAATTTATCGCCGGTTATGATGGGGCTTAAAAACAAACAGGTGTATGATGTGCCTGAAGGCTATTTTGAAACCGTGCCGGCCGTCATTTTGCAAAAAGCCAAAGAGCAGCAGCCTGCAAAACTGATTGGAATAAATTTCAGTAAAAGAATAATCCGCTATGCAGCCGCGGCAGTAGTTACTGGTATTATAGTGCTGTCTGGGTATTTATACCAGAATAAAAATGCCGTACCTGTAACTGATATCGCAAAAGCAACTGCTAAAATTCCAGACCAGGAAATCGAAACCTTTTTAAACAATAATACAGTATCTCTTGCAGATACGTACGCAGATACATTGAATACAGCAACAGTGGAAGAGAACGGTGGCGCAGATGATACAAAAGATTTATTAGCCGATATATCCGATGAAGAACTCCAGAAATATGTAGACCAGCACAGTGAAACCCCTATTACGAATTAAAATGGAGTGAACATGAAAAAATATTTACTTATACTATTATTGACTATCGGCGTTTTGTTTAAGGCAGGCGCGCAGGAGCAGGAACCCGATGGCGGCGCCAAACTGCAGGCGCTCAAGATTGCCTGGCTCACCAAAAAGCTCGACTTATCGCCCGAAGAGGCCCAGCGTTTTTGGCCTATATACAATAAGTATACAGATGAAATACGGGCTATACGCCAGGAGCAAAAACAAAAAAACACTCCCGTATTAGACATGGAAGATAAAATCCTCGCCGTACGCAAAAAGTATAATGGTGAGTTTTCGAAAGCACTTTCTGCTGAGAAAGCAAATACTTTCTTTCGGTCGGAAAGAGATTTTGGAAATGAGATCAGGAAGGAATTGCAGGAACGCCGGATGAACCGGCAACTAAACAAGCGCGGATTGCGCGATTAAATCAGTCTCTCAGGTGTTTTTCATAGGTTAGCAGGCCGGCTTTTTTGAGCTGGCCTTTCTTTTTATACGCTAACAGGCCGCGAATTTGCTAATTAACGCTAATCTGCAACAAATCACTTTCGACATAAAAGTTGCAGAAAAACCATTCAATACGTACAAATGATCCTTTGAAATTCGAGCTTATCAGCACCAAAGTTTACGAGGATACCAAGCTTTACTTGTGATGCCTTCAAATAATTAATGGTTTGTTTGAATGCATCCGTTGGGACATGCGCCACCGCTTTTACCTCGAGTATAATAGACCCAAAAAGGAAAAAGTCTGCGTTGAATCTATGTGGCAGAACGATTTCTTCGTAGGAAATATTAAATGCTTTTTCTCTTTCGTACAAAATACTTTTATCTTTTTTAAGTTCAATTTCCAGTGCATCCTTGTAAACAATTTCCTTGAAACCTTTGCCAAGTCTGGTGTGTATTTTCATACAAAAACCAACAATTTTATAACACTCTTCTTTAAATATCAGATCGGTCATTATTACCCACAAAATAGCCGATCATTTCTCATCGCTTATGTTCAAAACACCTGATCAAAATGAGTTTTTTCTTTTTCAATGATGGCTATTATCACTAAAAATCAGGGAAATCATCGTTCTTATTTTTTTGCGCATAAAATGGGAGGCAGTGCTCAGGATTACCGGCCCATTGGTTCCAGTTCGCAGTCTATTAGTGTTTATGTATTGGCGTCTTAATGTCGTGGTAAAACAAAAATGTCCAGTTTTCTGCTTCGCCCTGCTTCCACCACTGTTGCCGGAGCTGCATGCATTTCTTGCCATCATAATCATATTTGGCAACGAACTTATTTTTCATTTGTCCGAGTTGGGGTGCATCGTCGCCACCAAAAAAGATCTTCTCACCCGCATCTGCAATCCAGAACACCTGGTGAAAGGGGCTGTGGCCGGCCGTCACTTCATATTTTATATACCCGTCAATGACTCCATTGCCATTCAGCAAATGAACGTTGGAAGCTGTTTGCAGGCATTCCAGCTCAGCGGGAATATAAGAAGGCAATCCTTTTTCCAGGGCAAATGCCAGCTCTTGTTGCTGAACATAATAGGTTGCATTCGGAAATGCTATTTCATGTTTTCCGGTCTGTTCGTCTTTTTTGCTGATGCCACCGGCGTGATCTTTATGCAGATGGCTCATCAACACCTTTGTTACCGTTGACGGCGAAATACCGGCATCCATCAAATTCTTATGTAATTGTAATACTCCTTCCTGTTCAAAACCAAGGCCCGTATCCAGCAACAATATATCTTCTGAGGTAACCACCGCAAAAGGCTGCACCTCTACCAGCAAACTACCCGTAGCTCGTTGCTGCAAATCGTCTTTACCGGTGTCAAAAGGAACAAAAAGCTTTGTTTTATCGATGGTAAAAGCGCCTTCACTCAGCGGAATAATTTTCATGGGGCAAATTTCCGTGAATTGTTTCAGAAATAACAGGACTGGAAATATTCCCTGAAATTATCTCAACACCATTTGCCGATCGGCATCCAGCCGGATAAGAATAAACAGCAACATGGTAAAAGTGAGCAGCGCTGTACCGCCGTAACTGATAAATGGCAAGGGAATGCCTATTACAGGAGCGAGACCGATGGTCATGCAGATATTAATCGTGATGTGAAAGAAAATAACAGACGCCACTCCATAGGCATAACACCGGCTGAACACACTTCGCTGCCGTTCTGCAACAAAAACAATTCTTAATATCAATAGCAAGTACACCCCCAGCAGCACAAAACTTCCAATAAAACCAAACCCTTCCCCGATGGTACAAAAAATAAAATCGGTTCGCTGTTCGGGTACAAAGCCGTTCCTGGTTTGGGTTCCTTTTAAAAGGCCTTTGCCCGAGAACCCACCGCTGCCAATGGCTATTTTGCTCTGTTTGACATTATAATCGCCGGCTTCTTTTTTCTTCTGTGCTTTCTCAGGATCTTCCTGGTCGGCGCCTCTTTTAATATAGTCTTCCGGAACATCTTTACCCAGCATGCTGTAAATTCTTTCTACCTGGTATGTTTTGAATGCGTGCTTGAACGCGAAGGGAACCGCAAACCGCTGAATACCCACACAGGCTACCCAGATAACAACTATGACGACAAGCGTTTCTTTGCTCCGCTTTATTTGCCTTCGCATAAAATAAATAGTTCCGGCTGCTATTATTGTAAGCGAGATCGCAAGTATATTAGGCGGAACGGTTAACGTAGCTACTACCAGTGTTCCTATTGAAAACCCGACAACCAGTATAGCAGCAGGTAACCCTTCCCGGTACATCACCAAAAAGAAAGAAAAATATACCAAAGCCAGCCCTGTTTCACTCTGTGCAATACTGAGTACTGCGGGCGCTACTGCTATAGCGGCGGCAATGAGTTGCGAGCTGGTTCTCCTGAAATCTGTTTCCACCCTCGACAGGTATTTGGCGAGTGCCAGGTTTACAAATAGCTTACACAGCTCAGCTGGTTGCAACTGGATGGCGCTCCCGAATTTAATAATGGATTTTGTCCCCTTGATATCACTGTGAAAAGGAAAGACCAATAGCATTAATACAATTCCAACTGCATACGACAAATTCGCAGTTGCTGTAAAAAACTTGCTATCCGTTAACAGGATAAATGTGGCAAATATGCCCGAGATAATAAAAAACAATGCCTGGCGGCTATAATCAGTTTTAATCGATAAAAAGCTTTTGAGCACATCATCCCCTTCCTTATAAGTTGCCGCGAATATGCTGAGTATGCCAATACATACCAGTATAATATACAGCCATACCAGTAGCCAGTCAACACCTTTTGATATTTCAGCATTTCGTTGATTCATGGATTAGGTGGTTACAACAGGTTTACGGGGTAACATGGCTGTTTTTGTTTTAATGGCGGGTTGCGTATTTGTTGCCGGGTATTTGCTCTTATCTTTAGACGGTGTGGTATCCGGCCGGGCCCGGTGCAGGAATTTCCTGATAACACTACTGTCTTTTGTCTGTTTAAAATAATTAAAGGCCCTTAAAGAATCCGCGGTGTATTGTTCCGGTTCAAAATATTTTGGAATCAGGTTGATGGCCGTCACGCGTTCCACTTCTTTTTTGGTTTCGGCCCTGAGGCTGTCTGTAAGATATTGCTCAAGCAAAATATTGGCAATGGGGCCTGCCGCGGCCGCACCAAATCCGCCGTTCTGAACAACTACCGCAATTACAATTTTTGGATTTTCCCGGGGTGCAAAAAGAACGAATACCGAATGATCCTTTTGCTTTATGCCGTTATGGTAATTTTCTGCGGTACCGGTCTTGCCGCAAACAGTAATACCCGGTATTTTAGGCAGCCCTTTACCAGTTCCCACCGTCATCACGCCTTCCATACCATCTATCACGTCTTCAAACGAAGGATCCGGGATATGCGTAAGCACTTCGTGTTTGGTCCGGTACTTATTCATCAATGCGGTATCTTCTGTTGTTTCACCTTCTATCTTTTCTACAAAATGCGGAACATAGTAATATCCTTTATTGGCAACAATGGAAATGGCATTTGCGATCTGCATAGGCGTGGCAGTCATTTTATCCTGCCCTATACCCAATGTAACCATGGTGCAGGAATTCCATTGCCCGCGATACTCTTTATCGTAAGCTGCTGTATCCGGAACATTTCCGCCATCCTCGCTGGGCAAATCAACACCCAGGCGATGTCCATAACCAAATGCCGTCATATATTTATGCCACTCCGTTAAGCCCTTTCTGGAACTGTGCAATTTTGGATTGTCGATTGTCATCCTGAATACACTGCTGAAAAATGAATTGCAGGACCATGAAATACCTAGTCGCAGATTAGCAGCATGCCCGGCAAACTTTTCCGTGCATTTTACGGTATGGCTGCATCCATGATAGGCGCCGCTGCACGCAATACCATAGCTCGGTGTAATAACGCCTTCGTCGAGCGCCATCAAAGCGCCCAGTGGTTTATAAGTAGAACCCGGAGGATATTGACCTTTGATCGCACGATTAAATAGCGGGCTGCTGACGTCACGAAAAAGCTTGTTGAAATTTTCCTGTTTTTCAGACCCTGTCAATAGGTTGGGATCAAAGCCTGGTCCAGAAGCCATGGCAACGATACCGCCTGTCTTAGGTTCTATGGCTACTATTGCCCCGACTTTATTGGTAAGTAATTTTTCTGCCAGTTGTTGCACTTGGATATCGAGATATGTGCGCAAGCCCCTACCCGCAATCGCAGCCGTATCATCGCGGCCGTTTTCAAAACTTCCCTGCAGGCGGTTTTTGTTGTCTTTAATGATGTATTTTACTCCGCGACGGCCCATCAAAACCCGTTCATATATCTGTTCCAGCCCGCTGCGACCAACATAATCGCCCAGGCGGTAAAATCCGTTCGATCTTTTTATTACCGAAGAATCTGCTTCGCCCACATAGCCCATCACGTGCGCAGCTGCGTTAAAAGGATATTGCCGGATCGGCCTTTCCACCAGGTCAAAACCGGGGAACTTCCAGATATTTTCATCGAGCCTTGCATACATACCCGGAGGCAACAGATCCTCAAAAACAGAGGGTCTGAATTTGGTGTTTTTGAATACAGCATCCACCATACGCTTTCTGAATTCCGCCGTATCAATACCGAGGAGACCGCAAAGCGCTGCGGTATCTATATTCTTTACCTGGCTGGGTGTAACCACCAGGTCGTACATAATAGTATTATTGAGAATTGCCTTTCCTTTTCTGTCATATATAATACCCCGATCGGGATAGATAACCTTAGCGAACAGTGCATTGTTCATGGCCGCAGCCTTGTATTTGTCGGAAAGAAGCTGCAGGTTAACGAGCTGGCCGAGAATGATGAGGAAAACCCCCAGGAAGATAAGCCTGATGATATTGCTGCGCGACTGATTGAACACGGACATAGTGTGAAAGCGGGATTACGGACTGCAAAGTACGAATGAAGAAATGATATATTTTATTGTGGCGCGATAAAGATTTTTTTTGAAGGAAGTTGTTAGCCATCAGCTGCGGGCTTTTAGCTTCAGGCCATAGCATTATTTATTACTTGCATAGTTAAAATTTCTTCACGACTCACGACTCACACCGTATTGGTGCGGAATTTTTCCTTTCGAAAAAATAACAATTCAGTTATCAGTACCAGTAACATACTGATGCCTGTTGTAGCCAGTACCTTGCCAAGAAAATACAGGAAAGTACCGAACTGCATCCATTCTAAAAAAACCAGGTAGCCATGGTGCAGCAGGGTTAATATAAATACCATCATAAAATAGGGCGCCCAGCCCATACTGGTAATAGAGGGCGATGCGTAATTCTGTTCATCTCCTTCCTGCCGGATAAGCATATTGATTAAAAACGGCCTCACATAAGCTACCAGCACACAGGCAGCCGCATGCAAGCCGGGTGTTTTGAGGAAGTAATCAAGGCTTAGGCCGAAAACAAATGCCAGTAACATAAGCGCACTTCTGCCCATGCTAAACGGCAACCAGATAATAAACAGGTAATACAGGTAGGGAGTAATAAATTTATGAAGGGATGGTACCTGGTGCAGCACAAATACCTGCACCAGTATAAACAATATAAAGCGAATGATATTTTTTACCAGTGAACTCATTTACTTTTCTTATAAATGTCTTCCAGCTTCTCCCGTTCTTCTCTTTGCAGGTCCTGCAGCACATACACGAACTGCAGGTTGGAGAAATTGGTTGCCGTTTTTAGTTTTAATGTAAAAAAATTGCTGCTTTTATCGTCTATGATCTCTGCCACTGTGCCAACCATAATGCCGGGAGGATAGATGTCTGACACATTACTGGTCAACACCGTATCGCCCTTGGCCACCCTGGAGCTTTTTGGAATATTAATCAATCGCAGGAAATGCGGGTTATCGCCATCCCAGGAAACAGGCCCGGTTTCGCCGCCTTTTTTCAGCATAGAGTTCACCTTAAACTGGCGGTTTAAAACACTCATGACTACTGAGAAATTTTCTCCCACTGAAACAATCCTGCCGGCGATTCCTTCAGGACTGATAACACCCCATTCTTTATCCTTTGGCAGCCCCTGGCTGCTTCCGCGGTGAATAGTAAAATAGTTATTTTGTGTACTAACAAAACTGCTCACCACCTTGGCCTCATAATATTTAAATCGCTGTATAGTTACTAAAGAATCTACCCGGAGTGTGTCCGTAAAAAATTTCCTGGCAGTATCGGCTCCCTCATAATCTTGCCTGAGCAGGTTCAGCAGGTGCTCGTTTTGTTTGGAAAGTGCCTCATTGGCCTGTTTGAGTTTGAAGTAATATTCGACATTATTATACCGCTCGCTTACCCTGCCCGTCACCTCACCGGCAACGTTCATAAAAGCAGCCTGGTGAAATTTATTATAGGTAAAAAGAAAATACAGCGCAATAATCTGCAACACCAGGAAGAAAAGAAAATTGGAAAACCTTCTGATGAAGAGAAATATGTTACGCACAACTGGGATAATTTGAGGTTAAAGCCCAAAGCAAGGACGGCACCCGGCTTACTCTTAATTTTTTATCTCATTACAAAGGGATAGCGGTCATAATGTTTCAGCGCCAGGCCTGTTCCGCGCACCACGCTTTTCAGGGGATCATCTGCAACATGTACAGGCAGTTTAATTTTTTGGCTTAGTCTTTTATCCAGTCCGCGTAGCAGCGCACCGCCACCCGTCAGGTACAAACCACGGCGGTAGATATCGCCTGCCAGTTCAGGGGGAGTTGTTTCAAGTGCTTTTAAAATGGCTTCTTCTATTTTGAAAATGCTTTTATCAAGTGCTTCGGCTATTTCCTGGAAACTCACCATAATTTGCTTGGGGATACCGGTAACAAGGTCGCGGCCATTTACAGGAATATCTTCCGGCGGGTTTTCCAGGTCCTTCATGGCGGCGCCAATATTAATCTTAATCTGCTCGGCTGTGCGCTCGCCTATCAAAAGGCTGTGATACCGGCGTAATGCTTCCATAATATCAGCGGTAAACTCATCGCCGGCGATACGGATAGACTGGTCGCACACAATACCTGCCAGTGCTATTACAGTAATACCCGTGGTGCCACCACCAATATCGATAATCATGTTTCCTACCGGCTCTTCTACGTCTATGCCAATGCCCAGTGCGGCAGCCATAGGCTCATGCAGCAGGTATACCTCTTTTGCGCCGGCCTGTTCGGCACTATCACGTACGGCACGTTTTTCAACCTCCGTAATGGACGAGGGTATACAAATCATCATGCGCCAGCTTGGGGGAAATAAGGGCTTTTTGGGATATACCATTTTGATCATTTCCCGCAACATCAGCTCAGCAGCATTGAAATCAGCGATTACACCATCTCTCAGCGGACGGATGGTGCGGATACTCTCGTGGGTTTTTTCGTGCATCATCAAAGCCTTCTTACCCACTGCCAGTACTTCCTTGGGGTTGTTCCGGTTGAGGGCCACAATAGACGGTTCATTAACCACTACCTCGTCGTTATGTATGATAAGGGTATTGGCGGTACCCAGGTCAATCGCTATTTCTTGAGTAAAAAAATTAAAAAGTCCCATGTGTTTCAGTCTCAGATTTTATACAGGATATAATGGGTGCAAAATTGAAGGAAATAATTCGAATAAACAAAGCCAAGTGCTTGCCAATCAAGGTTTTTTTTCACATCCGCCCCAATTGTTAAACGTGCCTTAAAAGATGAATATTGTGGGAAGGCGCAGTTGTATTTTCGGGACTGAACTCATTTGACCGTTGCCGGACCTTCCCGAAGATACTCATTTGCCGTTTGTCCGCTTCAGTTTTTATTGAAAAAGGACAGCCTTTTATCGGCTTTTACCCTATTTTCCGGCGCATGAGCATTACCGGTATATCGGCCTTAAAAATTATTGGTAAATCCCAGCCTGGTTTCCATTCCGGAGCTCAATTGGGGAAGTGTTCTTCTTTCAATTAGAAAACTGGTTAGCTGTGCCAGCTCTTTAAAAATATAATGTTTATTCAGTGCGGCAGCAAGATAATCCTTACCGGTGCTGCCCCCGGTACCGGTTCGGGTTCCGATGGTGCGGTGTACCATATTCATGTGGCGGTAACGCCAGGTGCTTAATTGTTCGTCAATACCCAGCAGGCTATTCAGCAACTGGAATGGCAACTGCAGTACGGGATAGCCCCGGTATAGCATAATAAACAAGGCTGAGCGATTTGCTTTCGCAGACAACTGTCGGCCGTTTGCGTTCTCAAATAGAATATTATTGAACGTATCCAGGTTGGGCAATTCTTTGTCAGCGAGGCTGGCTTTATATCTGGTGGAATACTCAGCCCAGAACGGATGCATTTTCGGTTGTTGCTCACCGGTATAAGCACCGGCATGACTAAAATTTTCCCAGTTTTCGGGTTGGTCAAAGAAAGGCATCCGTTCCAGCCAGCTATTAACCAATTGCAGCAGCGATGTATCTGCTTCGGCCTGCTTTACCAATATTCTTTCTTCATCGCGCAACTGTGAAAGATAATAATCCTGGCCATGCCTGTCTTCATACCTCAACCCCAGCCTTGCCTCCAGCATTTTAAACTGGATACTCTGGAAGCCCGATGCGGGCCGCAACAAATCACGGAAATCGAGAAAATCCATCGGGTTCATGGTTTCCATAATATCAATTTGTTGTACCAGCGTTCTCAGAATGGTAATGCACCTCGACAACCGGTGTACTACGGTTTGCAATTCGGGCGAATTGTCATTCAGCGCGGGCTTCAGCATAATGGCATTGACGGAGTTCACTTCATAGAGCAATTGTTTGAACCATAATTCATAGGTCTGGTGAATGATGATAAAAAGCATTTCGTCATGCGCAGGACGTTGCAATGCGGCACTTTCAGGAAATTGTGCGTTGAGGATCTTGTTTGTCTGCAGGTAATCGCTGTAATGCATAAAATAGTTCTTAGTTCGTAGTTCCTGGTTAGATGATAGCGAATGAACTAAGAAGAACCAAGAACTGAGAACTGTAGGTGATCAGGCAAATTCATAGCCAATATCCCGCCGGAAATACATGTCTTCGAAATGAATTTGTTCAAGCACCGCTTTGGATTTATCGACAGCGTCTGCCACAGAATCACCAAAAGACGTTACACAAAAGACTCTTCCACCGTTGGTGAGAACAGCTCCATATGCGCTCAGTGTGCCGGCATGAAATACCAAACTATCGGGGCCGATATCAGTCCCAAGTCCTTCAATTTCGAATCCTTTTTCAAACTCACCTGGATAGCCGCCGCTTACCGCCATTACGGTACAGGCATACCGGTCGTCGCACTCAATTTTTACCTGGTCGAGTTTCTGCTGTGCCGTACAGACGAACAATTCTACCAAATCATTTTTTAATCTTGGAATCACTACTTCTGTCTCCGGATCGCCCAGACGGCAATTGTATTCTATCACGTATGGATCATCGCCTACTTTAATAATCCCAATAAAAACAAAACCTTTATAGTCCATCGCTTCTTCGCGCAAACCGTCTACAGTGGGTTTTACAATGGTTTCTTCTATTTTCTGCATGAACAAATCATCTGCAAAAGGAACTGGGCTGATGGCACCCATGCCACCGGTATTGAGTCCTTTATCGCCTTCACCAATCCTTTTATAGTCTTTTGCTTCCGGAAGTATTACATAATTCTTTCCGTCTGTGAGCACAAACATACTGAGCTCGATCCCTTCCAGGAATTCTTCTACTACCACCTTCCTGCCGGCTTCTCCAAACTTATTGCGCTGTATCATCAGTTCAAACTCGGCGCCTGCTTCTATATGATTCTGGCAAATCAATACGCCTTTTCCTGCCGCCAGGCCATCGGCTTTTAACACTACGGGCAAATTATGCTTGTGAATATACCGCACGCCTTCTTCGTAGTTGGCTGCTTCAAACTCACGATAGCTTGCCGTGGGAATATTGTATTTCTGCATGAATCCTTTTGCGAATGTCTTACTTCCCTCCAGTTGTGCGGCGTGGCTGGAAGGGCCGATGATCATAATGTGATGGAGTTTGTCATTTTCCCTGAAATAATCAACAATCCCTTTTACCAGTGGTTCTTCCGGGCCTACTACCACCAGTTCAACCTCTTCCTGCAAACAAAATTGCGCAATAGCATCAAAGTCTGTGATGTTTAACGGAACGTTTTGTCCGCATTGTGAAGTTCCTCCATTGCCGGGAGCAATGAAAAGTTTAGTGCAGTTGCTGCTTTGCGCCATTTTCCAGGCCAGGGCATGCTCTCTTCCACCGGAACCCAATATTAGTATTTTCATGAATGGATTTTCAAATTCTGAATAAGCAATTATTCCCCCGGAGGAGGAGTGGTTGTGTAAGTGGCAAATATCGTAAACTAAGATCAAATTTATAACATGTTCTGTGCTGCATTCATTAATTCTCTGTATTTTGGTAGATAACAAAAAACCTTACGTAAAAACACTTTATGACAGAACCAGCCATTGTTCCTAAGGGGCATCCCAAAGGTTTATACATATTATTTGCAACCGAAATGTGGGAGCGGTTTAATTTTTACGGAATGCGGGCGATGCTGGTATTGTTCATGACGAAAGCCCTGTTGTTTGATCAGGCCTTTGCTTCCAATCTTTATGGCAGCTATCTCA
>Ga0157378_10002168_pt1 | contig 17423 bp, 12 predicted proteins | sample M65metaG_FD_115309 | JGI IMG/M metagenome (GOLD analysis project Ga0157378, IMG submission 115309) | Miscanthus rhizosphere microbial communities from Kellogg Biological Station, Michigan, USA - M6-5 metaG | ecosystem: Host-associated > Plants > Roots > Rhizosphere > Soil | place: USA: Michigan...
GAGCCGCTGCACGCGTAGTAGGAGCCGTGGTGCGAGGTCAGGTAGTTGGAGTAGTCCTCCTGCTGATCCATGTTTCGGTCGAGGTAGCTTCCCGTGTACACCAGGTGCATGTCGTGCGGCAGGTTGCCGTTGACGGTCCACGCGACGCTGTTGTAGGCATCCTTATTGAAGGCGGGAGAAAAGGCGACGATCTCGTAGGGTTTGAGGACCGTGCCGTCAGGCGCAGTCGGCGTGGTGCGGAAGTAGCCGTCGGCCTCGAAGTGCTGGAAGTTGTCCTGGACCAGAAGGTCCCAGTTCTCGTTGAACTTATAGGCCACCGACACGCGGCCGCCCTGGTAGGTGACGGTGTTGAGGTTCGAGCCGGTCATACCCGCATTCACAGTGATCGGGCCGGCGGCCCGCGGAATCGGGGTGGTGGCGGCCGGAACCTGGATGCTGCCCACCTCATTGTCGATATAGCCGCCGCGGCTGTCGGTGAAGAAAGTCGCGCGCACGGCCAGCTTGTCATCGATCAGCGGCAGGTTGATGGTGGCATTCGCCATGCTGTTGGGATCGCCGCCCGAGGTCGTGCCGTAGCCGGCGTTGACCTCGCCCGACACCTTCGACAGGTTGGGCTTATTGGTGATGTATCGGATCGCGCCTGCCTGTGAGCCGCCGCCGAACAACGTGCCTTGCGGTCCTTCGAGGACCTCGACGCGCTCCATGTCCACGAAGTACACATCGAGGTTGCGGCCCGGGAACGCCATCGACTGGTCGTCGAGGTACACCGCGACGTTGGGCATCGGGGCGATGGTGGCCTGTGACTGGTTGGGCGCGCCGCCGTAGCTCAGGCCGCGCATGAAGATGTTGCCCATGCCCGGGCCGTTGCTGCTGAAGGTCACGTTCGGGGTGTACTTGAGCAGTTCGTTGAAGCTAGTCACATTCAGCTGCTGCAGCTGCTCGCCGGAAACAGCCTGGATCGTGATTGGCACGTCCTGCATGTTTTCAGTGCGGCGCTGCGCCGTAACAACAACTTCTTCGAGTCCCACGGATGCGGTGCCGCTGGCCGTAGCGCCTTGCGCCAGAGCGTACGGGGCGATGGCCGCCGAGGCGCCGGCAGTACCCAAAATGCTAAGGACTGCGCGCCGAATCGATTGATTTGAGTTCAAGTGACATCCCCTATTGATGAATGGCCCCATCCCCATGGGTGCGCCGGTCACAGCTCCGGCGCACGCTCGGGCCTGACTGTACGCGCCCTTGTGCGTTGAATCCAGCCCGGACCGATCTTAATTCTCGATTCAAGCATACCTAATTTAGATTACTGAGGCAGATTAACAACACCTTAACTTGTAAGTGTTGCAGCCAGATTTCAGCCCGATGTCCCGTGGGACGCGCACACGCTTCGACACTTAGCAATCGAGCAGGACGTTTCACTGTGCCGACGCCTTAAGGTTGCGCGACCCGTTGTCAAAGCCTCAGTATCGCCACCGTGTCGCGTCCCGATCCGCCTCCTACAGTCGCTGAACCTATCAATCCTGACGTGCCGATGACGGCCCGTCGCCGCGAGCGGACGCGCGCCGCGCGCACGACCGGGCCTTCGCTGGCACCACTTCCGCGCCTGAGCAACCCGTGGCCGCCGCTCGAGATCCTTTCGGCCGAACAGGTCGAACGAATCGTCGATGCGGCCTACCGCGTGCTGGAAGAGGCCGGACTTGAGATCCGCAGTGCCGAGGCGCGTGAGTACTATCGCCGCGCCGGCGCCCTGGTGGATGAGGCGACCCAGATGGTGCGCATGGGCCGCGAGCTGGTGGAGGCGCAGCTGGCCCACGCCCCCGAGCGTTTTGTGCTGCACTCGCGCGATCCTGGCCGCCACCTGCACGTGGGCGACAACATCGTGAATTTCGGCCCAATCAGCGGCGCCCCTAACTTGAGCGACATGGAATCCGGCCGCCGCTACGGTGACCTCGAGGGGTTTCGCAACATCCTGCGCCTGACCCACACGCTCGGGGTCCTGCACTGGCAAGGCGGCATCGTGGTCGAGCCGGTGGACATTCCGGTACCGGTGCGCCACCTGCAGATATTTCAGGCCCACATCGAATACGCCAACATCGTGTGGGCCGCCCGCGGTGTAGGAGGGGTGCAGGCTTACGATGCCATCGCGATGTCGGCGATCGAGCACTGCTGCAGCATCGAGGAACTCGCCTCGCGCCCGACGCTGCTGACGGTCACCAACGTCAACTCGCCGCGGCGCGTCGATGCCGAGATCCTCGATTGCATCATGGTGCTCGCCCGGCACGGCCAGTGCGTGGTCATCACCCCCTTTACGCTGATGGGGGCGATGGCACCGATCACCCTGGCCGGTGCCCTGGTGCAGCAGACGGCCGAGGCCTTGGGCGTGATCACGCTTCTGCAGCTGGTCAGGCCCGGCGCGCCCTGCGTGATGGGCTGCTTTACCTCGAACGTCGACATGCGTACCGGCTCGCCGGCCTTCGGCACGCCCGAGTATGTGCACGCGGTGATCGCGAGCGCCCAGATCGGCCGCCGCCTCAAACTCCCGGTGCGCACCAGCGCCGTCAATGCCTCTCCCGTGGTCGATGCCCAGTCGACCTACGAAACGGCATTTTCCCTGCAGGCGGCGATCCTCAGTCACAGCCACCTGATCAATCATGCCTGCGGCTGGCTGGAGGGGGGGCTCACGGCCTCGTATGAAAAGGTGGTGGTGGACGCTGAGTTGTTGCGCAACTGGGCCGCGATCCTCAAGCCGGTGCAATTCAGCGACGACGACCTGGCGGTCGAGGCCATCAAGGAAATTCCCGTCGGCGGACATTTCTTCGGCTCAAGCCACACTCTGGCGCGCTACGAGACGGCCTTTTACCGGCCGCTGCTCTCGGACTGGTCGAACTTCGAGAATTGGCAGGATGCCGGCTCGCGCACGGCCACTCAGAGGGCCACCGCCTTGTGGAAAAAGCTTCTGGCCGAGTACGTTCCGCCACCGATCGATCCGGCCGTCAAGGAAGCGATCGTTGCCTACGTCGCGCGCCGCACGGAAGAGATCGGCCGCGAGCCTTAGGCGCCTGCGGGAGATCAAGGACCCTGAGCCCGCTCATTGCCAATGCCCGCATGTACGCGGTGAGCCCGGAGGTGGAGGGCGCCTGGCGCGCGTTGCTCGCCCACGTGGCGCAGGATGCGGGTGCGAAGTTCGAGTACTTTTCCTATCCCGCGCCCCAGCCGCTTGAGCCGCTGTGGCGGCGGGAGGATCTGGGTTTGGTGTTCATGTGCGGCTATCCGATCGCCTCGCAGCTGGCGACGGTGCAGCCGATTGCCGCGCCGATCCCGCGGGCACCCTGGGCGCGGGGGCGGGCACTCTATCGCACCGATCTGATCGTGCGCGCGGATTCTCCCTACCGGAAACTCGAGGACACCTTCGGCGCGCGCGCCGGGTACACGGTCGCGCATTCACATTCCGGCTTCAACGCGCTTCGGCATCATCTGCTTCGCTATCGCACCCCGGAGCGGCCCGCACTCTATGGCGAGATGCTCGGCAACTTGATCACCGCGCGCAACGTTCTCGATCAGGTGCGCTCAGGCCGGATTGATGTGGGTCCGCTCGATGCGTACTGGTATCTGCTGATTGCGCGTCATGCTCCACAGCTTACGCAGCGCATACGGGTGCTCGATTCGACCGCCACTGCGCCGATGCCCGCTCTGGTAGCCAGCGGCGGAGTAGCCCAAGAGCAGGTGGAAGCCTTGCGCGCAGCGCTGACCGGAGCAGCGCTGCGTCCATGGTTTGCAGCGCTCTCAGAGGTCCTGATGCTCGAGGGCTTCGCTGCCGCGAGCCTCACGGACTATGAGCCAATGCTCGAGTGGGAGCGTGAGGCGCGCGCGGCCGGCTACGAAACGCCGGCCTGAGTAGCCTTGATCCGACCCGGGTGCTGCAGCACGTCGTGGGCGTGGAACAGGTAGCGCCGCGCCACATCGAAATACGTCCGGTAGACCAGCCCGCCGTTTTCGGCAATCAGCCGCTCGCGGATCAACCGGTAGCGGGCGTTATAGCGATACCAGGGAATCGAGGGCGACTCGTGGTGGAGCGAATGCAGGTTGTTGAACAGGAACAGCGGGCCCAGGAGCCAGGACTCCTCGACGATCGCGATGCGCTCGCGCACCCCAGGTTTGGCGCGATGCTCGGCGAAAGACCTGATCAGCACGATGGCATTCGCTGGCAGCACGATCGTGAGCATGTAAATCCACAGCGGCATCCCGCACACGAACTTGATCCACAAGATCACCGGCAGGCACCACAGCAGATGCTCCGCCCAGGCGGCGCGCATGCCACGCTCGTTATCACGCAGCGCCAGCCACTCATTGCGGTAAAAGCGACCGATGCTCCACACCGAGCCGAATAGGATCCGCCCGGCCATGGTTTGCTGCACCGTAAGCAACGCGCGCGCCGCGGGGCCGACGCTCTCCAGTTGCTCCCGCGTCCAGTAGTAGGACTCCGGGTCATCGAGAGGATCGGTCAACCGCTCGTCACGATGGTGTTGCAGATGGGTCTGGCGATAGCGCAGGAACGGCAGCCACAAATTGAACGGCACGATGGCTAGCAGACGATTGACTTCCGGCCAGCGGGTCGGATGACCGTGCACTATTTCGTGCTGCAGCGAGCCGTGCAAGGTGACCAGTAGAGCGCCGATGGGGGCGACAAGGATCAGCGGCCAGCGGCTGTAAGCAAGGGTAATGAAGAGCCAGCCACTGTAGGTGATTCCTACGAGCAGCAATGTCGGCATTTCAACGGCAGCGATTCTGACGCTGCGCTGACCGTTCAAGGCACCCACCCACCCTAGGTCATATGGCCAGTTTAGAAGAAGTCTACGGCGGGATTGTACATGTAATCAAGGAGTAAGGAAGGTGCATTGCGTCACTTTCCATCGAGGTCTCGGACATTTAATCCACCCTTAGGGCCCCAAAATGGCGCCTCTCCAGCACGGCCATGGCGTCATAAAGCAGGATGGCCATCAGGCCCGTGACCAGCCCCCCCTGTAGGATGAAGGCGGTGTTATTGGACAGGAGGCCGGCGATGATCACCTCGCCCAGGCCCTTGGCAGCCACCGTGGAGCCGATGGTCGCCGTTCCCACGTTAATTACCAGCGACAGGCGGACACCTTCCAGGATCATCGGCATGGCGAGCGGCAATTCCACCGACCTTAGCCGCTGCCAATTGCTGAGCCCCATGCCACTGGCCGCCTCCAGCAAGGCGCTCGGGCAGGACTTCAATCCTACGATGGTGTTTTCGAAAATCGGCAGCAGCCCGTAGGCGAACAATGCAATCAGCGTGGGTTTCTCGCCGAATCCCACCAGCGGCACGGCCAGCGCCAGCACCGCGACCGGCGGAAAGGTCTGGCCGACATTCACAAGGGTACGCGACAGCGGCAGGAACTCGGTCCCGCTCTGGCGGGTCACTCCGATTCCTAGGGCCACCGCCACGATGGTGCTGGCGACCGCAGCCAGCAGCACCGTGCCTAAGTGAGCCAGCGTGAGCTCAAGCAGATTGCCCTGATCGTAGATCGCCGGCGCTCCGTACTGGGTCAGCGGCGCGAACAGCGGAGCAAAGCGTTGCGGCTGCAGCAGAAAAGCGAGCAGCAGGGCGAGCGCGGCGATGCGCAGATACGGCGCGACCCGCGCCATCAGTGAGCGCGTCCGTGGGCGAGGATCGCCTCGATGGTCACGCACCCGGCAGGCTGGCCGGAGGCATCAATGACTCCTGCAGATTCGGTCCCGCGCCACATGAGCTCCGAGAGCGCGTCGCGAAGCGAGGCGCTCTCAGGAATCGGCGGGCCCGGGGCGGTGCCGGGCTTGGTCGCCTCGCTTACGGTCGTCAGCGACAAAAGCTTGAGCGCGCGATCGGCGCTCCCGGTCATGCGAGCGACGAACGGGTCGGCTGGTTGGGTGAGCAGCACGGCCGGGCGGTCGTATTGCAGCACCTTGCCCGCACTCATCACTGCGATGCGATCACCGAGGCGGAACGCCTCATCCATGTCGTGGGTGACCAGAATGACCGTCGTCCCGTAGCGCCGGTGGATGTCGAGCAGGTCCTCCTGCGCCTTGCCCCTGATGATGGGATCGAGCGCCCCGAAGGGTTCATCCATGAGAAGTACATTGGGCTCGGCGGCGAGCGCGCGCGCCACGCCCACGCGCTGCTGCTGTCCGCCCGAGAGCTGGTGTGGAAACTTATCCGCATAGGTGGCCGGGTCGAGCTGGAATACCGTGAGCAGTTCCTCCACGCGGCCGCGGATGCGGGCGCGCTCCCAGCGCAGCAACTCCGGGACCGTGGCGATGTTTTCCGCGACCGTGCGGTGCGGAAACAAGCCGTGGCTCTGAATCGCGTAGCCAATGCGCCGGCGCAGCAGGTGCGCCGGTTCCCCCGCAGTATCCGCCCCGTCAATCAGCACGCGGCCGCTGGTCGGCTCCACCAGCCGGTTGATCATGCGCAGCAGTGTCGATTTGCCTGAGCCCGAGGTTCCCACGATCACGGTCATGGTGTGCGGATCGATGGTCATCGAGACATCGTCCACCACCCGGGCGGTCCCGTACTGCTTACTGAGGTTCTCGATGCTGATCACGGGCGAGTGCGATCCATGGCCTCGATCAGCGCATCGAGCAATACGGCGGCCGAGAAGGCCAGCGTGACGGTGGGAACGGCACCCAGTAGCACCAGATCGATGGCGGTCTGTCCGATGCCCTGGAAAATGAAGGTGCCCAGGCCGCCGGCGCCGATCAGCGCGGCGATGGCCACCAATCCGATGTTCTGCACCAGTACGATGCGGATGCCGGTCAGTATTACTGGCAGTGCCAGTGGCAGCTCGATGGATTTGAGGATCTGCGCGGGCGTCATGCCCATGCCGCGAGCCGCCTCCACCGCAGCGGGGGACACGCGCCTGAGGCCGAGCACGGTGTTGGCCACCACCGGCAGGAGTGAATAGAGGAACAGCGCGATTATGGCTGGCGCCGTGCCGATGCCACGAATGCCCAGCGCGGCGGCGAGCGGGTAGGCTGCGGCAAGCGCGGCCAGTGGTGCCATGAGAATCCCGAACAGCGCGATGGCCGGGATGGTCTGGATCAGATTCAGGGTTCCGAGCACTGCGCCCCGCAGACGCGGCACACGGTGGCACAGCACGCCTAGTGGCAGCGCCACCACGACCGCCGTGCCCAGGGAACCTAAGGCCAGCCACAGGTGCTGGGCAATCTCATGGGAGAAGCGCGTGGCGTTCACGGCGTACTCGCGCATGACCGACAGATGATCAAAGGTGCCGTGCGCGAATGCGGCCAGCGCAATCCCGACGAAGGCCAGCAGCAACACCACGCGCAGCAAGGGCCCGGGCCGCAGGCGCGTGATCGCATCGGTCGCCATCAATCCCAGGCTGCACAGCAGCAGCCAGAATCCGGAACCGGGCGCAATGCGCACCACCTTGTTGCCCAAAGGCGTAAGCGCGCTGCCTGCCGCGGCGACCGCCAGGCTCACTATCACCACCGCCAGAGTTGCCGAAGCCAGCCGCAGCCCCGGACTGGCGACAAAAACCGCGATGCAGGCCGCGACCAACACGGCGGCGATCGCGCCGATGGCCGTGGGCAGCGGGACGGCCGCCAGCAGTCCCAGCGAGGTTCCGGGGACGATGCGATTGGCTTTGGCCACCACGAAGGGCATGAACACGAGCGCGATGAGCGCGAACAGTGCCAGCAGCGCGCCGAGCCGATCGAACTTGGTGCGCCGGCTAACGTTCATTTCACCAGCCCTTGGCTCTTGAGATAGTCGGCCGCCACCGACTCGGCCGACTCGCCGTCGACCTGCACGCGCGCATTCAGGCGTTGCAGCGTCGCGCCATCCAGACTTGCCATCAGGGGTTTGAGCAGGCTCGCGATCTCCGGCTGTGCCCTGAGCACCGATTCTCTGATGGTCGGGACCGGAGCGTAGATCGGCTGGTCATGGCGGTCATCCTGCATAATCCGCAGGTTCGCCGCAACGATGCCCCCGTCAGTCCCGTACACCATCGCCGTGTTCACGCCGTTGGTGCGCGCCGCAGCTGCAGCGATGGTCGCCGAGGTCTCGCCACCGGCCAGCACGATGAGCTGGTCCGAGCTGAGCTTGAACCCATAGGTGTGTTCAAGCGAACGAAGGGTTCCGGCATTGGCAAACTCTGCCGAGCAGGCGAGCATGACCTTGCCGCCCGCGGCCACCCAGCGGGCGAAGTCGCTCATGGTGTGCAACTGCTGCGCCGCAGCCACGTCCTCACGGACCGCCAGTGCCCAGGAATTACTGGCGCGGGCGGGAGTGAGCCAGACGATGCGGTTGGCGTCATAGTCGAGCCGTGCCCCGAGCGTGTAGCCGCGCTGCCAGTCTTTCCAGGCGGGATCAGCGGGGACATTAAAAAAGAAGCCCGCGTTGCCCGTGTATTCGATGTAGATGTCGATCTCGCCCGCCAGCAACGCCTTGCGCACCACCGGGGTCGCACCCAGTGTGGTGCGATCGACAGTTGCGATGTGATTGGCGTTGAGCAGCAGGCGGATCATCTGGCCGATCATCGCCGACTCACTCGACAGCTTCGAGGAGACGATAACCGCCGCACAAAGCGGCTCGGGCGCGAGCGCTGCTAGCAGCACCCACGCGCACAAGGCAGTCAGGACTTTCCTCAATGCTTCACTCCGGCGTGCAAATTGTCGCTTGTAGGCGTGTCCGTCAAGCCCCCCGCAGTCAGGATGCGCATACGCTAATATGCGCAGCACCGATGAGCTCCCTCCCAGACAATCCCCCGCCGTCCGCGCCGGACGCGCGGCGCGGCGGCGGGCACTACTCGGGATGGCGACTGCTCGTCGAAGGACTCCGCTCGCAGCGCGGCTGGACGCGCGCCTGGAGCAAGTCAACGCCGCGCCCCCACTACCGGGTGGTGATCGTCGGCGGTGGCGGCCATGGCCTTGCCACTGCCTATTACCTGGCCACCGAGTTTGGCATTTCGGATGTGGCGGTCCTGGAGAAGGGGCCGATCGGGCTCGGCAATGTCGGTCGCAACACCACGCTGATTCGCTCTAATTACTTCCAACCCGACAACATCCGCTTCTACGACTATTCGCTGCGTCTTTGGGAAGGCCTGGAGCGCAGGCTGAATTTCAACACAATGGTGAGCCAGCGAGGCACGCTGAACCTGTTTCACACGGAAGCGCAACGCGATCTTTTCACGCGCCGCGCCAATGTCATGCGCGTCCAGGGCGTCGATGCTGAGGCGCTGAACCGCGCTGCGGTCAAGCGCCTCGTGCCGCTGATCGATCTGGACAACGGCCGCTATCCGGTGCTCGGGGGCTTCCTTCAGCGCCGCGGCGGCACCGTGCGCCACGACGCGGTGGCGTGGGGATACGCGCGCGCCGCCTGCCGTGCGGGTGTCGACATCATCGAACAATGTGAAGTCACCGCGATTCGGCGCGCGAATGATCGCGTGATTGGAGTGGACACCACCCGCGGCCCGATCGGCGCGGACATCGTGTGCCTAGCGGTTGCGGGGCATTCCTCGCGCCTGGCGGCCATGGTGGATCTGCGATTGCCGATCGAGACCCACGTGCTGCAGGCCTTCGTGACCGAAAGCGTCAAGCCGCTCCTGCACTGCGTCGTCACTTACGGGGCCGGACATTTTTATGTCAGCCAGTCTGATAAGGGTGGGCTGGTGTTTGGCGGCGGGATCGACGGCTACAACAGCTACGGGCAGCGCGGATCGCTCAGCGTGGCCGAAGAAGTCACCGCCGCAGGCGTGACACTGATGCCGGAACTCGCGCGGCTTCGGGTGCTGCGGCAGTGGGGCGGCGTCATGGACATGTCGATGGACGGCTCGCCCATCATCTCGAAGACACCGATCGACAATCTGATCCTCAACGGCGGCTGGTGCTACGGCGGCTTCAAGGCGATACCGGCCGGGGGCATGACCACCGCGCACCTGATCGCCCACGGCAGCGCACATCCGCTGGCCGCACACCTGGATCTGCGGCGCTTCGCCGCGGGACGCATGGTTGACGAGCGCGGCATCGGACCATTTCCTTATGCGCACTGACGGGCGTCGCTGAGCCGTGCTGCGTATCAACTGTCCCTGGTGCGGAGTGCGTGATGAGGCGGAGTTCCGCTACCGCGGCGATGCGAGTCTCGCGCGTCCCGAGCAGTCCGCGCCGGCCGCAGCATTCGCCGCCTACGTCTATGAGCGCGACAACGAGCTGGGCTGGCATCGCGAATGGTGGCTGCACGTGGGCGGGTGCCGCAAGTTGCTGAAGGTCACGCGGCATACCCTGACTCACGAGATCCGCGAGGTGTCGGGTTGATACCCGGGCCGGGGCGCGTCGCAGTCGGCATGATGACCGACCCCAAGCGGCCGATACGCTTTCGTTTTGACGGCCGCACATTTCGAGGGCTGGCCGGCGATACGCTTGCCTCGGCGTTGCTGGCCAACGGACAGCAGATCGCCGGCAGAAGTCTCAAGTACCACCGACCGCGCGGTATCCTGACCTGCGGGCCGGAGGAACCCTGCGCTCTGGTCGAATTGGCAGGTAAGCAGGGGCGCGAACCGAATCGGCCCGCCACCATGGTTGAGCTCTACGAGGGGCTCGAAGCCGACAGCCAGAATCGCTGGCCGACGCTGCACTTCGATCTGCTGCGGACCAGCGAGTTATTCGCGCGCTTCCTGCCGGCCGGCTTCTACTACAAGACTTTCATGTCTCCCGGGCGAGCCTGGGAATACCTCTACGAACCGGTGCTGCGCCGCGCGGCGGGCTTAGGCCGCCTGCGCTCCTCTGGCAAGGCGCCGCACTTGCCGGCCGAAATTCTTCACGATCATCTCGACGTCTTGATCGTCGGCTCGGGCACCGCAGGTTTGGCTGCCGCGCAGCGCCTGGCGCGCCGGGGGCTTAGGATCATGGTGGCCGAGGAGGACTCGGTGCTGGGCGGCGGCTCGCTGCTCGATGAGCGCTGGACGGGCTGGCGCCAGGCGGCGCTGCGCAATCTGGAAGCATTGCCCACTGTGCGCTGCCTGACTCGTACTGCCGTAATCGGCGCCTACGGGCACGGCGTCTTTGCCGCCCTGGAAACGCTCACCGGCGCTGAAAGCACGCGACTTGCGGGCCTGCGCGAGCGGCTGCGCGTGATCCGCGCCCGGTCGGTAATCTTCGCCACGGGTGCCATCGAGCGACTGGTGGCATTTCCTGGCAACGACGTGCCCGGAGTCATGCTCGCGGGCGCCGCGCTCAAGTACCTGCGACGCTACGGTGTCGCCGCTGGCCGCCAGCCCGCATTTTTTCTTAATTCGGACGAAGCCTACGAGTGTGTCTTTGCTTTCGCGGCCGCCGGCATCAAGCACGGCACCATCATCGACGTGCGCGCGGGCAGTCCAGCGGCGGACCGTGCGCGCGCACTTGGATACGAGGTCATCCATCGGGGCAGCGTGCAAGCGGTACTGGGCCGCGCGTATCTGCGGGGGCTGCGCGTCAGCGCAGGCGAGAATCAGCCGCTGCGCAAGCTCAAGGCCGATTGCCTGCTGATCTCCGGCGGCTACACGCCTGCGATCGCGCTCGCGACGCAACTGGGCGCCGAGCCGCGCTGGCGCGATGACATCGCCGCCTTCACGGCCGAGTTCTCTCCTGCGCTTGGTCAGCTGGCCGGTGCAGCGCGTGGCATCACCGGGCTGGCGGCGGGCGCTACGGACGGCGAATCAGCGGCGCGCCTCGTGGCTTCGCAATTGGGCCAGGAGTTCGGCGCGGATCCTCCGGCTACAACTCTGCCGGCCGATCCCGAAACGGCGGCGCTCAGCCCACTATGGGAAGTGCCGGGCAAGGGGAAGAGCTTCGTTGATTTGCAAAACGATGTGACTTGCGAAGACGTCAGGCTCGCGGCCCGCGAGGGCTACGAGCACGTCGAGCATATGAAGCGCTACACCACCCATGGCATGGCCACCGATCAGGGACGCATCGGCGGCCTGCTCGGGAGCGCGGTGCTGGCGCAGGCCCGCGGCCTGGCGGTGAGCGAAGTGGGGCAACCGAAGGCCCGACCGTTTGCACAGTCCGTGCCGTTCGCGGCGCTGGCGGGCGCCGAGGCCGGCGAACACTTCAAGCCGAAGCGCCGCTTGCCACTTCATGACTGGCATGAAAGTGCGGGCGCGACATTCGTCAACATCGGCCTGTGGCTGCGACCGCTCGTGTACTCGCAGCACCCGGGGTGGGAACCGGTACTGAACGAGGCCCGTGCCGTGCGCAGCTCGGTCGGCATCACCGACCTGTCGACGCTGGGCAAGATCGACGTGCAGGGTCCCGACGCGGCGCGTTTCCTCGACTTCGTCTACGCCAACGCTTTTTCCAACCTGCGGGTGGGCGGCGCTCGCTACGGCCTCATGCTGCGCGAGGACGGCATGCTCTTCGATGATGGCACCACTTCCAGGCTCGCGAATGAACACTTTCTGATCACGACCACCACGGCGAATAGCGCCGCGGTGCTCGAACATCTTGAGTTCCAGCTGCAGGCTAACTGGCCGCAACTGGACGTGCAGCTTACGGATGTGGGCGATCACTGGGCGCAGTTCGCCGTGGCCGGGCCGCGCTCGCGCGAAGTCGTGAGTTCGGTGGTCACCGGGCTCGAGCTCAGCAATGCCGCCTTTCCCTTCATGTCGGCGGCGGCGGCGCGGATTGCAGATGTGGCGGGGCGGGTGTTCCGGATTTCCTTTTCCGGCGAGCTGGCCTACGAGTTGTCGGTGCCGGCGCTGCACGCGCGTACCGTCTGGACCGCGTTGCTGGCGGCAGGCACGCCCTACAGTATCGTGCCCTACGGACTGGATGCCTTGAACACGCTACGCATTGAAAAGGGCCATGTCACCGGCGCTGAACTCAACGGCAACACCAGCGCCGACGATCTGGGCATGCAGCGTATGCTCAAGAAGCAGGGCGATTACATCGGGCGTTCGCTCGCGCAGCGTCCGGGCTTTTACGCGCCCGATCGCCTGCAGCTGGTCGGCGTGCGCCCGCTCGATGCCCAGCGCCGCTTGCGCAACGGCGCACAGCTCCTCAGGCCTGGCGCTCGCACTGGAAGTCTTGGCTATCTGACCTCGGTGACCGCGGCGGCCGCTTTCGACGGATGGGTGGGTTTGGCGCTCCTGTCGGCCGGCCGCTCGCGGCTTGGTCAACGGCTGGTGGCCGCATCTCCGACCCACGCCGAAAACGTTGATGTCGAGGTAGTCAGCCCTCACATGTACGATCCGGAGAATCTGCGTGTCCGTGCCTGATGCCGAATCAAAAGTGGCCGCACGCGCCGCGCAGGTCGTGGAGCAGCGACTGGATGTGATCGAACTGGCAGCCCTCCGAGGCCGTGCACGCGAGGTGGAAACGCTGGCCGCCGCGCGCGGCCTGGCACTGCCTGGCATGGGCCGCGCGGTGACGACAGAGCGCTGGTCGACCTTGAGCGTGCGGCCCGATCGCTGGCTGCTGCTGCAGGCGCGCGCGGTGCCAGGCGAGCGCGTTGCGCAGTGGCAGACGGCCTGCGCTGGCACCGCCACTGCAGTGGACTTGTCCTCGGCATTTACCGTGCTTCACCTCTCAGGCCCCAAGTCCCGTGAACTGCTGGCCCGCTCCTGCCGGGTGGATCTGCACGAGAGTGTTCTGCCCAGCGGTCGGGCGATCGCCACCGTGATGGCGCAAGTTGCGGTCATCATCGCCACAATGCCCGGCGGGCTGTTGCTGCTCACACCGTCCACGACCGCGCGGCATTTCCGCGAATGGCTGACCGCCAGTGCAAGGCTCTTCGGTCTCTTGCCGCACTCGACGGGCGCGGCGATCGAGTTGTTCGGGAGCACGGGTACATGAAGGACTCCGCACGGGCCGTAATCATTGGCGGGGGCGTGGTTGGCGCCAGCACGCTGTTCCATCTCGCCAAGATCGGCTGGACCGACGTGCTGCTGCTTGAAAAGAGCGAACTCACTTCCGGTTCCACCTGGCACGCCGCCGGCGGCATGCACACCTTTAACGGCGAGGCCAACATCTCGCGCCTGCAGAAATACACCATCGATTTGTACCGCGAAATCGAGGCGATGTCGGGCCAGTCCTGCGGCCTGCACGCCAACGGCGGCTTGATGCTGGCTGCCAACCAGGGCGAACTCGACTCTCTCAAGCTGATCTGCTCGCGGGCTCGCTATCTTGGCATGGAGACCGCGATGATCTCGCTCGAGGAGGCACGCGAGCTCAATCCGCTGATCGACACCAGTTACTTCACTGGCGCGCTGTGGCGGGCTGACGGCGGGCATTGCGATCCGTCCGGCACTACGCAGGCCTACGTCAAGGCCGCGCGGATCCTCGGCGCCGAGGTGGAGCGTTATACGCGCGTGCTTCGGCTGGACCCGCGGGCCGATGGCTCCTGGGATGTGGTGACCGACAAGGGCACGGTGCACGCCGAGCATGTAATCAACTGCGCTGGCCTGTGGGCGCGCGAGGTCGGGCACATGGTCGGCATTGAGTTGCCGGTGCTGGCCATGGAGCACCACTACCTGCTGACCGAGGACATTCCGGAGCTGCGCGGGCGCGAGCGCGAGATCGTCAATACCACCGACTACTCGGGCGAAATCTATATGCGCCAGGAGCGGGGGGGCGCCCTGATTGGCACCTATGAGCCTCACGGCATCGTCTGGTCGCCGGTGAAGACGCCGGATGATTTCTCCATGCAATTGCTGCCCGATGATTTCGAGCGGCTCGCTCCGCAGTTCGAAGTCGGGTTCCAGCACTTCCCGGCCTTGGGCCGGGTTGGGATTCGCAAGGCCATCAACGGGCCATTTACATTCGCGCCCGACGGCAATCCACTGGTCGGGCCGGTGCGTGGCCTCAGGAACTACTGGGTCGCCTGTGCGGTGATGGCCGGTTTCAGCCAGGCCGGTGGCATCGGGCTGGTGCTTTCGCGCTGGATGGCGCACGGGGATCCGGGCCAGGACATCATATCGATGGACGTCGCGCGCTTTGGCGCCTTTGCCACTCCGCAATACACCTCGCTCAAGGTGCGCGAAAACTACGCGCGCCGCTTCCGCCTGGCGTACCCGAACGAGGAATTGCCGGCGGCGCGTCCCGTGCGCCGCTCGCCGATTTACGATCGGCTGCTCGCCGCGGGCGCGGTCATGGGCGCGAACTTCGGGCTGGAACATGCGCTGTGGTTTGCGCCTCCCGGCATTGCACCCCTCGAGACGCCGACCTACCGGCGCTCGGAAGCCTTTGACATTGTCAAGGCCGAGTGCAAGGCGGTGCGATCCGCGGTGGGCCTGTACGAAACCAGCAACTACGGAAAATACGAAGTCACCGGACGTGGCGCGCGAACCTGGCTGGATCGGATTTTTGCCTCGCGCATCCCGGCACCGGGACGCTTGAGCCTGGCGCCCATGCTCAATCCCGCCGGCCGGATCGTGGGCGATTTGTCCATTGCCTGCCTGGACGAGGAACGATTCCTGATCATCGGCTCAGGTTTCGCCGAGGAGTTTCACTTGCGCTGGTGGCAGATGCATGGCCCGCCCGCGGACGTGGCGCTGCGATCGGCCGCATCCACGCTGACGGGCGTGTCGATTGCCGGGCCGCGCGCGCGTGAACTGTTGCAGCGCCTGGTACGCCTCGATCTATCCGGCGCGGCGTTTCGTTTGTTCAATGTTGCGCAGTGCGCCGTGGGACTGGCGCCGGCCATCCTGACGCGCGCCGGTTTCACCGGGGAGCTCGGCTATGAGGTCTGGACCACGCCTGATTATTTCCTGACGCTCTACGAGCAACTGTGGGAGGCGGGTGGCGATTTGGGCCTGGTGCATTTTGGCGGGCGCGCTCTGTCCTCACTGCGCCTTGAGAAGAATTACGGTTCCTTCAACAAGGATTTCCGTCCCGACTACACGGTCGCCGAGACCGGCCTCGACCGTTTCGTGGACTTCAGCAAGAGCGAGTTCATTGGCCGCGAGGCGGCACTGGCCGAACGCGCCACCGGACCGAAGCGACGCTTCGTGGTCATGGAAGTGGACGCAATCGACGCCGAGGTGGTCGGGTATGAGTCAATCATCAAGGACGGAGCGGCGGTGGGCTACGTGACTTCGGGAGCATACGGCCACTGCATCGACAAGAGTCTGGCCGCCGGTTACGTACCGGGCGAGCTGGCGCGCGAGGGGGAAGTGCTCGAGATCGACATCCTCGGGCACGGCTGCACGGCACGCGTGCGGCTGCAGCCTCTGTACGATCCGAAGGGGCTGCGGCTTCGAAGTTAGCGCGTCGCGTCAGCTCACCGGTGGCATGTAAAAGCCTGCGGAAACAGGAGAGATTGTCGTTTTAACATATTGAATACTCATTATATATCGACATGAATTGACGCCGGGTGATCATCCGGGTCCCGAGCGGTTGGGGCGGCGGTGCCGCTTATACTGATCCGCATAACTAGAGTTCACGATTAAGGGGGCTGCTTGGCACATCGACCGCTTCTCGAGGTGCATTCGATCGATTACGTGCCACGCGCCGAGCGGCACGGGAAGGTTCGCGATCTTTGGCCGGTGTGGTTCTCGGGTGATGCCAATCTCGCCACCCTGGCCGTGGGAGTGATCGGCATCTCGCTCGGTGGCACGATGCTGTGGACTGCGCTCGCGGTGATCGGCGGTTGCGCACTCGGCACTTTCTTCATGGCCTTCCATTCCACGCAGGGCCCGCAGCTGGGTCTGCCGCAGCTGATCCAGTCGCGACCGCAGTTCGGCTATATGGGTGCGCTGCTGGTCTGGGTGGTCGCCATGGTCGCCTATATTGGCTACAACGCTTTCAACGGCGTACTGGCCGCTCAGGCCGTACATCAGCTCAGCGGCAAGCACCGCGCTTCCGACACCACGATCATTTTGTGGTTCTGCTTCTTCGCGCTGTGGATGGCCGCGGTCGGCTACGACTGGATCCATCGGCTGCAGCGAGTATTTGCATACCTGATGCTCGCGCTGCTGGGACTGTTCACGGTCGGCGCGCTGTTCTTCATTCCGGTGCCTGCCGCTCTGCTGGCGTTTGGTGAATTCAAGGCGATTCCGTTTCTGGTGGCCTTCTTTGCCGCCGCTGCCTACCAGCTGAGCTGGTCCATCTACGTGAGCGACTATTCGCGTTACCTGCCCCCGGATGTCGGCGTCACGGCATCGTTCATCTGGACGTATGTCGGCGCCTTCATTGGCGGCGTATGGATGATGCTGGTCGGCACCTTTGCCGCCGCTATCAATCCGCACGCCAATGTGGCCGGCGCGATGCAGCGGGCCGCCGATGAAATAGCGCCCGGTTTCGGCTGGCTATTGCTGGCCGGCGCATTGCTGGGCCTGGTGTCGATCTCGGCGCTGAATTTCTACGGCGCTTCGCTTACGCTCTTGAGCGTCGCCGACTGCTTCAAGCCGCAGCGCGCCGGCGCGCGCGGACGC
>Ga0157378_10002170_pt1 | contig 17422 bp, 12 predicted proteins | sample M65metaG_FD_115309 | JGI IMG/M metagenome (GOLD analysis project Ga0157378, IMG submission 115309) | Miscanthus rhizosphere microbial communities from Kellogg Biological Station, Michigan, USA - M6-5 metaG | ecosystem: Host-associated > Plants > Roots > Rhizosphere > Soil | place: USA: Michigan...
AACGCGCTCGACCCCTCGGATCTGGTCGAGAGCAAGACGTACAGCCGCATCAGCCCGCGTCTCGGCATCGGCTTCCCGGTCACCGACAAGACCGTGCTGCACGTCAACTGGGGGCAGTTCTTCCAGCTGCCGAACCTCCAGGACCTCTACGGCTCGTATCAGTTCCTGGAGCGTGTCGTGAGCGTCGGCGGCTACTTCGTCACGTTCGGCAACCCGAACCTCGAGCCCGAGCGCACGACGTCGTACGAGGTCGGCATCGTCCAGCAGATGGGCAATTTCGGGCGCTTCGACGCGACGGCGTACTACAAGGACGTCGCGAACCTGGTGTCCGTGAGCGCCGTGCCGTCGTCGCCGTACGGCTTCTCGTCATACCGCAACACCGACTTCGCCACGATCAAAGGGGTCGACCTCGGTTTCAATCTGCGGCGCACGAACCACGTGCAGGTGGGCGCGGCGTACAGCCTGTCGTTTGCTCAGGGCACCGGCTCGGTGAGCATCAGCCACACGAATTTCGCCTGGTACGGCGCCCAGCCACCCAAGCAGACGGCGCCGCTCGACTTCGATCAGCGCCACAAGCTGTCGCTGAACCTCGATCTGCTGCTCGGTGAGGGCGAGGGGCCGGTGTGGGCCGGCATCCGTTGGTTCCAGGGGTTCGACATCAACATGCTCTACAACGTCGCGAGCGGAACGCCCTACACCCCCAGCGTCGTGTACGACGAGGCGTCGCTCGCGGCCACGGCGCCCACCGCCGCCGGAGCGCTCAATTCCCGCTACGGGCCGTGGACCCAGAGCCTCGACCTCAAGCTCCAGCGTGGGTTCGGCTACGGAGGACTCAAGATGAGCGCGTACCTGTGGGCGCTGAACGTGCTGAACACGGACAACGCCATCGGCGTCTACACCAGCACGGGCTCGCCGACCACGACCAACTTCCTGAACACGCCCGCGGGAGCCGACGCGCGGTCCAAGCTCGCGGCAGAAGGCATCAACATCGATCAGGCGTACGGGCTCGCGCTGCAGAGCCCCGCGCTGTACACGAACCCGCGTACGGTGCGTCTCGGAATGAGGGTGGGGTTCTGATGCGCGCTTCGCTCCGCTCGACCGTCCGGCCGCACCGCACCGTTCGCACCGCCACCCTCGCCGGGCTCACCGTCGCGCTGGTCGCGAGCGTCGCGATCGCCGCGGCGCCGACGGGGCTGAAGAAGCCAAAGGCGCGCCGCCTCGACGTCCAGGTGCTCGACGTCGCGCAGAAGATCGACATCAACAACATCGCGATGTTCGTCACGAACACGGGCTCGTTCGCGTTCGACAAGGGCAACCAGGTCGCGGGGCTCGAATTCCCCAAGGGCACGGCCAAGACGGCGGTGTTCGCCGCGGGTCTGTGGCTCGGTGCCAAGGTGGCGGGCAAGACGCGCATCGCCCTCGCGGAGTACTCGGACGAGTACCAGCCGGGCGCGATGCTGCCGGGCGGCGGCTTCGACGACCCGCTGAAGCCCGAGTACCGCGTCTACAAGCTGAACCGCGTGTACACGTCGACCGCCTCGCGCGACTCGGCGCTCGCCGACTACAACGCCGGCGCCGTACCGCACGGCGCGCCAGCAGTCGTGGTCAACGGCGACGGCACGCTGAGCATCCCCGGTGACCAGATGATGTGGGCGGTCTACAACGACGCGAACCCGGTGGCTCACAACAATCGCGCGGGGCACACGCTTCCGCTCGGCGTCGAGGTCCAGCAGACGACGTTCGCCTTCAGCCAGCAGGGCGCGCTGAACAACACGATCTTCATGCGCTACCGCATCATCAACAAGGGCGGCAACACGCTCGACAGCATGTACGTGTCGCAGTGGTCCGATCCGGACCTGGGCGGCTCCGCGGACGACCTCGTCGGCAGTGACACGACGCTCAGCGTCGGCTACGTCTACAACGCCACGAACAACGACGACACCTACGGCGATCAGCCGCCAGCCGTCGGCTTCGACTTCTTCAAGGGTCCGATCACGGCCGGTGGCGACACGCTCGGGCTGACGGCGTTCACCAAGTACATCAACGGCACCGATCCCAACGACTCGACCAAGACGTACAACTACCTGGTCGGGGTGAACGCGGACGGCACGCCGATCGTGAACCCCGTCACGGGCCAGGCGACGCACTTCATGGTGTCCGGCGATCCGGTCACCGGCGCCGGCTGGCTCGACACCAATCCGGCCGATCGCCGGCTCCAGCTGTCGAGCGGTCCGTTCCGCATGGCGCCCGGCGACACGCAGGAGGTCGTCGTCGGTCTCGTCATCGGCCAGAGCGGGGCGAAGCAGAGCCGGCTCGGCGCGATCTCGCTCATGCGCTTCTACGACCAGTTCGCGCAGAACGCGTTCGATCGCAACTTCGATCTGCCGCGCTCACCGAATCCGCCCAGGGTGACGGCGCGCGCGCGCGCCAATTCGATCTTGCTGAGCTGGGACGCGAGCGCCGAGAACTACAACCAGCCGCCGTACGCGTTCGAGGGCTACGTCATTTACCAAGGCGCCTCGATCGCGGGCCCGTGGCGGCGCGTTGCGACGTTCGACGTCGTGAACGGCATCACCACGGTGCTCGATCCGGACTTCAACGAGGAGCAGGGGCTGATCCTGCCGACGGGCAAGGCGTTCGGAACCGATTCGGGGCTGCGCTACACGATCGAGCTGAGCGAGGACGCGATTCGCGGCGGCCCGCTCTATCTCGGCCAGCGCTACTACTATTCGGTCAACGCCTACGCCGTCGGGATCGGACAGTTTCCCCAGGTGCTCGAATCCGCGTTCAACCCGTTCGAGGTGAACCCGGCCGGCCCGCCCGCCGGCACGGACCTGTCGAGCGCGGCCGTCGGCACGATCACGCAGGGTCAGGTGAACAGCGCGCTGCCGCCGACGACCGACATCGTCACCGCGACGGTCGTCGATCCCGACTCGATCCCGAACGCCACGTTCAAGGTCGGGTTCAAGCCGGCATGCGACACCTGCACGACGCGCGTGTGGTGGATGACCGAGACGGTCGCCGGCGTCGAGGACACGGTGATCAGCCGCTCGAGCGATTTCACGGGCGGGATCGCGGTTCCCGTGGTCGCGGGCATGCAGATCAAGGTGACGAGCTCACCGCCGGGGATGCTCGCCCGCGTCAGCTACGTCGACACGACCGGCGGCAGTCCGGCCGCGATCGAAGGCGTCGATGTCGGTCTGCCGTTCTTCAACGGGGGAGCGGGCTATGCGGCGGACCTGTTCGGCTCCTCGATTCCATCGGGAACGCCCGGACCGAACATTACGGTGCGGTTCACGGGTGGCGCGCCGGGGCAGAAGGCGTATCGCTATCTCCGCTGCAACTGCTCGCCGCGCACGTACCTGATCCAGGACTTCGTCGACGTGCCGTTCACGGTGGTCGACACGGACTCGAACCGCCAGCTCAATGCGGCATTCGTCGAGAACGAGCCCGGCACGATCGACAACGGCCAGTGGGATCCCGACGACAGCCCGGACGGCCAGCGCGAGATCCTCTACGTGATGAGCAGCCCCTACACGGGCACGGTCGATTCGACCTACTTCAACGATCCCAGTCTTCAAGACTTGCTACTCGGCAACATCGACCTGTGGTACACGGCCTGGCCGCGGCGGGTCGAGGCCGGCGCGACGATCGACGCGGGCGACAAGCTGCTGTTCACGACGAGCATTCCCGCGACCGCGAACGACTTCTTCACGTTCACGACGTCGCCGCCGAATCGCAGCAATGCCAGCCTCGCCCAGTCCGAGATGAACGCGATCAAGGCGGTGCCGAACCCGTACTTCAGCCACTCGACGTACGAGCTGAACCAGTTCCAGCGCATCATTCGGTTCACCCACCTGCCGGCGAACTGCACGATCCGCCTGTTCAACCTGGGCGGCGATCTCGTGCGGACGATCCACAAGAACGACGCGAGCTCGCTCGCGAGCTGGGACCTGCTCACCGACCACGGCCTTCCGGTCGGGAGCGGCGTCTACATCTTCCATGTGGACGCGCCGGGCCTCGGCTCGCACGTCGGCAAGGTCGCGATCTTCATGGAGCGCGAGCGACTCACGAATTTCTGATGAGGCCTGCCGCCCCGCGGCGCCTCGTGTGAAGGAGTGAACGATGATGCGAACTCGATGGCTCGCGGCCGCGCTGCTCACCGCGGTGTGCGCCGCGGCGTACGCCACGGGCGCGCTCGCCGGCAATGACGAGCGCACGGGAACGAACGGTGGTGGCGAGCTACAGCTCCCCGTCGGGGCGCGGAGCATCGCGCTGGCCGGCGCCGACCTCGGCACGGTCGACGGCGTCGAGGCCCTGTACTACAACCCGGCCGGCATGGCGGCGACCGACGCCAAGACGGATCTGCAGTTCAGCTATACCTCGTACATCGCCGACATCAAGCTGAACTACTTCGCCGTCGCGCAGTCGCTCGGGAAGCTGGGCTACCTCGGCGCGAGCGTCAAGGTGCTGAGCATCGGCGACATCCCGCTGACCACCGAGACCGCCCCCGAGGGCACGGGAGAGATGTTCTCGCCCACGTTCAGCGTGATCGGGGTCAGCTACGCGCGCCAGATGACCGATCGTGTCAACTTCGGCGGCACGGTGTCGTACGTGGCCGAGCGCATCCTGCAGGAGACCGCGGCGGGCGTCGCGTTCGATTTCGGCTTCCAGTACGACACCGGCCTCAACGGCACCCGCCTCGGCGTCGCGATGAAGAACTTCGGCCGCCAGATGAACTACAGCGGCGCCGACCTCGAGCGCGACGTGCTGCTCTCGGAGGACGACCCGCAGGCCAAGGATCGCACGCTGTCACTGACGACGGCGGACTTCGAGCTGCCCTCGTCGTTCCAGATGGGCGCGAGCATGCCGATCATTCGCGGCGACCTGAACCAGCTGACCGCACACGCGCTCTACCAGAACAACGCATTCGGGCTCGATCACGGCCGCGTCGGCGTCGAGTACGGCTACCGTAAGCTCGCGGCGCTGCGCGCCGGCTACCTGTACTCGTCGGACTCGGAGCGGCTGTTCTCGTTCAGCTACGGCGCGGGGTTCCGCGTCCCCGTCGGTACGGGCCGGCTCTCGGTCGACTACGCGGGGCAGGCGGTGCGCGACTTCTTCGACAACGTCCAGCACCTGACGCTCAGCCTCCGGTTCTGAACGGTGGCTGACGGCCGCGCTTGGGACGCTCCGGGGCGAGAGGGTAACGTGCGACCGTCTCGGTCCGCACGTTCATCCCATCGGTCACGGAGGCTCGCGTGCGCTTCGTACGCCTCGCCGGAATCCCCTGCGCGCTGCTCACCCTCGCACTCTTCGCGCCGCCCGCGCGGTCGCAGCAGCCCGCGACTGGCGGCGGCATCCACTACGTCTATCTCGTTCGCCACGGCGACTACACGCGCGACCGGAGCACCGACGAGGTGTCCGGCAACGGCCTGAACGCGCTGGGCCACGAGCAGGCGAAGCTGCTCGGTGCGCGCCTCGCCGCGCTGCCCGTGAAGCCCGCCTCGCTCGTCACCAGCAACTACAAGCGGGCGCGGGAGACGGCCGACGACATCGGCCAGGCGCTCGGCATGACGCCCATGGTCGATTCGCTGCTCCACGAATGCAACTTCACCTCGGACCGGCCTGACTACATGAGGAACGACACGCGCGCCGAGATCGCGGCGTGTGATTCGAACTTCGCGCACGCGTGGGCCAAGTACATGGTGCCGACCCCGCAGCGCGACCGCCACGACGTGCTCGTCTGCCATGGCAACGTGATTCGCACGTTCGTCAGCCGCCTCGTCTGCGGCGATTCGCGGCACTGGCCGACGATGGAGATCGGCAACGGCTCGCTCACGGTACTCGCGGTACGGGCCGACGGGCGGATGAAGCTCGTGTGTTTCAGCGACGTCGGCCACCTGCCGGTGGCCCAGCAAACGTGGACGGGGCACGGCGCAGGCTGGGGAACGCCGGCGCCGCGTTGATCGCCAGGGAGGCAACGTGAACGAAACCGCAGTGGTCGAGCAGGAGACGGAACACCCTGCCGCGAAGGTCCCCGAGGTCACCCTGCTGTTCTGGGTGCTGAAGCTCGCCGCGACGACGCTGGGCGAGACCGGCGGCGACACGCTGTCGATGACGATGAACCTCGGCTACCTGACGTCCACGGCGATCTTCGGCGCCCTGTTCGCGGCCTGCGTCGCCGCGCAGATCAAGGCCAAGCGCTTTCACCCGTTCCTGTACTGGTTCACGATCGTGGCGACGACCACCGTCGGCACGACGCTCGCCGATTTCGCGGACCGCTCGCTCGGCATCGGCTACACCGGCGGCTCGGCGCTGCTGCTCGTGCTGCTGCTCGGCTCGTTGTTCGTGTGGTACCGAACGCTCGGCACCGTCGCCGTGGACACGATCCGAACCCCCAAGGCCGAAGTGTTCTACTGGGTCACGATCATGTTCTCGCAGACGCTCGGCACGGCCCTCGGCGACTGGACGGCCGACAGCGCGGGCCTCGGCTACACCGGCGCGGCGGCGATCTTCGGCTCCCTGCTTGCGCTACTCGGGGTGCTGTATTTCTGGACGCGCATCTCGCGCACGTTCCTGTTCTGGGCAGCGTTCATCCTGACGCGTCCGATGGGCGCCGTGCTCGGCGACTTCCTCGACAAGCCCCATAGCCACGGCGGTCTCGCGCTCAGCCGTCCGCTCGCATCGGGTGTATTGTTCGCGTTCATGACGATCTTGTTGCTCGTGTTCAAGCAGCGCCCCGCACGGTCGAGCCACTGAGCACGTCGCCGCACGCGGGTCTGCTCGGCGCGATCGGCAACACGGCGATCGTCCGGCTCGGCAGGGTGGTCCCGCCGCGCTGCGCGATGGTGCTCGTCAAGCTCGAGTTCCAGAATCCGACGGGCAGCCTCAAGGACCGCATGGCGCTCGCCGTGATCTCGCGCGCCGAAGCCGACGGCCGGCTCCGGCCTGGCGACACCGTCGTCGAGTACACGGGCGGCAGCACGGGCGCCTCACTCGCGCTCGTCTGCGCCGCCAAGGGCTACCCGATCCGCATCGTCAGCTCCGATGCGTTCAGCCCCGAGAAGCTCGACCAGATGGCCGCGCTCGGCGCCGAGCTGACGCTGGTGCCGAGCGAGGGCGGTCGCACGACCAAGCAGCTGATCCGGAACATGGTCGAGGCGGCCCGCCGGTTGAGTGCGGAGCCGCACACCTACTGGACCGACCAGCTCCAGAACCTCGACAGCATCGCGGGCTACCACGGCCTGGGCGAGGAGATCGAGCGGCAGACGGAGGGCCGCGTCGACGCGTTCGTGCACTCGGTCGGAACCGGGGCATCGTTGCGGGGTGTGGCGACGGCGCTTCGCCAGCACCGTCCCGGTGTTCGCATCGCCGCCGTCGAGCCCGCGGAGTCGCCGGTGCTGTCGGGAGGCGCGGCCGGCCCGCACAAGATCGAAGGCGTCGGGATCGGCTACGTGCCGCCACTCTGGGACGCCGCGCTCGTCGACGAGATCGTGGCGGTTGCGACCGATGACGCCAAGGCGATGGCGCGGCGGCTGGCGCGGGAGGAGGGACTGTTCGCCGGCACGTCGTCGGGGGCGAACGTCGTCGCGGCGATCCGGATCGGGGAGCGGCTGGGACCGAACGCGACGGTCGTGACGCTGATGGCCGACTCGGGACTCAAGTACCTGAGCACCGACGTGTATCGCAGCGAGCGGGCGGGGGCGATCCCGAAATAGCCGAGCCGCTCGCCGAGGTTGCCGCGAGCGGCTCGAGGGGTGTGAACCCTACCGGCCTACATGCCGCCGGACTCGGGTCCCTCCATCATCCGCGCGACGGCCTTGCGACGCACGACGCGACGGACGCGACGGCGGCGGACGGCCTTGCGAACGACCTTGCGGCGGACGGCCTTGCGCACCGCACGCTTGCGGCGACGCACGCCCTTGCGAACGGCCTTCTTGACGCGGCGACGGCGCACGGCCTTGCGCACCGCTTTCCGCCGGACCGCCTTGCGCACCGCCTTCTTCGCCCTTCTCTTCGCCCTCTTGCGGGCCATACCCGTACCTCCCTGTGGAGTGGGTCAACTGTGGCGACACGATCGAGTCGTACCGTGTCGCCGACAACGAGATGCACGGCGAAAACGTGCACCTAGTGCTGAAAATACACACATCAAAACACGATGCAACGAAATACTGCGTCGCATGGCGACGTCTCGTCCAAAATCGATCGACGTTCGTCGCGCATTCGGTGTGCGTGCGCATCGGTTGGCGCGCGCGCAAACATGACGCGCGTGCGCGCAGTCGCTAGAACCGGAACAAGCCGACGACCTGGATCTGGTTCGCTTCGCCGTGCTGTCCATCGTGGTTCTCGCGCTTGCCGTAGATGTATTCGGCACCGACATCGACGCGACTGGAGGGGGAGTACACGAGGTTCAGCGCGAGCCGGTTCGTGCGCTTGTACGCGTCGGGCGGTTGGAAGTCGTAGTTGTCGACCGCCACGAGACTCCAGAGCACGGTCGAGCGCAGGTTCATGTTCTGCGCTCGCGCCCACTCCTTCCAGCGATGCTCGTAGCCGACGTACCAGCCGAGCACGTTGAGCGGCTTCAGCTCGCCGGAGGTCGAATCGAACACCGCGTCCAAGCCCAAGTTGTTGATGTCGTTGATGTAACGGGCGATGCCGTTGCCGCCGTTCACCTGGAACATGAAGCGGTCGGTGAGCCCCTGAACGGGGACGTTGACGACGCCGCTCATGCTGCCGCCGACGCCCCATTGCGAGCGAACGTCGCCGGGCACCGCCTCGCCGCGGATCTGGCGCACCACGGTGGCGAGCTGCACGTGTCCGCCGTCCTTGAACTCGATGAAGTCTCGGGCGACGACGTCGGGAAACAGGTTCACGCCCTGGCCGCCCGTGATCGACACGGCCGGAGTTTCGACGGCGACCGCGAGACGGGTGTTGCGATGGGTCCACCAGTAGCGGATCTGCGGCTGCCGGATCACGTTCTCGGAGCTGATGCCCTCGAAGTCCAGATCCTCGATGCCGACCCACGGGTCCGAGAACGTGGACCACGTCTGCCCCGCGATCACGCCTCGATATTGCGCATAGGCGTGACGCAGACGGAACGCATCGCCGACGCCCGCGAAGTCGCCCTCGAAGAACGCCCGCACCTCCTCCTTGCCGCCAGGTGTGCGGAACTCGGTGTTCAGACGGCTGGCGCGGGCCGAGATGTTCGTGCGCTTCGCCTCGCCGGTCGTCGAGGGCACGCCGACCGGGATCGAGTTCGTGAGGAAGCGATCGTCCGTCCCGAGCGGATCGAGCGTCATGACGGCCGCCGTCCGGATGCGCGCGCCGAACTTGATCGCGGCGTCCGAGCCCGGGATCCGGATCGAGCCGGGGAATTCACCGGCGGACACGATGTCGGGAGGGAGCTCGGGCGACTTCTGCGTCGCGGCCTCGACCTTCTTGATGCGAGCCTCGAGGCTGTCCTCCCAGGCGGGAAAGCTCGCCTGGCTCTCGAGCGCCTCGAGCCGCTTCTTCATGTCGATCAGCTGGGTGTCGAGCCGGCCGAGCCGGGCCGACTGCGCGGCGACGACGACGGCCTGGCTGTCGGCGATGGCGGCGCTCGAATCCAGCGCCGCCTGCTGCGCGTGGATGAGCCGCATCTGCTCGTCGATGCGGCGCTCCTGTTCGGCGATCCGCCGTTTCTGATCGGCGAGCTGCGACGACACCGTCGGGGGTGCCGATTTCTTGGCGGGCGCGGCGGCCGCGCTGGAGGCGGCCAGCAGCGCCGCCGCGAGCGCCGCCACGAGCAACCCCCTCGTCGTCGAGCTTCGAATCGCCGTGCGGCGGCCGATGCTCATGTCAGAGCAGGATGTCCGTTCCCAGCGAGAAGATCGTTCCCGTCATACCGCCGCTGTAATAGCCGAAGTTCGACGCGGTGGGCGAGCGGTCGACGTGCATGACGTGCATGTTCAGCCGCCACTGGCGATTCCCGTAGGGGTAGAAGCTCGCGCCGCCGCCCATCTCCCAGGGGTAGCGTTTGAAGTCGTCCATGATGTACGACCCGACGGCGTAGATGCCGAGCTTCCGCGGGACGACCATGTGCATCGCTTCGACGAAGAACCCGCGATCGTTGATCTCCTTGAGTGGCACGGGGCCGGTGGCGACGAAGTCGGACAGCCGCCGGTACGAGAACTCGCCCTGGATCGAGAAGCCGCGGTACTTGGCTCCGGCATCGAACGAGAAGTTCTGGTAGTGCAGCTTGCTGACGGTGACCGAGTCCGCGAGCGCCCCGATCTCGAACGGGTTTACGCTGTCCGACAGCTTGATCTGCGTCGCCTTCGGCGGCGATCCGATCGGCGAATAACGGCCCTCGCGGGCGGTACAGGTCGAGATGCCGAACTGCGTCGAGAGCTTCTCGTGGTGTTCCAGGTCGCCGAAGCCGCCGCGCGGACCGAACTCGCCGGTGGTGGGCTGGGTCCACAAGCTGGCGGAGTAGGAGAAGTCACGATTGTCGTCGGCGACGGTGTTGCCGAGCTGACTGATGCTGCGATCGATCGACGCCGTATAGAACACCCGATTGAGCTTGCCGCTGATCCAGAAACCCGAGGCGAAGCCGCCGCGCAGGAACTCCTCGGCCATTTGGCGGTCGCTGCCCGCCCAGAACGGCCACGAGCCCTGGAGCGAACGGTTCGTGAGGTTGGGCGACACGCCGACGCCGAACGTCAGCTCCGGCCGGTACAGATAGCGTAGGTTGCCGAAGACGAGCGTCTGCTCCGTCGAGGCCAGCGACCAGGCCGTGATGTTGTAGCGAAACTTCGGGTCGACGAAGAAGCCCGTGACCCACAGCATCGTGCGGTGCCAGTTGATGTCGTTCCGCATCTTGATGCTGCGAACATTGCCGAGATGATCGGTGAACTGCTGATCCGGCGGCGTCTGGTTCACGTAGCGGAACAGCCCGTACACGCTCACGTTCAGCGAGCCACGGGTGGTGCGAATGATGTCGAAGCCCAAGCCCGGCGTGAACTGACCCTGGTAGAGATTCGTGTACTTCTCGACCTGCGACTCGCGCGATACCGACGTCGAATCAGTGATCGGCGGTGGCCCGGCGTCATCCTGCGCCCGCGCCTGCATGGGGATGAGCGCGAGCGCAATGCCTCCTAGAACCGCCAGGTGCCGCGAGCATCGGCTACGGTGCACGGAATCCTCCACGGGAGATCGAACGGTCGACGGCCTCGGACGGCGGAACAGACCGAGGCCGCCGCGTGGGACGGCGACCCCGGCGATTCGAGTGCGGCCGGGGGACTCAGGACCCCAGCCACGCGGGCAGGCGTTACTTCGACGCGGTCGCCATCGCCTTTGGCTGCATTGCGTACGGATTGCCGCCGAGCGTGTTGGAGACTTCGGCGATCGCCTTCTGCGCCTTGACGCTGTTGCCGGCAGCATCGAGCGGGGGAGAGATCACGGCAATGCCGAACCGGCCGGGCGACACCGCGAGGACGCCGCCGCCAACGCCGCTCTTCGCGGGCAGTCCCGTCATGTACAGCCACTTGCCGGAATCGTCGTACAGCCCGGCCGTCGCCATGACGGCGAGCACCTTGGGCACGTTCGCCGTGTTCATGCACTGCTTGCCCGTGACGGGATTCCTGCCGCCATTCGCGAGCGTCGCCGCCATCGTCGCCAGGTCCTTCGCGTTGACGTTGACCGCGCACTGCTCGGTGTAGATGTCGCACGCCTGGAGCGGGTTGTCCTTGATGTGGCCGTACGCGTACATGAGCATCGAGATGGCCTGATTGCGCTGGTTCGTCTCGGCCTCGGACTTGAACACTTCCTGGTTCACCGCCAGCGAGCGCCCGGCGAAGTCGCTGTAGAACGCGAGGATCTTGTTCCAGATCTCGTCGCGACTCGCGCCGCTCACCATGCTCGTCGTCGTGATCGCGCCCGGATTCACCATCGCGTTCATCTCGGCGCCCTTGTACTGCTCGATCGCGTTGATCGAGTTGAATACCTGGCCGGTGGCGTCGACACCCATGTTGCTCTGGATAGCGTCGGCGCCCTGTTCTTCCATCACCTTGGCCATCGTGAACACCTTCGAGATCGACTGGATCGACACCTCGGAGCTGACGTCGCCGCTCGTGTAGACCTTGCCGTCCGTTGTCACGAGGGCGATGCCGAAGATGTTGGGATCGACCTTGGCGAGAGCAGGGATGTAGTCGGCGTTCTTGCCCTCCTGCAGGTCCTTGAACTTGGCGTACGCGCCGTCGACCGCGCTCTGATAGGGCGTGGCGGCAGGAGCCGCCGTCGACTTGGACGACTTCTTCTTCGCGGCGAGCGCCGGAGAACACGCCACGGCGAACACCACGATGCTCGCGACGAGCACGCGCCACGAGCGACCGATGTGCTGGCTCATTTCTGACCTCCTTGGTTCCGAGTGTTTGTTATTGCTGCCGCGACAGCGCAGCCCGCGTTACAGGTAGAACAGCAGACGGGTCTGGAAGAATTGGGTCGTTCCTTCTGTGCCGAACCGATCCAGCTTGCCGTAGCCGTAGGCCACGTACACGTGCATCAGATCGTCGACGTGCCAGATGACCATCGGCGTCAGTCGCCAGAACTTGCCGCCCTGGAAGCTCGCTCCGTCGTCGAAGTCGTTATAGGTCATGCCGAGGATGGCTTCGATTGCGCCGGGTCCGCCCTCGACCACGGAGCGTTTGGGGGAGACGTTGTCGAAGAACGCACCGGGCGCGTTGTAGGGCCGGCTCTCGCCGGTCACGAGCCAGCTGACCGTCGTCTCTCCGCCCCTGAACATCGGATGCTCACCGGAGGAGGCATCGTCCTTCTGCCAGTCGTACTCCGTCGCGACGAGCAACGGGCCGCGGCGCCAGATGCCTTCGAACCCGAGCGTGTGCGAGTGGTCCGCGGGAAACTTGCCCGTATCGAGGAAGTTCGGCGCCAGGTACGAGCCGGGCTTCGACTTCTCGCGCAGGAATCCATCATCGGGCTTCGCCTGACGCCCCATCACACCGACATGCAGCACCTCGCGCCGCTCTTCGGAGAGCCTCGGCTGCCACACGAGGCGCGTGACGAACTGGTTGTCGTAGGTCGAGAACTTCTCGTTCTCGGACAGCGCGTCCGCGAACGCGCCGAGGTTGAGCGCCACCCGCTGGCGGGGGTAGTAGCCCATGTACTTGATGCCGTCGCCGAGGATCGGCACGAAGGCATCGAGCGTCTGTGATCGCTCCATGCCCCAGATGTAGTAGCCGACCATCACTTTTTCGGCCGAGTAGCCTTCCTTCGTCCGACCGAGGAAGAAGCGACCCGACAGCTCCGGCACGTCGACCTGGATACCCGTCTGGCGGAAGCGCCATTCCTTCTCCGTGCCGTCGTACATGTAGCCGAACGTCCACGAAGCGGGTCGCTTGGTCTTGAACCGTCCCTTGAACAGCAGGCGAAAGTCGCGCAACCCGCCATCGTCCTCGGTGGGCACTTGCGACTTGGCCGCGTCGTCCTGGTGATAGCTCGCCGCGTCGAATGCGAGTCCGAAGCCGAAGCGGAGCGTCGAGAACGGGCCGTCGTACGAGTTCCACTTCACCAGCTTTCGTTTCGGCTCCACCGCGTCCGCTTCTCCCGCCTGGAGGACCGTGTCCACAGTCGCCGTCGAGACGTCCTCCTCCTGCGCCCGAGCGGAGGACGGGCAGAGCGTGCTCCCGGCGCACAGTGCCGCGGCGAGCGCCGCTCCCCACAACACATGCGCGGTCCGATGCTTCACGTCGTGCTCGCGGAACAATCACGTCTCCCTGTGGCGGCCGGGGACGAACGTGCGGGCGCCGGGACGAACCGCCGACGCCCGCGCACGGTCGATGCTAGTAGCGGTCGTAATAACCCTGAATCGTCTTCGGGTCCTTGGTCTTGAGCAGCGCGAGCTGGAGCAGCACGCGCGCCTTCGCCGGGTTCAGCTCCATCGACGCCACCGTGCCGAGCTGGTCGTCGTTGAGCTCGATGTTGCGACGGATGATCCCGCCGTTGGTGCGCGACGACCGCACCACGACCACGCCCTGAGCGATCGCGCCCTTCAAGGCTTCGACCGCCGGCGCCGTCATGTTGCCGTCACCGACACCCGCGATCACGAGTCCCTTTGCGCCGTTCTGCACGGCAGCGGTGATGATGTCGGGGGACATGTTCGCGTGAGCGTAGATGATGTCGACGCGCGGCAGGGTCGACACGCCATCGATGCTGAACTCGCTGGCCTTGGTGTGCACCGCGGACGGCGTGCGGAACCAGGTGTTCTTGCCGAACAGCGTCGCGCCGACGAGGCCCGCTTCGCCCGAGCTCATGGTGCCAACGTCCGTGGTGTGCGTCTTCACGATGTCGTGGCCGGAATGGATGTCGTCGTCCACCGTGACGAGCACGCCGCGCCCGCGCGCCTTGGGATCCGCAGCGATCGCGACGGCGTTGTAGATGTTCAGCGGACCGTCGGCGCTCATCGCGGTGGAGGGCCGCATCGACCCCGTCAACACGACCGGCTTGTCGCTGTGCACGACGAGATTCAGGAAGTACGACGTCTCTTCCATGGTGTCGGTGCCGTGCGTGATCGCCACGCCGGCGACATCGGGCCGGGCGAGCAGCTCGTTGACGCGCTTGCCGAGCTTCAGCCACACCGCGTCGTTCATGTCCTGGCTGCCGATGCTGGCGATCTGCTCGCCCGTGACGTCCGCGAGGTCCTTCAGCTGCGGCACCGCCTGGATCAGGAGGTCGACGCCGACCGCGCCGGACTGGTACCCGGCTTCGGTCTGCGACGCCGCCGCGCCGGCGATCGTGCCGCCGGTCGCGACGATGATGACCTTGGGCTTGCCGGTCGCTGCGGGCTTCGCGGTGGTCGCGGCCGGCTTCGCCGCGGGCTTCGTGGACTTCGCCGGCGTTGCTGCCGACGCGACCGCCGCGGCCAGCAGCAGGGCCGCAGCGATCGTGCTCACGTATCTGCGATTCATGGAGTTCTCCTTGCGTGGGTCAGCGCGCATACTTGCTCTTGTCGAGATTGGTCAGCTTCGCCGGGTCGAGCAGGTCCTGGATCTGCGCCTCGGTCAGCACGTGCTCCTCGCGGATGACCTCGAGGATGCCCTTGCCGCTCGAGTACGCCTTGTTCGCGAGCTCGGTCGCCTTTTCGTAGCCGAGCACCGGGTTCAGCGCCGTGACGATGCCGACGGTCGTGTCCATGTAGTGGGCGAGCTGGTCCTTGTTCACGGTGATGCCGTCGATGCACTGCGTGCGGAACGCCTTCGCCGTCGTGTAGAGGAGCTGCTGGGACTCGATGCAGGCGAGGCCATTCAGCGGCTCGTACGCGTTGAGCTGCAGCTGGCCACTGTGGGAGGCCAGCGTGACCGCGTAGTCGTTGGCCATCACCCGGAAGGCGACGACGCCCATCACTTCGGGCATCACCGGGTTCACCTTGCCCGGCATGATCGACGAACCGGGCTGGCGCGCCGGCAGGTTGATCTCCGCGAGTCCGGCACGCGGCCCGGACGCGAGCAGGATCAGATCGCTCGCGATTTTCGACAGCTTGATCGCGGTGCTCTTGAGCGCGCCCGAGTACACGACGAAGCCCTGCTGATCCCACGTCGCGGCGATCATGTCATCCGCCATCACGATCGGCTTGCCCGTGAGCTTGGCCAGCTCCCTCGCGCACGCTTCCGGATAGCCCTTCGGGACGTTGATGCCGGTGCCGATGGCGGTCGCGCCCATGTTCTCGGCATACAGATACTTCTCGGCGTCTTTCAGGAATGCGATCTCGCTCTCGATCGAGGCACCGAACGCGTGGAACTCCTGGCCGACGGTCATCGGCACCGCGTCCTGCAGCTCGGTGCGGCCCATCTTCACGACGTCCATGTACTCGTTGCCCTTGGCGCGGAACGATGCGGCGAGCTGCGTCAGCTCGCCGATCAACTTGTCGTTCCGCATGAGCAGGGCGACCTTGATCGCGGTGGGGTAGGAGTCGTTCGTCGACTGCGACATGTTCAGGTCGTCGTGCGGCTCCAGGTACTGGTACTCGCCCTTCTTGTGGCCGCCGAGCTCGAGCCCGACGTTCGCGAGCACCTCGTTGGCGTTCATGTTCGTCGACGTGCCGGCGCCGCCCTGGTACCAGTCGACCATGAACTGGTCGTGGTACTTGCCGTCCATCACGGCCTTGCACGCCTTCTCGACCATCGCGAGCCGCTCGGGCTTCATCGCGCCGCCCTGCGTGTTCGCGCGCGCAGCAGCGAGCTTGACGATCGCCCAGGCTTCGACGTACCCGGGGTACTCGCTGATCGGGATACCCGACAGCTGGAAGTTCTCCAGCGCCCGCGCCGTCTGGACGCCGTAGTAGGCGTCGTACGGCACCTCTTTGTTCCCGAGCAGATCGTGCTCGGTCCGGGTCTTGCCCTTGGAGGTCGACTTCGCCGCGGTGGACTTCGCCGCGGGCTTGGCCGCGGGAGCCGTTGCGGCCCCCGCGGGTGAAGAAGCAGCGAGCACCAGACACGTCAGCGCGACCGTCGTTGCGATCGATCGCGCGCGGCCTGCGAGCTCACGATGGTGTTGCATGTTGATCCTCCTGACAGCGGCCGCGAGTGGCACTACTGACCATTCCCGCCCACGTCGAACGAGAAGTTGTATTTGAACGAGAACTGCACGTGATAGTCGTCGACGTGGAACGCGTCGGCGTCCGGCGGTACGGCCGCATTGTTGTCGCGGCGGATCCAGCCGCCTTCGATGCCCGCCATCACGTTCGGCACGGGCGTGCACAGCAAGTTGACGAGCGCGTACTGGCCGGACTTGAACGCCGTCGGCGCCTGGCCCACCGAATTGTTGATGTCGACGCGCGAGTAGCCAACCGACGTGCTCCACTTGTCGTTCCACTGGTGGTCGAGGAACGCGACGTAACCGGTCACCGGCAGCGGTACGCCCTTGACCGGCACGGCCACGTCGCCGGGCGTCGTCGCGATGTCGACCGGCGCGTCGTTCATGTAGTTCTCGATGCCCTCGCCGTGAACCACTGACCACCGCAACACGGACGTCGGCATGAGCTTGATGTTCGAGCTGAGATGAACGCCCCAGCCCGTGGCGTTGCCGCCGAAGTCCGGAGCGGCCGGGTTGAGGTCTTCCCATTCCATGCGGCGCACGATGCCGGACAGCTCGAGGTACCCCGCCGAGAACGCGCGGCGATATTCCGCCGACAGATCGGGAAGCGGGAAGCGTGGCACGACGGTGCCGCCCAACACGTCGGAGCTCACGCCCTGGTCGGCGCTGGCGCCCGGACGCTCGAGCGCGATCGTCATGCGGGTGTCGCCCTGGATCGGCATGTAGCGCAGCTGCACGTTGCGGAAGAACACCATGCCGTTCGGACCCCAGTACTCGACCGTGTTCGGGAACACGTCGATGTCCATGAACGGGCTCCACGTCTGGCCCGCGCCCCACT
>Ga0157378_10002171_pt1 | contig 17419 bp, 10 predicted proteins | sample M65metaG_FD_115309 | JGI IMG/M metagenome (GOLD analysis project Ga0157378, IMG submission 115309) | Miscanthus rhizosphere microbial communities from Kellogg Biological Station, Michigan, USA - M6-5 metaG | ecosystem: Host-associated > Plants > Roots > Rhizosphere > Soil | place: USA: Michigan...
TCACGCGCTAGTCTCCCGGCTGGTGCAAAGCGGCGTCGTCAACCGGATTGCCGATGTTGAATGTAAAGCGGCGGGAGAGCCAGTCGAACGCGAGGTAGACGACCGGAGTCGTATAGAGCGTAAGAATCTGGCTGAGGATCAGTCCGCCGACGATGGTGATGCCCAAGGGACGGCGCAGTTCGGAGCCGACGCCCGTACCGAGAGCGAGCGGCAAACCGCCCAATAGCGCGGCCATCGTGGTCATCATGATCGGCCGGAAGCGAAGCAGGCAGGCCTCGTAGATGGAATCTAGAGGCGACTTCCCTTCGTTGCGCTCGGCCTCCAGCGCAAAGTCAATCATCATGATGGCGTTTTTCTTGACGATGCCGATCAGGAGGATGATGCCGATGAGCGCGATGATGCTGAACTCGGTGCGGCACAGGAGCAGGGCGAGGATTGCGCCTACGCCGGCAGAAGGCAGAGTCGACAAAATGGTGATGGGGTGAATGAAGCTTTCATACAAGATGCCGAGCACGATATAGACGGTCACGAGCGCGGCAAGAATGAGGATCGGCTCGTTGGAGAGCGAGTTTAGGAACGCCGCGGCCGTGCCCTGGAACGTGGCCTGAATGCTTGGCGGCAAGGCGATGTCCTGCTTTACGCGGTTGATGGCGTTGACGGCCTCGCCCAAAGAAGCGCCCGGCGCCAAGTTGAAAGAGAGAGTGACGACCGGAAACTGGCCCTGGTGATTGAGCGCCAGTGCCGAGGGCGCGGTGCTCACGGACGTGAATGCGCTTAGTGGAACCTGCGTTCCGTTCGCGGAATGAACGTAGATATTCTTGAGCGCGTCCGGCGTCTGCTGGAACGACGGATCGGCTTCCAGAACGACGTGGTACTGGTTGAGTTGCGTGTAAATGGTTGATACCTGGCGCTGGCCGAAGGCGTCGTAGAGTGTGTTATCGATGTCGGCGGGAAGAATGCCGAGGCGTGAAGCGGAGTCGCGATCAATCGTCAGGTTGACCAGCAAGCCGCCATTGAGCTGATCGCTGGCAACGTCGCGCAATTCCGGTAGCTGCTTCAAGCGATCGATAAACTTGGGCACCCAGGCAGCGAGTTCCTTGGCGTCGACATCTTCCAGGCTGTATTGGAATTGCGTGCGGCTGACGCGGTCTTCGACCGTGAGGTCCTGGACCGGCTGCATGAAGAGAGTAATCCCATCGACCTTATCGAGCGTCGGCTGCAGGCGGCGGATGACGTCGGACGCGCTGAGCTTGCGCTCCTTTAGCGGCTTCAGGTTGATCTGAATGCGCCCGCTGTTCAGCGTGGTGTTGGTTCCATCAATGCCTATGAAGGAGGACAGACTATCCACGGCTGGATCCTGAAGGATTACTTTGGCCAGCGCCTGCTGGCGTTCGGTCATGGACTTGAACGAGATGCTCTGGGGCGCTTCGGAAACGCCGAGGATCACGCCAGTGTCCTGCACCGGGAAGAAGCCTTTGGGAACGTAGATATAAAGAAGGATGGTGCCGACCAGCGTTCCGATCGTGACCAGGAGGGTGATGGTCCGGAAGCGCAAAACGAATTTCAAAGTGCGGCCGTAGAAGGCGATGATGGCGTTAAAGGCGTCTTCCGACTTGCGATAAAACCAGGACTGGTCTTCTTCCCTCTTGTGGCGAAGCAGCTTGGCGCACATCATCGGGGTGAGCGTGAGGGAGACGACCGCCGAGACCAGGATGGTGACCGCCAGGGTGATGGCGAATTCGCGGAACAGGCGGCCGACGATGTCGCCCATGAAGAGCAACGGGATGAGCACGGCGATGAGGGAAATGGTCAGCGAAAGAATGGTAAAACCGATCTGCTCGGAGCCTTTCAGCGCCGCATCGAGCGGCGAATCTCCTTCTTCGATATAGCGGCTGATGTTTTCGATCATGACGATGGCGTCGTCCACCACAAAGCCGGTCGAAATGGTGAGCGCCATGAGCGAAAGGTTGTTCAGGCTGTAGCCGAGCAGGTACATCACGCCGAATGTGCCGATCAGCGAAAGGGGCACGGCCACGCTGGGAATGATGGTGGCGCGGATGCTGCGCAAGAAAAGGAAGATGACCATGACCACCAGCGCCACGGTGAGCATCAATTCAAACTGCACGTCCTCGACCGAGGCGCGGATCGTGCCGGTGCGGTCAGTAAGAATATCGAGTTGGACCGACGCAGGCAGCGCGGCCTGTAACTGTGGAAGGAGCTTTTTGATGCGATCCACAACGCCGATGATGTTGGCGCCGGGCTGCCGTTGGATGTTCATCAATACCGCGGGATTCTGGTTGGCCCAAGCCGCTTGCAGCACGTTTTCAACGCCGTCGCTCACCGTCGCAACATCGGATACGCGAACCGGACCGCCATTCCGATACGCGATGATGATGGGTTTGTAGGTGTCACCGGTAATCAGCTGGTCGTTGGCGCCGATGGTGTAGGACTGTTGCGCGCCATCAAACGTGCCCTTGGCCTGGTTGACGTTGGCATTGCTGAGCGCTGTGCGAAGGTCTTCAAGACTCAGGCCGTAGGAGGCAAGAGCGGTAGGGTTGGCCTGAACGCGAACTGCCGGGCGCTGGCCGCCGCTAATGCTGACCATGCCAACTCCAGGCAACTGAGAAATTTTTTGCGCCAACATGGTGTCGGCGAGATCTTCGACTTTGGAAAGCGGAAGAGTTTTCGATGTCAGCGCCAGTGTGAGAATCGGTGCGTCGGCCGGATTGACCTTGCTGTAAATGGGAGGATTGGGCAGCCCTTGCGGCAGGAGGTTGGAGGCACTGTTGATGGCCGCCTGTACTTCCTGTTCGGCAATATCGATGTTGAGGTTCAGGTCGAATTGCAGGGTGATGACCGAGCTGCCGAATGAGCTGATGGAGGTCATCTGATTCAGCCCGGGAATTTCGCCGAATTGACGTTCGAGGGGTGCGGTTACGGAGGAAGCCATCACATCGGGACTGCCGCCTGGGTAGAAGGTCTGAATTTGGATCGTGGGGTAGTCCACCTGCGGCAGCGCCGACACCGGCAATTGGCGATAGGCGACAAAACCGACGAGCAGTACGCCTACCATCAACAACGTGGTGGCTACAGGCCGCAGAATGAACGGCCGTGATGGACTCATCGCTTCGAGCCTTTGCGGGTCTGCGACTGGACCTGCGGATTCGGTGGCGTATTTTGCTGCGGGACGGCTCCTGGCGCCGGAGCAGCGATGGCTGAAGGAGCCGCATTGGAAGAGGGTACGGTTGAAGTCGCGGAACCAGCCGGAGCGGTGTTGGGAATTACCTTGGTCCCATCCTGCAATTTATCCTGGCCGTCGGTGACCACGATCTGTCCGGCGTGCAACCCTTCACTGATGCCAACCGTCCCGGCAGTTGTCTGCGCCACGGTGACCGGCTGAATTTTTACGGTGTTGCCGTCAGCGACGACGTAGACATAGATCCCTTGCGGCCCGCGCTGAATCGCCGCCAGCGGAACGAGGCTGAGATTCCGCTTGGTATCCACCAGCAAATGGGTGTTCACAAACTGATTGGGAAAGAGAATGGTGTCTTCGTTCGTGAAAACCGCCTTGAGTTTGTAGGTTCCAGTCGTCGTGTCGATCTGGTTGTCGATGGTGAGCAGCTTGCCGCTGGCAATCTTCTGCGTGTTGTCGCGATCGTAGGCTTCAACCGCCATCTGCGCGCCCTTGTGAATCTTGTCGAAGACCTGGGGCAGCTGATCCTGGGGCAGCGTGAAAATGACGGAGATCGGCTGCACCTGCGTGATGATCACGAGGCCGCTGGTGTCGGTGGCGTGAACGATGTTGCCCGGATCGACCAGACGCAAGCCGACCCGCCCCGTAATCGGTGAAGTGATGCGCGCATAGGCGAGTTGCAGCTTGGCGTTATCAATCTGTCCCTGATCGGTTTTGATCGCACCATCGAACTGGCCGACGGACGCAGCCTGGGTATCGAGCTGCTGTTTCGGAATGACGCCTTCCTGATAAAGCAGTTTGTAGCGCTCCAAGTTGACTTCCGCATCCTTGCGCTGCGCTTGATCCTTGGCGAGTTGACCCTCGGCCTGTTCGAGCTGAACCTGAAACGGTCGCGGGTCGATTTCCGCGAGAAGGTCGCCCGCTTTCACATACTGCCCCTCTTTGAAGGCCACATTGATGAGTTGGCCATCGACGCGGCTGCGCACCGTGACCGTATTTAGAGGAGTGACCGTGCCGAGACCGTTGAGATAGACCGGAAGGTCGCCCTTGGTGGTTGTGGCGACCACGACCGGAACCGTAAAGTTTGCGCCGCCAGCACGTCCGCCGCGTCCTGAGCCCGTGCCGGGTGCGGCTGCCGCTTGTTGATCTTTGTTGCCGGACCGTGAGGAGCGGTAATACCAAAAGCCGCCGATCGCCAATGCGGCAACCACCAGCCAGATCCAGGCCCGGCTCTGGCCCGCTTGGGCCCCGCTGGCAGAACTGCTGCCCGCTTCGGGTAAGTCTATGGATTTCAAGTGCCCCATCCTTATTAGCTCCTCAAAGTGGGTCGCCAGGTACGCGAGAGAGCCTGCTGTAGATTGGCATCGCCGGGTGCGATTCGCGCGGCTTCTCTACTCTAGACGCAGTCCGACTACAACCGTATGGTACGCATCATTATGACGATTGGGGAGCGAAAATGGTTACGCAAGAACCGTGTCTGCAGGAACTTGCAGGCATTCGTGGGGGAATGCATCGTATACGAACGGCAGGGACTTACCCTACACTACGCGGCGCCAGGGTGTCTTTGCGCTAAGCCTCGGAAACTGAAGTGGGGAGCGAAGGATGATCAGGGGAATTCTGTTCGGAATCGTATTGGGCGTTATTGGCCTGCTGGGCGGCGCTTACTGGTACTTTTCGTCGGGACGCGCTCCCGTTGCTGTGACCTCACCCGAGATGCCGTTCGAGCGGCGATTTGCAAGGATGGGGTTGCATGCCTATCTCGATAGGTTACCGCATTCAGAACCACAAGTTCCCGCGGATGAAAAAAACCTGCTGGCCGGGGCTAAGGTCTACAGGGAGCATTGCGCGGTATGCCACGGAGTGCCGGACACCCCTAAAACGGCGATCGCCGAAGGGATGTTCCCCAAGCCGCCACAGCTATTCAAGGGCATGGGCGTCACAGACGATGACGCCTGGGAAAGCTACTGGAAAGTGGCCGGAGGGATTCGCATGACCGGAATGCCGGGCTTCAAAGATCAACTGTCGCAGACGCAAATGTGGCAGGTGGCGGTTCTGGTCAAGAACGCCGACAAGATCAGTCCAGCGGTAAGGGCGGAGCTCGCGAGCGCGGTCGGCGCGGGGGAAGCGCATGGCTCGGCAAAGAAGGACTGATCCGGCGGTTATTTTGCATTTGTAAAGAATCGTCAAAACTTATACACAAACAGGCGTGATCGCTCATCTAACCATCTATGAGACGCGGAATCCTGGCCTTTCTGACGATCTTTCAATCCATCCTTTTTGCGGCGCATCTTTTTGTGCTGGAGACCTGGCTGCACTTTTGGGGCGCCGCCTCGGCTCGAACGCTGTTCGCCGAAAGAACGGTCGTAACCTTGTTGGCGTTCAGTTTTCTGGCCGCTTCCCTTCTTTCCTTTCGTTACTGGAATGCGTTCACACGAACTTTCTATCGATTCGCGGCGGCCTGGCTTGGTGTCGTGAACTTTTTGTTCTTTGCTTCGATTGGCGCTTGGCTGGCGGCTGGAGTCAAAGCGGCTGCGGGTTTTTCCGCATCCGACAAAGGCATCGTGGCGGCCTGGTTCGGCATCGCAATCGCCGCAGCGCTGTGGGGCATGATCAATGCCAGCCTGACTCGCGTGAACCGCATTACGGTGCGGTTGCCGAATCTACCCGCTGTGTGGCGCGGAAGGAAAGCGGCGATGGTCAGCGATCTGCACTTAGGCCATGTTCGCGGTTCCGAGTTTGCGCGTAACCTGGTCGCGACGATCCGCCAGCTGCGCCCGGAGATCGTTTTTCTGGCCGGTGACCTATACGATGGTGCGTTCGCGGACCTGGACGAGCTCGCGGGACCACTTCGTTCGCTGAATGCTCCGCTCGGAAACTACTTTGTCGCCGGCAATCACGAGGAGATGCACAACCACCACGGCCACCTGCGCGCAGCGCAAAATGCGGGTCTACGGCTGCTGAACAACGAAAAGATCATCGTCGACGGGCTGCAGATTGTCGGCGTTCATCACTACGATGCGGCGCGCCCGGAGCGGCTCAGCAAAGTGCTGGAAAGTGCCGCGATCGACCGGTCGCAGCCGAGTGTGCTGATCGTTCACGCACCGGATCAGCTGGCGACCGCAGAGCAGGCCGGCATTTCGCTGCAGCTTTCCGGGCACACGCATCGCGGTCAGTTCTTTCCGTGGACGTGGATTACCGGCCTTATCTACAAGCAGTTCGTGTATGGGTTGCAGCGCTTCGGCGACATGGTGGTTTACACCTCAAGCGGCGCAGGAACCTGGGGACCTCCATTGCGCGTCGGTTCGCGACCTGAAATTGTGCTGATTCAGTTCGAATCAGCCTGAAATTTTGCTTCGCTAACGGTTGCGGATCTATGCGCAGCTAGCGACCGAAAACGATGGTTCCGAAGTTTTCCGGAACATGGTTGGGATCGTGGTTTGGCGTGCAGGTCTGCTGCCAGCACAGGAAATGGCGTTGCGGATCGGCACCCAGGCCGTCAATGCGGTATAAGTTCGCGCGCCATTTGGTGCCGGGCTGGACGGGATGCTCGCTCACCGATTTGAGCGGCACGCGGGCCGCCGCGAACCAGATATGCTTCGAATGGTCGATTCTTCCTTGCCGCTGCCAGCCGGAATTCCAATCGGCTTCGTATTTTTCCTTGTTAATGTCGATGGCCAGGTCGACCCAGTCGCCGGTCGGCGCAATTTCGAACTCGCGATAATGCTTGATGTCGGCCCAGTCATCGCCCAGGAAAAACTCAACGACATCGCGATCCCATAGCTTCAAGCGGTCTTTGCTGTTGTCAGCAGGCAGCCACAGATTCAATTCGTGGTAAGGACTGATGAAGAGGAGGTACAGATCGGTATCGGTCCAAAAGGCGCGGACTTCGGTCTTCAGGTCGGGATAGTCCTTGCGCGACGTGCAATCCTTTTCGATCCAGGCCGACGCGGCGTGCTTCCAGGTTGCCGACTTTGGATCGCTATTCAGTTCGGGGGCCCCTTTGACGTGAGGAATCGAGAAAACAGCTTTTGCAGCGGAAACTTCACAGACGTCAGCTTGTGAACTCGCGACCGGCGCTACCAGCAATAGCCCAAGGCAAAGTTGAGTCAGTTTCAAAGCAAGCTCCAAACGGGCATCGGGAAATAGCGGGCAAGCCTACGGGCCGGATGCTTCGAACGTATTCCGGCCTTCCATCGCCCGAAGAACCGACGAACCCGCCGCGCCAGTATAGTCAATCTGGCCAGCCTTAGCAGGTCCTCAAGTTGCGGTCAAGCGGGGCGAGCGCCGCTAGCGGCGGGGCGGAAGGAGTCCATCCCATTTGGGATTGACGGAGTAAGTGGTTCGGTCCTGCCAGCGTCCGCGCGCGATTCCGTTCAGATCCCAGACGACTTTTCCGTCGCGCAAAGTCAATTCGCAGACCAGTTTTTGCGCCCCGTCCATGCGACCGCCGAGGCTATCCACAAAGCCGAATTTTCCCTGTTCGACGCGCAATACAGCGACGTCAGCGTCGGAACCGACTGAAAGCGTCCCCAAATCTTCGTGATGAACCTCTCTGGCCGGCTGCCACGTGGAGCGCAGCATCACATCTTCGAGAGGTAAGCCGAGATTCAGGAATTTCGACATCACGTTGGTCATTTCTTTCATGCCGGCGTTCATGCTGCCAATGTGCAGATCCGTCGAAATCGAATTGGGCAAAAATCCCTGCTGAATCGCGGGAACGGCCTGGTTGTAGACAAAACTGCCGCCGCCATGGCCAACATCAAAAATCACCCCGCGTTTTTGTGCCGCAAACAAATAGGAATTCACGTGACCCGCGGAGTCGAGCATCGGAATGAAATCGATGTACATGTGAGTGGAAATATCGCCGGGGCGCAACTTTTTGGAAACCAGGTCCGGGTACGGCCGTTCGGGCCGGAAATTCCCGAAGTCGACCATGATCGGGAGCGACGCGAGCTTTCCCGCCTCCAGAGCACGGTCAACGGCGGTCCATTCGGGCCCTTCAAAATGCGCGGTTTTGAATCCCACGATAATGCCGGGAAATTTCTTAGCCATTTCCGCGGCCGCATTCGGGTCCATTTGCGTGGTGTCCTGTTCGACCTTGCCGCCCATTCCGGCACCGACAATGTTCAGAAACGCAAGGACACGGGTTTTGGATCGATCGATGATGCGGTCTTTGAAATCGGGGAAATTGCGCCAGCCTGAACTTCCCGCGTCTGCAACGGTTGTCACGCAGCTTCGGAAGGTGAAGCCGTCGGGATAGACGCTGTTGTCGCCGTCATAGGCGCCGCGAATGCCGGTTCCCGCGTAGACATGGGTATGAATGTCGACTAAGCCGGGTGCCACGATCAGACCAGTCACATCGATCACTTTTTCGGCGGCGGAAGCAGGTATGTTCTTTTCGACGGCGGCAATTTTGTGGTCGACAATGCCGATATCCATGACCGCATCGACGGCGTTGCGTGGATCAATGACCCGGCCGCCTTTCAAGACAACGTCGAAGTGTTGCTGCGCGAATAGAGCGCATGGAGCAAACAGGAGCGCTACGACCTGACGGAATCTCAAGCGCACGGCGAAGTCGCCTTTCTGAAGGGGTTTGGCTGTGATCTTCTGAACCCAAGCCAAGTCACGCGAGACGGGAGGAAAGTGTAGCAAGCAACCGGCCGAAGATTTAGGTCAAATGTCCTAACAGCAAGGCGAGATGCAGGCGCAAGGTTTCCTGCAACGCGGGTGGTATGATAGTCGGATTCTCCGGGTAACCCGAAAACATGAAGAGTCCTAGAGCAGCGGTGCTTCTGTTTCTGGTGCTTGCGCCAGCACTAACCGCCGCGCAGGGGAAGCCGGTTCTTATTTCGCTTTCCGAATATCAGAAGCAGGAATGGCACGTCGAAGATGGCCTTCCCCAGGGAAACGTTCGCACCATAGCACAGGCGCCTGACCGTTCGTTGATGATCGGAACGTCAGAAGGTATAGCGTCGTTCGACGGAATTCGCTTTACGCCCTTCCCGTTGCGTGCCGCCAACGGAGTCAAGAATGAACCGGTCAATTCAATTCTGTATGGCCGATCGGGGGAGTTGTGGATCGGCACGGATGACCGCGGCGTGCTCCTTGAGAGCGGCCAGGAAGTAATAACGCTCAGCGAGGATAACGGATTCCACGGAGAGCGGATTCGCGCTTTGCACGAAGACCAGCAAGGCAACATTTGGGTGGCGACGCAGAACGGTGTAGAAAGGATTCACCAAGGAAAAATTGAAGCGTTGTACTCGATGGGACCGGTTTCCGGCGACCTTACTGCTCCGTTCGCCGAAGACGGAAATGGCCGGACATTCATTGTTACTTCGAACGGCGTCTTTCTTTGGGACGGAGGGAAAGCGTCCAAATTTTCCCTTGCCGCCCAGCTGGGCACGGCCTCCGCAATCTACGGCGATAGTAAAGGAACAGTTTGGGTAGGCATGACTTTGGGCATTTTGAAATTGACGGCCCTGGCAAACGGCAGCTACGCACAGCAGGAAATTCCGGTCAATCGCGGTTTGATAACCGCTCTCGCCGAGGACCACCAGGGCAATCTCTGGGCTGGAACAAAAGGCAAAGGAATCTACCGAGTCGCGCCGTCAGGAAGCGTCGCCACCTGGACTACCGGTGAAGGATTGGCCGACGACACGATCCATACTCTGTACGCGGACGACGAAGGCAATTTGTGGATGGGCATGCTGAGCGGGGGAATCACGCGCTGGCGCAAAGGCCCCCTGCTTCCTTTTGGCCAGCCGGAGGGATTTGCTGCATCCTTCGCAGCGAATGTCCTGGGAGACAGTCGTGGCGACACCTGGTTAGGAAGCTGGGGAAACGGGCTGTGGAAACTTCATGCTGGAGATCTACGAAAGCAGCCTCTGCCCGGAATGCCGGAGAACGCGCATGTTCGCGCACTCGCAGAAGATCAAAAAGGGAACATTTGGATCGGTACGTGGTTCCATGGAATTTACCGTTTTGACGGAAAAAGCTTCCAGCGATTTCTGACCGGCAACGAATCGTTGGGTAACGCGGTAAGCGTGATCGCCAGCGATCGTCAAGGCAATTTATGGGTGGGCACATACAAGGGGCTGATCCGCTATTCCAACGGAATTCCCGGGAAAAAGAATGAAGAAGTCTTCTTGCCGGGCAAGCTGGTCACTTCCCTGAAGGAAGATCAGGATGGTTCGCTCGTCGTAGGGACGTTTGACGGCCTGTATCGCGTGAAAGACGGCGGCTTGCAGGCGATCGCCTCAAAAGATGGCCTGTCGAATACATTCATTCTGTCTGTTTCGCAGGACCGAGCCGGCGGAATCTGGATCGGCACGAAAGCGGGCGGCATAGATTTCTTGAACGGCTCCGCCGCCGTGCATCTTGGTCTGCTCGCGGGGATTCCGGAACATCCGGTTTTTTCGGTACTTGAAGATAATGATGGCCAGCTGTGGTTCAGCACGACGAGAGGGCTTCTAAAGGTGAAGCGCGCCGACCTGATGGCAGCGGTCTCGGGAAAACAGAAATCCGTCGAATCCGTGATGCTTGGCAAGAATGACGGCATGCGCAGCAGCGAATGTGGAGGGCCGTCGCAACCACCCGCCAGCGCGAGCCGCGACGGTTCGCTGTGGTTTGCGACGGCAAAGGGATTCGTTCACACCGCTCCAACTCAGGGTTCTCCCGACCTCCCGCCCTTAAATCCGCACATCGCTGACGTGCTGGCCGGCAAGACTCCGAGCCCCTCTCGGGACAGCGTTGTATTGCGATCAGGTCAACGCGACTTGCAAATCGCGTATGAGGCGATCCGGCTCTCGAACCCCTTGCAGCTTCAATTCCGATACAAGCTCGAAGGGTACGATCGCGACTGGACGGTTGCCGGAACTCGCGAAGTGCACTACCAGAACTTGCCCGCGGGTCATTACCGATTCCTGGTCACGGCACGCGATGCCGGCCAGCCATGGAGCGAAAAGGTAGCCGAACTCGGAGTGATCCAGCGGCCGTTCTTCTACCAGACGATCTGGTTTTACATGGTTGCGTGCGCCGGTGTGTTGGGCGCTGTGTTTGTTTTGGTGCGGTGGCGGGAATTTCAACTCAAAGGGCGGCTCCGGCTCATAGTCGAGGAAAGAAGCCGGATTGCCCGCGAGTGGCACGACACCTTGATGGCCGGGCTTGCAGCGATCTCCTGGCAGCTCGAAGCGACCGGCGATCAGTTCAGACGAAAAGAGGACCAAGCGTCTGCGTCTTTGGAGCTGGCGCGTAACATGGTCCGCCATTGCCAGGCAGAAGGGCGCAGGATCATCTGGGACCTTCACGACGCGGAGAGCTCGGTGGGTACCCTGTCGGAAGCGCTTTCTAAGGCGCTCGATTCCGTGCAAAGAAAGTGCAACGCGGAGATGAAGCTGTCAGTGCGAGGAACGGAAGCATCGCTATCGCCAATAATGGTCCATCACCTGGTTTGCATTTGTCAGGAAGCCGTATCGAACGCGCTTCGGCACGCCTCTCCCACCCGGATTCAAGTTGCTCTGGAATACAGCGGCTCTCAGATGGTTCTTTCAGTCAGCGATGATGGCAAAGGTTTCCGGCATGACGGACTGGCGGCGCCCGGCCATTTCGGTCTCTCCGTCATGGAAGAACGTACCCGCAAGATCGGGGGCGAGATTCAGATTCAGTCCGCGGTCGGCTCCGGCACCCAAGTGCTGGTGCAAGTTCCGGTTCCACAAGGCGCGACGACGTGAGCACGAAAATCAAAGTGTTATTGGTTGAAGACCACTACATGGCGCGGGTCGCGTTGCGCTCTATCCTAAGCGACAAAACCGACGTGTCCATCGTCGCAGAAACCGACAATGGAGGAGAAGCAATCGAGCTTTACGGGAAACTTCGGCCCGACGTCACGGTCATGGATCTCGGACTGCCTGGAACTGACGGATTTGAGGCGATTACGGCAATCCGGCAGCTGAACCGCGGCGCAAAAATCGTCGTGCTCACAAATTACGATGGCAGCGAAGACGTCTACCGCGCCCTGAGAAATGGCGCGATGGCGTACCTGACCAAGGACGTGAGCGGCCAGGAGCTGCTCCACGCGATTATCGCGACGCATCAAGGCAACCGCTATTTGCCGCGCGCGGTACGGGACCGCCTGGCGGAACGGATACCGTGTTCTGAACTTACGCCGCGTGAAGAACAAGTCTTGAAGCTGATTACCGGCGGATGCAGCAACCACGAAATAGCGTCCAAGCTCAATATTGCTGAGAAGACGGTCCGCATTCATGTCAGCAGCGTGCTGGAAAAAATGGGCGCTCGCGATCGCACCCAAGCTGCAATTTACGCCATCCAGCGCGGCTTCGTTCACCTCGAATAGCCTCGAGTGACAGGTTGTAGAAACTCATTCCGCTTCGCAGGAATCCGATCGCAAGTCTGACTTTCAAATTCAAAGAATCAGAGTTCTGAATACTGGCACTTTTATGACTAGGACAATTGTCCTAGTCACGCGTCGGACAACTGGCCCATGACATTCAGGCTTACAAATGTTCGACTCTTCGCCACACGCGAGTGATGGGGTTCGGTAAGCAAAACGCGCGAATCAGCTGACATCTATACGAACTTTGGAGGTCGAAGTGAGACACGGGCAAGTGTTCGGTTTCCATTCACGGTTGCTTTCAATTTGTCTCTTTGTTTGTTTTTCACTATCCGCGCAGGTTGCCAATAACACTTCGCTGGTTGGCACGGTGACGGAGGCCAGTGGAGGCGCAGTAGCCGGCGCCAAGGTCACCGCCGTAAATACGGCCAGCAACGATACATACAACGCGGTGACCAACGAAGAGGGCTATTACGCCATCACCTTCATACGGGAAGGCACCTACCAGATCACGGTTGAGAAGGCGGGCTTCACAAAGTCGGTCCAGAAAGGAATCGTGGTTCAAACCAACCAGGCCGCCCGCACCGACGTGTCACTGCAGGTGGGCTCGGTCAGCGAAGTTGTAACCGTCGATGTAGCCATTCCGCCGATTTCCACCGATGACGCGACGCTCGCGGAGACGATCAGCAGCCGCTCGGTGACCGACTTGCCCCTCAATGGCCGCGATCCCTTAAAGCTCGCTACCACCACCTCGAACGTGATCCAGGGACCAAAATCAGACTTCACGGGAATCCCGCCGGGCGAAGATTTTATCGGCGCCGGCCAGCGTGAAATCACCAACAGCCTGTCGCTCGACGGAATCACCATCATGAACAACCTGATTACCGTCACGACCGTAACTCCGAACGTCGACGCAGTCGAGGAAGTACAGATCCAGAACGGAAATTACACCGCGCAATACGGCAGCTATATGGGCGTCCACATCAACCTGGTTACAAAGTCCGGGACCAATTCCCTTCATGGCGCGGTATTTGAATTCCTCCGCAACGACAAGCTCGACGCTCATCCTTATTTCGATCCTCCGGGCTCAGCAAAACTCCCGTTGCGTTACAACCAGTTTGGGGCAGCGGTGAGCGGGCCGGTCTTTATTCCAAAGCTGTACGACGGGCGGAACAAAACGTTTTTCACCGCCTCCTACGAGGGGCTGCGGCAGACGAGAAGCAACAGCGTAACCGGCACTGCGATTACCTCCGCAGAGAGAACGGGCGACTTCTCGGCGCTGTTGCCAACGACAGTCATTACTGACCCCCTAACCGGCTTGCCGTTTCCCGGAAACATCATTCCGAGCAACCGTTTGTCCGCTCAGGCCGCAGCGCTCTTGAATTACCTGCCCTTGCCTCAGTCCGGCAGCACAATTTTCGGGAGTTCCCCCTCCAACATCACGACGAATCAGACTCTGGAGCGCATCGATCAAAACATTGGCGACAAGGTTCGGCTCTTTTTCCGATACGACTGGCAGAACATGACGTTCCTTGGCGGCAACTTCGATCCGAATCCGACGAACATCACGTCAGGCCCGGCGAACAACCGAAACTTCGCCTTCGGATATACCCACACTTTTACGCCAACCCTCATCAACGACTTCCGGTTCGGTCGCAACCATCTTGTCACCAATGCCTTGAACTACTTCTACGTCAACGGTCTCACGACCGCTGGCACGGACCTCAACATTCCCGGCTTCACCGGCGACACGACTTTCGGCAATCCAGGCATCCCGGACATCAACATAGACAACTACAACAGTGTCGGAAACGCGGGAACAAACTGGTTTCAGGACGATACGACATGGCACGCCTACGACCAGGTCAGTTTCACCCACGGAAAGCACAACCTGATGGCCGGCGTCGAATTCCGCAAACTAACCACGGGACGTGCCGCGGCGAACAGCCCGCGCGGCGTCTTCAACTTTACCGGCGAAATCTCCGGTGATCCCGCCGCAGACTTCATGCTGGGCTATCCAGCCAGCGATCTCACACCTCTCGAGGAGGTCAAGGGGGTCGTCGCGGAATGGCGTGACGGCTTCTTCGTGCTCGACAACTGGCAAGTTACGCGCAAGCTTACCCTCAATTACGGCTTGCGGTATGAGTTACCGACCGTCCCGTATTCAGTGAACGGTTTTGCACGCGTATTGAATGCCGACGGAACGGTGCTTATCCCTGATACGGTCCCCACTCCCGGTTTTCAATTTATCAACCCGAATCACGACAATTGGGCTCCGCGCATCGGCTTCGCGTACCGCGTGACCAACAAGACCGTGATTCGCGGTGGCGGCGGCATCTTCTACAATCCCAATCAGATGAACAGCTTCACTTTGTCTACCACCAATCCGCCGTTTGGCATCACGTCCACCTACTCTGCACTCGCGCCCTACAATTCGCCGGGCGGCTGCCTGCTCTCATTTGATGACCCGACGCCAACCTCGTGCCTGGAGGGAGCTTCGCCGGTCGTGAACGTTTTTAGAGAAAATCCGTACCTGCCAACTCCGAGGTTGTATCAATGGAATCTTGGCGCCGAGCGGGAGCTCTGGAAGAACGCCGGCTTTGAGCTGCAATACCTCGGTTCACGCTCAATCCACTTGGACCGCAGCTATTACGACAACCAGCCGACTCCGGGTCCGGGTTCGATCCAGTCGCGCCGCCCGAACCAACTTTGGGGACAAATCCGGACCATCCAAAATGACGAGATTGCGAGCTACAACGGGTTAACGGCCGTCTTCCGCCAGCGCATGAGTCATGGAGTGCAGGTTCTCGCGAGCTACACGTGGTCGCATGACCTGGACATTACCTCCGACTCCAACGACGGAGGGAATCCGGTCAACGCCTACAACTGGCATGCAGACTACGGAAACTCGAACTGGGACATTCGTCATCGCTTTGTCTCCAGCGTGATCTACGAGCTGCCAGCTCTCAAGACCAGCAACTGGCTGGTGAAAGGCGTGCTGGGCGGCTGGCAGCTGAATAACATCACGACGCTGCAAAGCGGCAAACCGATCAACGTCACGATGGCCGCTGACGTTGCCAGCATCAGCCGCGCCGGGAACCAGCGTCCGGATATCGTCGGATCCATCCGTGCGGATTGCAACACTTCGCATCTCACCAACTGCATTGACCTCACCGCCTACGCACAGCCGGCGGCCTTCACGTTCGGAAACGGCGGCAGAAACAAGCTGGTCGGTCCGGCTTATCTCAACACGGACTTTTCCCTGTTCAAAAGCTTTCCCATCCACGAGGCTCTGAAGCTGCAGTTCCGAGCCGAGTTCTTCAATGCTTTCAACCGCCCGCAGCTGGACAACCCGAACGGGCAAATCACCAACTTTGATCCGGCAAATCCCGGCTCCTTTGGAAATACCACCAACACCATTGCCGACAACCGCGACATCCAGTTTGGCCTGAAGCTCGTCTTCTAATCCAAGGGCTTCCACTTACAGCTTCACCCCTCACCACCCCAGAGGAAGGCGTCCGGGCTAGGAAAGCCGGACGCCTTTTCCCTCGGGACTCGGTGTCTCCGGCGCCCGACGACCGTTCGCTCTGATAGAATCCGTCGCATCAGAAGCGTTTGACGTCGAGGAGTTCGTATGATCGACCGCCGTCACTTCGTGAAGCGTACCTGCCTCGGCGGGCTGGCGCTTTACCTCGACCACTGGGCAACATCCCCTGCCTACGGCCAGGACCTGATCCCTCCCGCGCCGCCAATACACGTCAACGAGCCGGTGGGAGCGCTGCATTCTGCCTTGGGGATGCCGGGGCTTTTTCCTGGCCGCGTTGTAGAAGTCGCAGATGCTCAAGCAATTCTGAACAATCGCGTTTCACAGCCCGTCATCAAGGGGATGCTCGATCGGGCCCTGCGCGAATTGACCGGAGCGCAGGATGGTCGCGAAGCTTGGAGCAAATTCATCCAGCCGAAGGATATCGTGGGGATCAAAATCAACCCATCGGGAGCCCCGGCCTGCTGCTCTTCACCCGAAATCGTGAGGGAAATTGTTGCCGGGGTGCAATCGGTCGGCGTTCCCTTAAAGAACATCCATGTCTACGATCGCTACGCCTACGAAATCGATCTCGGGAGCTACCAGACGCTGGTGCCCCTGGGCGTGCGCGTTGTCGGCATCCAAGACCGCAAACTAGATGCCTCCGGATACGATTCCAATATTTATTGCGAGGCAAACTTTTTCGGCGAGTGGGAAACGCGCTCCTATATGGCCAGTATTGTGTCTTCGGATTTAGCCAAGATTATCAATGTTCCCACGATGAAAGATCACTCTGCTGCCGGCGTTACGGGCTGCCTGAAGAACCTCGGCTACGGGACGTTCAACAATGTGGATCGCTCGCACCGCCGCCCATTTTCGTTTACGGACCCGTTGATCGGAGTGATGTGCTCGGTGGAACCGCTGCGCTCGAAAGCCGTGCTGCACATTATGGACGGAATGAGAATGCTTTGGCACGGAGGACCGCTGAGTCAGAACCCGAAGTTTATTTTTCCGGCGGGCTTACTGATGGTCGGCACGGATCCGGTCGCAATGGACACCATTGAGCTCGAAAGGATCGAGGCGAAACGCCGCAAAGAGGGCGCACCGAGCGTGTGGTTCCGTGATCCGAAAAGCCTGACTGAAAATGGCGGCGAATTTTACGAGGATGCTACCAAGAATCTGTACTATCGCCAGCCCCACCACATTGCGGCCGCCGGTAATCTCGGCTTGGGTGTCTCTGACCTTAAGCAAATCGATCATCGCGTACTCGGTGCTGGATATGACGGCAGGGACGCGCATTCGTCGCGAGGTTCAGGCAAGTGAGTAACAGCGACTGGCCCACTTTGCTCTGCGA
>Ga0157378_10002173_pt1 | contig 17414 bp, 13 predicted proteins | sample M65metaG_FD_115309 | JGI IMG/M metagenome (GOLD analysis project Ga0157378, IMG submission 115309) | Miscanthus rhizosphere microbial communities from Kellogg Biological Station, Michigan, USA - M6-5 metaG | ecosystem: Host-associated > Plants > Roots > Rhizosphere > Soil | place: USA: Michigan...
CCACGCGGCGTCGCTGCGTCAGGCTTTCGCCCATTGCGCAATATTCCCCACTGCTGCCTCCCGTAGGAGTCTGGACCGTGTCTCAGTTCCAGTGTGGCCGGCCATCCTCTCAGACCGGCTACCGATCAAAGCCTTGGTGAGCCGTTACCTCACCAACTAGCTAATCGGGCGCGGGCTCCTCCTCAGACGGCCTTGCGGCCTTTGAGTCCAAAGACCGGAGTCTTCGGAATGTCATGCGGTATTAGCTCGCCTTTCGACGAGTTATCCCCCATCCGAGGGCAGATTGCCCACGTGTTACGCACCCGTGCGCCGTGCGCCCACTCCCTGTATTGTTACAGAAAGCTGCGCACTCGACTTGCATGTGTTAAGCACGCCGCCAGCGTTCGCTCTGAGCCAGGATCAAACTCTCGTGTGAAACTGGCTGCTTAGAAAACAAAAAAGCCCGACCATCATTTCTGAGTGTCGGACCTAAGTTTTCCAAGCGAACTTTTTAATCGCTCGATTCACTCAATCCCACAGCATCGAAATGCCGTGGTCAATCGAACGGGTTCTGGCACATCTCATCTTACCCAGTTTGTCAAAGAGCTAAGGCCTCCTGTCCAGCAGGCAGGCTACCGTACAGCCCAACGATAATAGCATCGGTTCCTTAAATGTCAAGCATAAGTCCAGTCGCTTTTGGAGGTGGTCTGTGGAAAAATCTCAACCGAGTTGTGATTCGCTGGTTCATCGAGAAAACCCGGGGAGCACGTCGGTCAGTCAAACTACCCGCCAGAGTATCTGCGAATGGGCGGTTTTTTGGGTTTGGCCTTCATTGGGAAAAGTCCCGCCCTTCCTGAGCCGATCGAGTTGCGCGAACCATTTTTTGACATCGATGTTTCTCACAGGCTCAAACTCCTGAACTGAATCTCGCGTTCCCAATTTACCTTGCGCCATATTACTAATTGTCCGTCCGCAAGGAATTATTGTTGATCCTGAATCATTCGCGTGGTGAAATCGGTTCGTAGTGACGACGTCAGATCAGGGAGACTCCGTGCGAATCAACGACAAAATTTTGGTGGCGGGTGGGGGCGGCTTTATTGGCGGCGCGCTGATTTCCTTGCTGCGCGAACAGGGATACCGGAATCTTCGTGCGGTTGACGTGAAGCCGTTCGACGAATGGTATCAGCGCTTCGATGATGTGGAGAATCTGTGCCTGGATCTTAACCTCAAGGAAAACTGCGACAAGGCCGCCAAGGGCACCGCGGAAATTTATAATCTCGCGGCCAACATGGGCGGCATGGGCTTCATCGAGCACAATAAAGCCCTGTGCATGCTGTCGGTGCTGATCAATACGCATATGCTGCAGGCGGCGCTGAAACACGGGACGAAGCGATTCTTCTACGCTTCCTCTGCGTGCGTCTACAACGGAGACAAGCAGAAAACGTTTGAAGCCCCATCCCTGAAGGAAGAAGACGCCTACCCGGCGCTCGCGGAAGATGGCTACGGCTGGGAAAAACTATTCTCGGAAAGAATGTGCCGGCACTTCCGCGAGGATTTCGGCCTGACCACGCGCGTGGCTCGTTTTCACAACGTCTACGGTCCCTGGGGCACCTGGTTTGGCGGCCGCGAAAAGGCGCCGGCGGCCATCTGCCGAAAAGTGATCGAAGCCAAGGTTTCCGGAAAACACGAAATTGAAATCTGGGGCAGCGGCGTACAAACGCGCAGTTTCATGTTCATTGATGATTGCACCGACGGCGTCCAGCGGATCATGGACTCGGACATTCTTGAGCCGATCAATCTCGGCTCGAGCGAAGCGGTCACCATCAATCAATTGGTGGACATGGCCGAGGAAATCGCCGGAATCAAGCTGAAGCGCAATTACGACCTGAGCGCGCCGAAGGGTGTCAACGGGCGAAACAGCGATAACACGCTGATCCAGAAATATCTTCAGTGGGAACCGAATACCCGGCTGCGCGACGGCCTCGAAAAAACATATCGCTGGATTTACGACCAGTATCTGGCGCGGGAACGCGGCGAAGCCGGAGTCGTTCGTGAAGCTGGAATCGTGCGTGAAGCCGGAGCCGCGCGGTAGAGCGGGCCTTGCTGAAACTGGCTTTACAGGCTGCTGAAAAGTAGTTAAGACGCGTTGTTAGTTACACAGGCGCCCTTGCCTGTGCGGGTTTCACGCAGTTAACGAGTGCGCACGACCAAGGTCCGCTCGATTTTCCCAATTTTCTCGGTGTTCAGCCTGCGGGGTTCGAATTTGCACGGACTAAACCCCACAGGCTGAAGCCTGTGCTACTGAATCACTACTTCGTCGGATGTAGCGTTAGCTTTTGCATACGCCAGTTCAGCAGTTCTCCCACGTAGATTTCGTTTTCTGATGGGCAGGCGATTTCGTGGATCCAGCCGAACTCCTTCATCTGCCGTCCCGTCCCGCCCAATTTGCCCAGAACTTTTCCGTCCAGGCTGATTTTGTAAACTCTGCCAGGAAACGCGTCGGACGCGTAGAGCACCTGATTCGGCCCGGGCGTGATGCAAACCGTCCAGGGCGCACCCGGTCCCATGGTTCCCACCAGATCGACGGGCGGCTTGTTGCCGATGATCGGCACGGTGTTCGCGTAGTCGAAGGGCTCGCTGATTTTGATGTTTCGCAGGTATTTGCCGTCGCCGTCATACACTTCGATTCGCGAATTGCCGCGGTTGGCGACGTAGACATTTCCCTGAGCGTCGGTGGCAATGCTGTGCGGCGTGTTGAGCTGACCGGGACCGCTGCCGGGTTCGCCAAATGATTTTACCCATTTGCCGTTTTTGTCGTACTTGGCGACGCGCGAATTGATGTAGCCGTCGCTGATGAATGTATCGCCCGCCGCGTTCCAGGCCATATCGGTCACCTGGCGAAACATGCCGTCGACGGGAGGCAGCGGCGGCTTGGGGTGCTTCAACGGTTCGGTGCTTTCGTCGGAGGCTTCCTGCTTGCGCCCGAACACCATGATTACCTGGCCTTCGGGATTGAACTTGATGACCATGTCGGAGCCTTTGTCGGCGGCCCAGATGTTGTCATCCTTATCGACGCGCACGGTGTGCGCGAACGACCAGGCGTAGAGGTTGTGGCCGATTTCGCGAATGTACTTGCCGTCTTTATCGAATTCCAAAAGCTGCGCGGCGCTGGCGGCATAGGCCGGGCCGTTCGTATTCCCGCGCGAAAAAATAAAGATGTGTCCCTTGGAATTTACGGCGATGCCGGATACTTCGCCGAGGTACAAATTGGCCGGAAGTTTGAGCACGTTGGGCGCGGAATCAAACGGAATGTCCGGCGCACCCTGGCCGAACGTTGCCAATGGCGCACAAATAAAAAGTGCCAGAACCAACGCAAACTTTTTCATCGAAACCTCCCCGAAAAGTGAGCTATCCCGACACGCTGACCGCGAAAAGCGAAGCGTGAAGTCTTCAAATCTGTCCAATGATTTTGCAAGGATGCAAACTTCCGGAGAATATATCGTTTTGTACGGCAAAGGCCAATTAAAAAGCATCCAGGTTTAGTAGCACAAGCTTCAGCCTGTGGGTTTTGGCCCTCGCGCGGACAACGAACCCACGCAGCCCGTGAATCCAGCGAGACTAACCCCGCCCTTCCTACGTGCCTGAGAAATGTGGGGATGTTTTCCGTGTCGCGCGGCACTGAGATAGAATAAAGTCATCCGGTGTGCGGAGGCCGACTCCATGTCCCAGTTTTATCTGCTTAAGACCGAGCCCTCGGAATATTCTTTCGCGGATCTCCTGCGCGACGCGGCCACGGAGTGGGAAGGCGTCTCCAATCCAGTAGCCGTGAAGAACCTGCGCGAAATGGTTCCCGGCACGAAGCTCATCATTTATGAAACCGGCACCCGCAAAAGCGCCGTGGGGACCGCCACAGTCGTTTCGGTGGACGCTGCCGACCCCAAAAAACCAATCGTCAAAATCGAAGCGGGCAAAGCGATCGCAAAACCGAAATCGCTGGCGGAAATTAAGGCCGACAAACGATTCAAAGATTCGCCCCTGGTTCGCATAGGAAGGCTCTCAGTGGTTCCACTCACAAAAGAGCAATACCAACTCCTTGCCGGTAGCTCATAAGATCAGCTAGGCCAGACAGGCTGAAACTCGCATCAAGGCGTGGAAATGTGGAAATAATGACCACGGCGTGATTATGTAAGTCGCTCATACTAATAGTATTAGCTTAGTTTAAAGCGTTTCTCAGCGTTTATTCACCTATTTCCACAGTCCGGCATATTACATGACTGGACCCCCTGTCATCAGATCAGGTAGGATTGGGGTGACCCCCTAGACCAAATTGAACCTCTGCGAGGATCGAATATGACGATTCAAACTGAACACTCAACTTTCCGCGGAGTTATTTGTTTGCATTGCAAAGCTTCGATTCCCGTTCCGGCTATTGTCTACAATCGGTCGGACGACGCAAATGAGGGTGCGGAGTGGTCCCTGCGAAAATCTCAGGTGTTCAACCTTCGCTGCCCCTGCTGCCACAAGGAAAAGCCCTACCGGACCAGAGAAATTTTAGATCTAGAAGGGACGCCTGAAGCGTCGATCGCCCCGGAAACAGCTCGCCCTGCTCGCTGGTATCCGCAAGACGGAATGGCCAGAGCGGCTAAAGCCTAAACCTCTCCTGTTCGTATAATTCCGAGGTACCTGTGTCGCGGCGCCCGACGTCAGGGTGCCGCCCTGCGCAACGTGCCCTGTTCGCCATTCGAGATGCTACGCATCGCAAATTAAAATCGCGCTGGAATCGCTCGCAATCCTGCGGTGATGTAAACTCCCACTCTATTTCGGCGCGCGATTCTGTTCGAACGGAGGGAATTGGGGCCGATCCTTTCTGTTCCAAGTTGGGACGATGATTCTGCTAAGTTCTCTGGCGAGTCCCTTGGCCGCACAGAAAAGAGCGGCCGCTCCAATCCCGATCCGCGTCAACGTCGTCTTCGTGACCACGGTCGAAGTGGGAGAAGATACTGGCGATGCCCCCAGCGGATATCAGCTGTGGGTCGAGCGCGAACACCTCGATCAGGTATTTCCGGCCTCGGTGGGCTATCACTATGTTTGGATGAACAAGGATGGGGTCTTGAGCATGGTTACCACGGTCGCGACAGCCGAGGACTCAAAGAGGGAAAGGACGGAAAGCATGCCTAGCGAAAGTGTCTTAGGTGTGCGGCTGAATCTTTTTGTCGCAGCAGCACTCTTGTTACTCTTGCCGGCGCTGGTTTCCGGGCAGACTGCCGCCCAGAAAGCTGCCGCGGCGCCGGGACCGGCCGACCAGCGCGCGGCGCGCGCGTACGAGGCCGCCCGCGGAAATCCTCTGGAGCTGGAAGCATTTCTTCGCCGCATGCCCAAGGGCGCGGACCTGCACTATCACGAGTTCGGCGGGATTTACGCCGAATCCTGGATCCGCCAAAACGCGGAAGACGGCCAATGCGTGGATCTGGCGACATACGCGTTTTCGTCTCCGCAACCCGTGTGTGGAGCAGGCCAAGTAGCCGCAGCGAATGCGTTATCGGACCAGAATCTATACGACGCGCTGGTAAACGCTTTCTCGATGCGCAGCTTCATTCCCACGTCCGGCACGAGCGGCCACGATCGCTTTTTCCAAACTTTCGAGAAATTCCAGTTCACGAGTCCCCGGCACGGGGGTGAATGGTTGGACGAAATCGCTTCGCGAGCGGCCGCACAAAATGAGCAGTATCTGGAAATCATGGTCACGCCGGATTTCCGTCACACCATGCAACTTTCCAGGGAAATCGGGTGGCAGGAAGATCTTGGCCAGTTGCGCGACGCTTTGCTCTCCGGCGGTTTGCGGGACGACGTTGAAGTGGCCCGAGCGGAGGAGGATGCGGCAGAGGTCGGTCGGAGGACGCTGGAGCATTGCGGCACGCCCGAGGAACTCCCCGCCTGCGAGGTCGAAATTCGCTATATCTATCAAGTTTTGCGGGACTTTCCCAAGGAACAGGTGTTCGCGCAGACTCTGCTCGGATTTGAAGTCGATTCGGCGGACCCGCGTTTTGTGGGCATCACGTATGTGCAGCCCGAAGACAACAGGACGCCCATGGCCGATTACGCAATGCAGATGAAGTTTATCGACTACCTGCACGGCGTGTACCCCAAGCCGCACATCAACCTGCACGCCGGCGAACTCGCGCCCGGCCTCGTGCCGCCCGAAGGATTGTGCTGCCACATTCGCATGGCAGTGGAAACGGGCCACTCCGAACGGATCGGGCACGGAGTGGATGTGATGCACGAAGATCGCCCTTACGAATTGTTGAAAGAGATGGCGGCGAAGCACGTGATGGTGGAAATTAATCTGACCAGCAACGATGTGATTCTCGGCGTTGCAGGGAAAGATCACCCGCTTCCCATCTATCGCAAGTATCACGTTCCGGTCTCGCTAAACACGGATGACGAGGGAGTTTCGCGCATCGATATGACGCACGAATATGTGCGCGCAGCGAGCACCTTCCAGCTCGGCTATGCGGATCTGAAGCAGATGGTCCGCACAGGACTGGAGCATATCTTTCTGCCGGGAGCGAGCCTATGGCGTGAGCCGGACGTGTTCACACGCAGCGCCGCGGCGTGCGCGCTAGACAAGCTCGGCGCCGCGAAACCATCCGCCGCGTGCGCTGACTTTTTGAAGTCTAGCGAAAAAGCGCAGCAGCAATGGGAACTGGAGCGCCGGTTCCGCGAATTTGAATCCGGTTTTTGATGCGGATGACAGCACAGGCTTAACAGGGGGCAGAAAAAATTCTTTTTTTCCGTCATTCTGAGCGAAGCGAAGAATCTCTCTTCGATTTAAGTATAAGAGAACAAACCACGAGAGAATTTTCGCTTCGCTCAGAATGAGAGCGTTTTGAGTTTTCCCGCCCCTGTCGAGGCTGTGCCAGCCCGATCTTGTGACGTAATGTTGACGATTAGTTGAGCCTGTTCGTGATAAAATCCGCGCCCTCTGGAGGAAGCCCAATGCCCGAACCATTGCCGGAACTTCAAAAAACGCAGTTGATTGTCCGTTCTCCCCTTTCTACCGATGGATTCGTATCAATCTATTTTTCGAGTGCGGATGGAAGGTTGATGAGCGAAGAAGAATGGTGGAATCTTAAGCAGCTGATCGAACTGGCAAATCGCGTGTGCGTAAAGCAACAGGCGCGCGCCGTTTCCGCCTAAAAAGAAGCGTCGATCGCGCTTGCGTGTCCTGGCTGACGCGGAATGGCAAGCGACCACTCAACAGGGTCTCGAAGACCTCTACCATCGGGCGGGCTTCGAGGCTCTGGCATGCGCCTGCCTGCACACGGGCGCGTCTGAATACCTTTAAACTTCCCAGATTGCGAAGACCGAAGTGGTTGTATGGGGAACATCGGCCCTCTTTAAGTGCAATCTTTTAGCCCGAGTCGCCTCCGTTTCGATAGACCACACGCTTAAACTATTCATTTAAATAGCTTTGTATCCAGCGTTCTCTGGTACGAAAATTGCCATACTCTCCTCAACCCACAGTATCGGTTCGGAGGAGCGCATATGGCTAACCGTGAAGCTGGCAGAACCGTGGATGAGCGTGGCGCAGCTGTTCTCCTCGGAATCACCCCGCCGGAAGTTCGATGGTTTTCCCGAGTGCTCGGGCTGGGCCACAGCCAAGAGTATGGCGATCCCTCGCAGATCGTCTTTACTTATGAGGAACTCAAACGACTGTCTTCGGCAGCCGCTGCATCGGCGAAATAGCTGCATCCCCGCCATAAGCGTCGGGGACCCTCGGTCTCGTCTGCCCGCACAGATTTTATGACCCTCGTTCACGGCTCCGGTACAACCTAATTTTCCCTATTTGTGTCTCTACTTCCTTGCGGGCAAGCGACAGGTCGCATTCTGTTTGGATAAAGCCGCTGCCCAACAAGGGTTGGCCATACTCGGGAGTTGGGTGATTTATTGATTTTGCGACACCGCAGAGGAAAGATGGCTTGCCCTACTGAAAATTCGACGAAAATTTGTGCCACCAATTGAGGCCTGATACATCTGATTCAGGGTGTCGTATTATATAGAGTCAATATACTTATATATTTGAAGGTGATAGGAGACTGATGCTCCGCGGTAATAAGTCATTCTATCTGGTCTGCATTTTGGGTCTTCTGTCGACCGCTTGTGCCAAAAAAGATCCACCGCCTCCCGAGAGACCGCCGTCACCCGTGACGGTTGCTACGGCCGTTACGCAGGACGTGCCGCTGTACCTCGATGAAGTTGGCCACACGGTCGCGAGAGAAGTCGTGTCGGTCCAGCCGGAGGTTTCCGGCAAGATCACGGAAATTCATTTCGCGGACGGCGCCAACCTCAAGAAGGGTGACTTGCTGTTTACGATCGATCCGCGCCCGTTTCAGGCGCAGCTGAACGCGGCGCAGGCCAACCTCGCTCAATCGAAAGCCGCACTCGATTTTGCAAAAATTCAATTTGATCGCGTGAAAGATCTGGTCGAGTCCAGGGCCATTGCGCGGCAGGATTATGACACGCGAAAGAACGCCGTTGACGTTGGCGAAGCGCAAGTCAAACAGAACGAAGCGGCGGTGGAATCCGCGCGCCTCAATCTTGAATATACCTCGATCCACTCGCCGATCGACGGGCGTGCGGGGCATCGCCTGGTGGACACGGGTAACGTGGTGACGGCCAACACTACCACGCTCCTGAACCTGGAACGCATGGATCCGATTTACGCGGACTTTACGGCCACAGAAAGCGATTTTTCCGCGGTACAACGCAACTCGGCCAAGCACACGCTTCGCGTGGAAGTCCGCCTGCCTGATGATCCAAAGCCGGAGATTGGGCAGCTCACTTTTCTGGACAATTCGGTACAAGGAAGCAGTGGAACGGTACTTCTGCGCGCCACGGTGCCGAATTCTTCCCGCCACCTTTGGCCCGGTCAGTTCGTCAATGTGCGGCTGGTCCTGGCCACTTTGTCCAAGGCCGTACTCGTGCCAGCGGCCGCGCCGCAGGATTCCGCCAAGGGTCCCTTCGTGTACGTCGTCAAAGATGACTCAACTGCGGAGCTACGGCCGGTAAAGCTTGGCCAGCGGCAGGGAGAGTCCGTAGTCGTGCAAGAGGGTCTCCAGCCCGGCGAACGCGTGGTGATGAACGGTCAACTGGCGGTAATGCCTGGTGGCAAGGTGCGCGTGGTTTCGGGTGATGCAGCGGGCGCGGGGACTCCAGCGGGGCAATCATGAACCTTTCAGAACCATTTATTCGTAAGCCGGTCATGACGGCTGTCCTGACCATATCGGTCATCGTTTTTGGTGTACTGAGCTACCTGCGGCTCCCTGTTAATGACCTGCCCGTGGTCGATTATCCGGTCATCTCGGTGCAAGCGAATTATCCAGGAGCGAGTCCCGACACCGTCGCCAACAACATTGCCACGCCGCTCGAGCGGCAATTCATGCAGATCAACGGGCTGGAACTCGTGACGTCGCAGAGCACGCAGGGTCACGTGAGCTTCACGCTCCAATTTGCATTGGACAAGAGCATTGACGCTGCCGCGACCGATGTGCAGACCGCTATTTCGCAGGCTACCGGAAGCCTGCCCACGGACCTGCCTTCGCCGCCAACTTTTTCCAAAACCAATCCGAACGATCAACCGATTCTGTACATCGCGCTTACCAGCGATTCGGTGACCGCCGGGCAGCTTTACGATTATGGGTCCACGCAAGTAGGGCAGCGCATCAGCATCCTGCCGGGCGTGAGCAGCGTAAACGTTTTTGGCACCAAGAGCGCTGTGCGCATCAAGGTTGACCCTTCGAAGATGTGGGCGCGCGGAATTTCCATCGATGATCTGACCGCCGCCGTGAAGAACGGCACGAGCTACACGGGCGCGGGGCAATTTGACAGCCCGTCGGGTACGGCGCTGCTGCGGCCCAACGGTCAACTGGAAAACGCCGAATCCTACCGCAAACTGATTGTCAGCAGCACGAATGGCGCGCCTGTATATTTGCGCGATGTCGCCACCGTAGAGGACTCGGTTCAGGACGAAAGAATCAAGATGAGGTTCTGGGTGCGCGGCTATGACGAGCCGTCCGCCACCGTAGTCGTGGCCGTGAACCGCCAAGCCGGATCGAACGCCGTGGCCGTTTCGAAAAGCGTTCGCGACCTGCTTCCCATAATCGGCGCAGAGCTTCCCGGCTCTGTGCGCGTCACTCCCATTTACGACCGTTCGCAGACCATCGTCAATTCCGTTGCGGATGTTAAAGCGACATTGATTTTTGCATTCGTTCTCGTGGTGGCCGTTATTTTTATTTTCCTCGGCAGGGCCACGGATACGTTGATTCCCGCAGTGGCGTTGCCCTTGTCCCTGCTGATCACATTCATGGCCATGCGAGTGTTTGGCTACAGTCTGGACAATCTTTCGCTGATGGCATTGACGCTGGCCATCGGATTTCTGGTGGACGACGCCATCGTGTTTTTGGAAAATACGGTCCGCCTGATGGAAAGAGGCTTGCAACCGCTGGAAGCGGCGCTCGAGAGCGCGCGCGAAATCAGCTTCACCATTCTTTCCATGACGGTCTCGCTCGCGGCGGTGTTTTTCCCGCTGGTATTCATGTCCGGACTCGTGGGCCGCATTTTCCGCGAATTTGCGATCACCATCGTTGTGTCCATCATCGCTTCAGGCCTGGTGTCGCTGACGCTGACGCCCCTGATGTGCGCGCGACTCCTCAAACCCCGTGGACACGGAGTGAAGCAGAATTGGGTCGAGAGGACCGGGGGAAGAGTCGAGAAAAAAGTTCTTAAGGTTTACGGCGATTCGCTGTGGTGGTTTCTGCGGCATCGCTGGATTTCGGCTCTGACCTGGGTCGCTTGCATGGTTGGCACGGTGCTGCTTTTCATGGCCGTTCCCAAGGCTTTTTTGCCCATCGGCGACAGCAGCTTCGTTTGGGGAGTAATGATCGGAAAGGAAGGGTCATCGCCGCAGCAGATGCGCCAGTTGCAGGATCAAGCGGCCGTGGTGATGCGCGCGGATCCCGCGGTCGGCGCGACGTTCACGCTGACCGGCAACAGCCAGTTTCTGGCCTCCAACCAGGGATTACTGCTGGGATTTCTCTATCCGCCAAAGGCGCGCGTCCCGATTCAGCAGGTCGTTGGCGGACTGATCGGAAAACTCAGCGCGATCCCCGGAATTTTTGCCTTCCTGCGGCCCATGCCGGTGCTGAATATCAGTACCGGAGCCACCAACCAGAATCAGGGGCAATACGCGTACTCGGTGTCGGGCGTGAATGCGCCGCAAGTGTACGACGTGGCGCAAAAAATGATGGGGCGGATGATGCAGTACCCGGGATTCGCCACCGTCTCTTCCGATTTCTTCAATCACACTCCGAATCTGGAAATCAATATCCGGCGTGACCAGGCGCGCACGTATGGTGTTTCAGAAACCCGCATCCTGAATCTTCTGCGCAATGCCTATTCGCAAAATTATTTGTATCTGATCAAGAAACCGGAAGACCAGTACCAGGTGATCCTGGAAGTCCAGGATTCCGGGCGCGCCAAGGCCGACGACCTCTCGCTGCTCTACATCCGTTCGGATGACGGCAAAAATCTTGTGCCTCTCAACACGCTGGTTGACTGGAAGGGTTCGCTTGGCCCGCAAACCGTGAACCACTTGAATCAGTTCACAAGCGTCACTATCTTTTTCAACTTGAAACCGAATGTGGCGATCGGTGACGCGACCAATTACATCAGCAAGGTCGAAGCGGAAATTGTGCCGCCCACGATTCGCGCCAGCCTGCAGGGTGAAGCGCTGACATTCCGCAACACGGTCAGCGATTTGACGATCTTGATGGGGCTCGCAGTGTTCGTGATGTACGTGATTCTCGCCATTCTTTACGAGAGCTATGTGCATCCGCTGACCGTGCTGTCGACGCTGCCCACCGCGCTCGTTGGCGGACTGTTGACGCTGTACTTCTTCGGCGAGCAGGCGTCACTCTACGCGTTCGTGGGAATGTTCATGCTCATGGGCATCGTGAAGAAAAACGGAATCATGATTGTCGATTTTGCGCGGCAACGCGTGGATGCCGGGGAAACCGCGGAGAACGCCATTCACGAGGCCAGCCTGGATCGTTTCCGGCCGATTCTGATGACTACGCTCGCGGCCGTCATTGGCGCGGTGCCAATTGCCGCGGGATACGGAGCCGACGGGGCTTCGCGGCGGCCGCTGGGAATGGTGATCGTTGGAGGGCTAGTGGTGTCGCAATTCATTACGCTGTATGTGACGCCGGTAATTTACTTGTACCTTGAAGAATTCCAGGAGAAAGTTTTGAATCGCACATCGTTCTTCCATTCAGGACACTCGCAGATGCCTGCCGCTGGCGGACAGATCGCCACACAAGATGGAGCAGCGGATTGAGATTCAGGGATTCCCATTCGTAACACAGACTTCAGTCTGTGGAATTTGCTCTTTGCAAGGACGAAACCCCACAGACTGAAGTCTGTGCTACGAGTGCTCGTACCGGGACACAAATTGATGAAGAAGAATCATATGGATCGGAACATTTTGCGTGGTGCGTTGAGCACCGTATGCGCGCTTGCGGCGTGGTTAAGCGGCTGCACCGTCGGCCCTAATTACAAGAGGCCGAACACGGATGTTCCGACCTCCTACCGGGAGCTTGCACCCGCGGAAGCGGCCAGCACCTCCACGCAATCGCTCGGCGACCAGAAATGGTTCGAAGTTTTCCAGGACGAGCAATTGCAGAAGTTGATTCGAACCGCGCTGCAGCAGAATTACGACACGCGAATCGCGGCGGCGCGGGTTCTCGAAGCGCAGGCCCAGGTCGGGCTGGCGCGCGCGAACCAGTTGCCCACGGTCGGTGTCAGCGCCTCGGGAACCGGCCTGCGCAACCCCGCGACTGGACCTATTCCCGCATACACTTTCAATTACGGAAAGGTGAACGCGAACGCAAACTGGGACGTCGATTTCTGGGGCAAGTATCGCCGCGCCACCGAAGCGGCGCGAGCCAATTTGCTGGCCACGGACTGGGCCCGCCAGGAAGTGAATGCCACGCTGGTGGCTAATGTCGCCGCTGCTTATTTCCAGCTTCGTGAACTCGATCTGGAGATGGAGATTTCGCAGAAGGCGCTGGCTTCCCGCAAGGAATCGCTGGACCTTACCAAGACGCTCGAGGAACACGGCATCAACTCGATTCTGGACGTGCGCCAAGCGGAACAACTCGTATACACCGCTACGTCGGAAATTGCCGATCTCACGCGCCGCATCGCGCAGCAGGAAAATCTGCTGAGCGTCCTGCTCGGAAATAATCCGGGACCCATCGAGCCGCGCGGAAAACAACTTACCGAACAGGTGCATGCGCCGACAGTGCCTGCAGGTCTGCCCTCGGCATTGCTGGAGCGGCGGCCGGACATTCGACAGTCGGAAGAGTTACTGGCCGCGGCCAATGCTCGAATCGGCGTGGCGCGTGCCGCCTATTTTCCGGACATTTCCCTCACGGCGCAGCCGGGGTTCCTGAGCTCCACGCTCACCGGCCTGTTCACCGGTTCCGCGGGGTTGTGGACTTTTGCGGGAACGATCACCCAGCCGATTTTTGAAGGCGGAGCCATAAAATCCAACGTTCGTTTAACGGAAGCGCAGCGGCAGGAAGCGCTTCTGACCTACCAGCAGACGATTCAAGGAGCGTTTCGAGACGTATCGGACGCGCTGATCGCTTATAAGCAAAACCAGGAATTCCGCGCGCAGCAGGAACTTCTGGCGCATGCGGCCGAGGACGCCTCGCAGCTCTCCGCACAGCGCTACCAGGCTGGCACCACGAATTATCTGGAAGTCCTCACCAACGAGACGAATTATCTGACTGCTGATCTCAGCCTCGCGCAAGCCCGCCTTAACGAGATTCTGGCGCTGGTGCAGATTTACAAAGCCCTCGGCGGCGGCTGGCAGCAGTAGCCGCCGATTTTTTCCTCAAACGACGGTCCACCCGGTTCAGAAAAAATGCACAGTTCATAGCGAAATCGCTTCCATCCGCGCATCTGTGATAGGTGCATCGTATCCCGCTGAGGCACCCCCCGGCGTAATCACAATTGCCGTTATACGCGCAAGCCGCTACAATTTCGCTCGATGACCGTTGCCACGCTCTTTCGGTGTTCGGTCCAATTGCGAATTTTGAACGCAGCCCGGCGCGCGAACTCTTATACACAGCACCCCTCGCATTTAAGGGGAATGGAGAGAATAGGTATGAGCCTGACAATTTCCGATCACTCCGTCGTCGTGGCGGCGAAAGACCAGGTGTCGTGCGATCTGGCCGGCGAAGCTGCCATCCTGAACGTCAAGAGCGGCGTGTACTACGGTCTCGATCCGGTGGGAGCGCGAATCTGGAACCTGATGCAGGAGCCGCGCAAGGTCGCCGAGATTCAAACCGCGATCACCGATGAATACGAAGTGGAGCCGGAACGCTGCGCGCGCGATCTGGTGGGCTTGCTCGAAAAACTTCTGGCTGAGGGGTTGATCGAGGTCAAGGATGGATCCGCAGACTAAGAGGTTGATCTGATTCTGCTGTGCGGGCTCGATCCAAGATGAACTTCGCATTTTTAGACCGCGGGATGCAGGCGCGATCTGCACCGGTTCGTCGCTCCTGCCAAATTACGGAATCCTCTGCGAGATCTGTTCCTTTCCAACGCGCGCATGAAACCCGGCATATCCGATGAGCGCTTCATGAGAGATCGATGACCGAAGGCGAACGAGTGCCGGGGAAGTGGCGCAGATTCCGACGGCGGCCGCCAGAAGATCGCAGTTTCATTCTGCGCGCCGCGCTGCTTTTGCCATTGACTGAAATGGGTCTGCGATTTTTCGGCTTCCGGCGATGGAAGGAAATGATCGAGAAATTTTTCCTGCCGGCGCAACCTCCCCAAACCCTGACGGAAGATTTGCAGCGCGAGACCGCACTGCGCGCCACGCGGGCCGTCCGTTCCGTCGAACTGCACGGGCCGACCACTCCCAACTGTCTCGAGCGTTCGATGACGCTTTGGTGGATTTTGCGGCGCGCGGGCGTGGATGGAGAACTGCATATCGGCGCGCGCAAGAAAGATGAACGATTCGAGGCGCACGCCTGGGTCGAGTTGCGCGGGCAAGTATTGAATGACAGCGCCGAAGTGCATCATCACTACGCGCGCTTCGACGCTCCGATCGCTTCGGCGCTTGAGGAATCACACGCCGCCGCTAAGCCGAATTCACGCTGAGCGGATTTGCATGCGCCATCGATCCCGACCGCGCTCCAATCGATTTCAATTCGGTGATTGAAAAACGGGCAAGGCTCCAACGTCACCCGCGCTGCCCTGATCGGAACTACTTGGCCTCCGCCAGGACGGCGAGTTCCGGGATGCCGAACAATCGCGCCCAATTTTTGGGTCTGACAAGTTCCGCCGTGCCTTTCGGAGTGAAATGGAAAAATAACAAGGTGCAGAATTGCTTTCCGCTGGCTTCCGGCATCGGATCGCGATAGTGCCATTGACTGCTTCCGGAAAAAATTACGGCCTGTCCCGGCTCCAGTGTGTGGGAAGTGAATTCGAGGGATCGGGACTGCTTGATGTTATTTTCCCAGCCTTCGTTCCTCCATGCTTCCGCTACGGAGTCCGGCCAGGGTTGTACCGCGCTGAAATAGATCGGCCAGGGTGCGGCTTGATCGATGCAGAGGTCCAACGTCCATTTTGCTTCCGGCGCATCCATGTGGACTGCGCAAACGCCCTTCGAGGTGTAAAGGCTGAGAAAATTGTACTTCGCCTCGACGGGCTCTCCCACCGCTTCGCTTACCCACGGAACCGTCCGTTGCTGCAGCTCCGTGAAAAAGGGATGATCGTGGACCACGAAGCGTCCGAATCTTCGGGCCTCGTGTAACTCCAAATCGGTCGGTCGCAAGGATGCGGTGACCAGTCTGATTTCCTCCATCGTGGCGGCATCAAACGGGTGCTCGAAGAATTGCACCTTAAAATCCGGCCGCGTGTGCAAGATCCGAAATGCGTCAACGAATGACGCGAGGGCGTCCGGCCGTGCCGTTCGAATGATCGCCTTGGCTTCCTCATATCTTGACAGCCACACGGAGTCGTACCACGGATACAGTCGGCTATTTGAAGGCCGGGCTTCCGTCAAGCCGATGGCGTCTTTTTCCGTGTAATCTGTCATCTGGCCCGCCTGAACAGGCTGCGGAAACAACGTCTTGTCCCGTCATTCTGAGCGAAGCGAAGAATCTCTCTTCGATTTAAGCATAAAAGAAAAAACAAGGAGAGATTCTTCGCTTCGCTCAGAATGACAGCGTTTTGAGTTTTTCCAAAACCTGTGAAACCTGGGATTCGCATGAAATTCAGGCCCGCGATTCTCGTCCGCCTTTGCCATCCGCTGTGGAAAAAATGCGAACGTGTTATTGTACTCCTGCAAAGATGAACCAGACCACTCAGCTTTTTTTGCCTCAGGACGCAATGTACAAACCATCTTCGCGGGTGCCGTGGTGAGCGGATTTGTGGGAATGGTGAATCTGGATGGCGCTCCCGCTGACACCCGATTGTTGCAGCATTTAACTCATTTCCTCTCTTTCCGTGGCCCCGACGCGCAAGAAATCTGGTGTGATGGTTCGGCAGGGCTCGGACACACTTTGCTGCAAATTCAGAACGGGGTCGGTCTGGAGAAGCAGCCCACGCAACTCGATGACCGCCTGTGGATCGTCGCCGACGCGCGAATCGATGCCCGCGCCGAGCTGATTGCACAACTGAAAGCCAAGAGCGGCGCAGCGAGCACAATATCGCCGGCAACGCCGGACGCTCAACTGATTCTCCACGCGTATGACGCCTGGGGCGATGCCTGCGTCGAACACCTGATCGGCGATTTTTCCTTCGCCATCTGGGATCCGCGCCAGATGCGCTTGTTTTGCGCGCGGGACCAATTCGGCGTCAAGCCGTTCTTCTACGCGCATCTTGGCTCGCTGCTCATTTTCAGCAACACGCTGGATTGCATCCGGCAGCATCCCGCGGTGTCCCAGCGGCTCAACGACCTGGCCATCGCCGATTTTCTCCTGTTCGACATGCCGCAGGATCCGGAAGCGACGACTTTTGCGGATATCCGGCGATTGCCGCCTGCCCATACCCTGACGTGCGAACGCGAGAAAATTTCCGTCCGGCGCTACTGGGAGCTGTCCGTCACCACACCTGTCCACTACTCGAAGGACGCGGAATACGTGGATCGTTTCCGCGAATTGCTTGACGCCGCAGTAGGCGACCGCCTGCGCTCGGAAAGCGCCGGAGTCATGATGAGCGGCGGACTGGATTCATCCACCGTGGCAGCCAGCGCGAAGCGGGTCTTCGCCGGCAATGGCGCGGCAGACGGCCTGTGCGCGTACACTGAGGTCTTCGACGGCTTGATCCCTCACGAAGAGCAGCATTACGCCACTCTCGTC
>Ga0157378_10002175_pt1 | contig 17388 bp, 19 predicted proteins | sample M65metaG_FD_115309 | JGI IMG/M metagenome (GOLD analysis project Ga0157378, IMG submission 115309) | Miscanthus rhizosphere microbial communities from Kellogg Biological Station, Michigan, USA - M6-5 metaG | ecosystem: Host-associated > Plants > Roots > Rhizosphere > Soil | place: USA: Michigan...
AATGAGTGGCTCCCCGGCATGGATTCGAACCACGATTCACGGCTCCAAAGGCCGCTGTCCTACCATTAGACGACCGGGGAATATTCAGAAGAGAACTATTTTAGTGTATCAGGATGCTCGCGGCCGTCATCTAACATGAAGTGCGAGAACTCTTGCCGGCGTCCCGGTTCCTCATCCTCCCGCTCCTGACCCTTACCGCCACGATTCCCCTTGCGGCCCAGTTTTCAACCAACCTGAGTCCTAAGACCGATCAGGCGTTTGACGATTACCGCAAGCTTATCGAGGCGCAGCTCGATGGACACCCGCGCTTTGCTGCCGGCCTGAAGCCTGGCGTGATCCAGATTCTCCCTGCACGCAACCAGGGCGCCATCGAAGTACCGGGCGGCATCATTCACGACTGGATCGCCAGCACCGTAGTTTCCGGCGTCACTCCCGAAAAGGCCCTCGCCGTCCTTCAAAACTACGCCGCCTATAAGAACATCTATCGCGGCGCTGTGTCGGAATCTAAACTCATCCGGCGAGAAGGAGATCTATTCCACGTCTCCTTGCGCCTGCTGAAAAAGAAAGTTCTGAAAGTGGAACTGAACGCCGATTTCGAAGTCCAATACCGCTCGCGCGGGAACAACCGCTGGAGTGTCACTTCCCGCTCCACACGCATCGCCGAGCTGGAGGGCGATCAGGAGCTGCCCTCCGGCGCAGGACACGGATTTCTGTGGCATCAGAACGTCTACTGGCTGATCGAGCCTCGGCCTGAAGGCCTGTACCTGGAATGCCGGTCACTATCGCTCTCGCGCGATATTCCCTTCGGGCTGAGTCTGGTGGTGAAACCGTTCCTGACAAGCGTGCCGCGTGAGTCGCTTCAGGAAACGCTCGACGATACGATCCGCGCGCTACGCTGACTTGCGCGCAAATACCCAGCGGTCTCCCAGCAGGAAATTCGCGGTCGACGTCAACGCGATCGCCATCAAGTTCGCCGGCAGCGGCGGAATCCCCAGCCAGCCGGTGAACATGCGCATCCAAACCAGATTCGAGATCAGAGACAGCAGACCGTTGGCCAGATGAAACCGCCACAGGCTGCCTTCCCGTCCCTTCCACGTCCAACGAGTGTGCCAGTAGTAGTTCTGCAGCAGGGCGGCCTCAACCGCCAGCGCGGTCGCCAGCAGATAGTGCACGCCGAGTTGGATGAGTAGCGCAAGCGAGCCCAGTTGCACTGCGACGCCGATTGCCCCGACGGCATTGAATTTCGCCCAGCGGACCATCTATTTAAGGAAGGGTTTCTTCGCGATACAGCATCACGATATGCTTCACGGTCGTCTGCACCAGAATCGCAACCAGCGCGACGGCTCCGATCGCGAAGCCCACATCGAAGAGGAGGAAGTGGCGGCCTCCGATGATGGCGTACGGATTTCGCAAAGCGAACAGGTTGCCGATCACCAGCAGAATCCGCAATTCGGTGGGACCAAACCGCCAATGCGAAATATGGAATGTGCCGATAGTGTAGGTCGCAAGATAAATCTCGATCGAGAGCAGCAGGTAGGCGATCAGAAACACTCCGCCTACCCACGACGTCATGTAGCCGGAAAATGCCAGACCTGCCATCAGGAAACTCATACCCAGCGCGTCCAGAATGTGATCGACGTAAAACCCGTAGCGAGGCCGTTGCCGGCTGCGCACGCGCGCCAGAGTGCCGTCCAGCGAATCGCCAAACCAATTCAACGCTAGCAACGGGATCACCAAAAGCAGTGCCCCGGCATTCACGCTGGCGTACCAATAGGAAGCTCCCGCCAGGATTAGAGAGATAAAACCGAGTGCCGTCAGATGATCCGAATTGACCGCGGCGGGAAGCCGGTTCGCGATCCAAATCAGGGTTCTTTTTTCAGCCGCAGCCAGGAAGCTGGTATGCTCCCGGGCGGCTGTTTTGAACGCAGTCGTTGGCATCGTTGAGCTACTTACTTGGATGTGACGCCTTGGATTAAGTTTCGCTTACTTTTGGATTTTCACCATTGGGAGTAGGGAGTACCCTCCAGACTCGTTAGATCCGAAAGGCTTTGGACGTTGTAAATCCCGGGCTGCGTCTGATCCACGGCGATCAGCGAGTCCTCATTGATGGTCCGCCAATTGTCATTGCCCGTGATGGGGTCGATGGGAACCGCGCGCAGGTAGCCTTCCGAGACGAGATCCTGCAGCGTCTGGGGAGCTTTCTTCTTGTCGAAGGTGTATTCGTCGATCACGGTCCGCAGCGTGAACAGGTGGCTGTGGAGCATGCTTTCTTTTGTGCGCAGCAGCGACTTCTGATACATCGGCACGGCGATCGACACCAATATCGAGATGATCGCCATCACGATAATCAGCTCGATCAGCGTGTAGCCGCGCCGGCGCCGCCGTTCACTGCCACTCTGAATAGGGAGTACCATCGCGTGCCCGCTCCATGCTTGTGCTGTAAACATCGAATACGTTCTGTCCGCCCCAGCTATTTGATTTCGGATCGTCCTGCGAGCTGCGCTTGCCCCATTCCGTGGTCCCCGTGATAGGGTCGATCGGAATGCGGCGCAAGAACTTGATCTTGGCTCCGGTGGCGTTGCCCACCAGGGTCACGCCCTCTACCAAAACGTTCAGATCTTCCGGATAACCGTCTGTCCCGACCTTCACCTGGATCTTCCCCTGGTCGGACGCATCCTTGTATCGATCGATGGCGGAGCGCATTTCGCGCAGCGCATAACGCAAGTCGCGCTCTTTGTCGCGTTTTACCTTATAGCGCGCCAGCGGAACCGTAAGCGTGGAGAGCAGCGCCAGGATCGTGAAAGCCACGATCAACTCGACCAATGTCATTCCGCGCTCATTGCGCTGGAATACGGCGCGCTTTTGCATAAATCTATCCCTACTGTACCGCCACCGAAACAGATCCCAGCGCAACCGGCAGGGGCTGCAGCTGCGGATTCTTCAAGCCCAGCTCGGTGATGGTCACTGCTCCCGTTCCTCGCGCCACGGCCACGAAATTCAGAATCGCCACTGGACCCGAGCCGGATACTCCCGTGCCCCCGGCAGCGCGCGAAACATTCAGCGTCGCCTCACCAGCATCGTTGCGGACGTCTTTAATCGAGCTGACGGTCCCGCCGCTGCGCGAAAGCAAATCGCCGGGTGTGATGTCGGTAAGCCGCAATACAGCTGGATCCCATTTGACGCGCAGAGGAGTAATCGCAAACGCATCCGCAGCGCCGTTCAGTTCCACGTTCACCGTGAAGGGCGTATTCGGTCCCACCGAAACGTTGCCCGGAAGGAATACGACTCGCGTTCCTGCGGCGGGGGGGACTGGCGGGGGTGCGGCATTGGGCGCAGTAGTGGGTGCGGCATTGGGAGCCGCACCCGGAACCGGCGGCAAAGCGATGGGAGTCTGAGGAGCTGCCGGAGCCGGATTTGCAGCCCCACCAGCAGGACCCGCCGAGCCCGATCCCTCATCGTCACGCGGGGCATACATCAGGTGAAGCGATTGATCCGGTCCGGAGAACACGCCCCGCAGATTCTCGGGCGTATAGTCCGGAGTGCGGATGATGTGCGGCACCAGCGCGATCATCAACTGCTGGCTATCCTTCTCCGTATGGTTGCTCCCGAAAAGAAACTTGCCCAGGAAGGGAATGTTTACCAGCCCAGGGATGCCGTTAACCGCGCTCGAATCCTGTGTAGAATCCAGGCCCGCCAGAATATTCACTTCACCCTCGCGCAGCCGGATGTCAGCTTCGTTCGTTCGCTGCCCGATGATCGGCTGCTGCACGCCGCCGATATTCACCGTGTTGCGGACACTCGACACTTCGAAATTCACATGCAATGTCACTTCGTCGGCCGAATGCACCTGCGGGGTGATTTCCACCTTCACGCCGACATCGGTGAACTGAAACTGAGTCTGCGCATAGGGCGCGCCGCCCACCGTGCCCACACCGGATTGGAAACTGCCGGTTGCGATGGGAAAGCGGTCGCCGATCTTCAGTGTGACCTTCATACCGTCGGAAGCACGCACCTGCGGGTTGTTTAGTATTTTCGTTTTGTTGTCGCTCAGCACGGCCGACAACATTACGCTCGGCAGCGTAGTCGAAAAATCCGACGTGGAAAGACGGCCGAGCTGCGCCAGTGTGACGGAGGAACTAGGTGTTCCACCGGCCGCAGGGGCAGCGCCACCCCGCGGCGTGAAATTGACGGCCGAGCTGATGCCCGCGGTCAATCCGTTACTGGTTGCGTTCGCCAGCGTCGCCGCTAAATCCCGTGTGCGGGTAGTGTTCGCCTCCATAATCAGCACATCGATCACCACCTCGGACTTGGGCTTATCCAGATCGTGCACCAGCTTTTCCGCCAGCGCCACCGCGTCAGCCGAGCCGCGTACAACTAATGCTTTTTGCGGATTCACCGTGAACACGCGCGTGATATTGGTGATGGTGCGAACCGCCGTCGAGATTTCCTGAAATTCCTGAACGGTGCTGGCATTGGTGATGTAGAACGTCTTCACCACGAAATCTTCGTAATCGCGGCGCTTGTTGGCCGTGTCCTGCGCGACGAAGATGCTGGTGGGAGAAATCGCCTTCCAGTAGGTGTGCGTGAGGAGAGCCACATAGTCGAAAGCCTGCTCCGGAGTAGACTCGCCCAGTTCTACGTTGAAGTTTCTGGTTTGAACCTGCCCCAGGCCATCCGGATCGATCACCGTGGTGATGCCCGCGATCTTGCCGATGCTCTCATACAGAACGCGCGGCGGCTGGTTGTTCAACTTGACGGCCGGAATCCGGCGCACCACCGGCTTCAGCTCCGGTGGGCCCAGCATCGAATCCACTTGCCTCTCTGTATCGCGGCGAACCTGCTCCACGGGAGTCAGCGTGCGTCCCTCAGCGGTGGCCGGCGGCCGGCGCAGCATGTCCTGGGTGCGCTTCATTTCCTGCAGCGCTAAGGCGGAAGATGGGTCGGCTGAAAAGGCTTTTTGAAACTCCCCAATGGCTTCGTCGAGTTTCCCTTCGGCGCGCCGGGCTTGTCCCAGTTCCACGTGCCGGTTAGCGGACTGGAACCGGGTTTTCTGCAACCCGATCAGGTACCCGGTATCCTTGGGGTCTTCGTCCACGGCCTGAAGGTAGAACTGCAGCGCCGTGTCCCAATCCTTCTTGAGCTCAGCATCCTGGGCTTGCTTGTAGAAGCGGTCGCCTTTGCGCGTCCGAGCCTCCAGCGGAACCCCCAGGACGAGGACCAGGGCGAGCGCTACGATCGTTCGTAAGTTCTTAGATATCATTATTTTACGGAATCCTGGGAAACCCCACGTGGTACACTTGCACTCGGGACCTCATAAGCCCTTGACGCTATTCGGGTACGCTTCGTGGAAGCCAAAATTAAGATTCTGAGCGACAACCGGTCAGCCGGGCACGATTATTTCCTCACGGACCGCATGGAGGCCGGCCTGGTTCTGACTGGAACCGAGGTCAAGGCCGCTCGCGGCGGCCAGATCCAGCTGAAGGACGCCTATGGAGAAGTCTCGGGCAACGAAGCTTGGCTGGTGAACGCCCATTTCGCCAAGTACTCGCATGGAAACATGGCGAACCACGAGCCGATACGCAAGCGGAAGCTACTGATGCACCGGTCCGAAATCGTCAAGCTCCAGGAAACCACCCGCGAGCGCGGGCTCACCGTGGTGCCTACCAAGATGTACTTAAAGAACGGCCGGATCAAGGTGGAACTGGCGGTCGGTAAGGGCAAGAAATTCCACGACAAGCGCCAGAGCGAGCGCGAACGCGAGATGAAATCCGAGGCCAAATCCGCGCTGGGCCGCCGCGGCCGAGACTGAGTTATACTCAGTCCTGCTATGCGTAAACCTATTTTTACTGCTGCCGCGTTGTCAGCTATTGTTGCCGCGGCTCTGATTGTTTCCGCCCAGGCCCAGGACGGGAAAGGCAAAGGCGACGGCAAGGGCAAGGGCGACGGAAAAGGCAAAGGCGCGCCTCCCGCCGGCCAGGCGATCGTCAAGATCAAAGACGGTTTCTATGAAGTGACCGGTGCGGGCGGCAATACCAGCGTTCGTGTCACCAAAGATGGCCTGATCGTGGTCGATACCAAGAATCTGGGCGAGGCCAACTACAACGACCTGATGGCACAGATCAAGACCGTCTCGACGCTGCCGGTCAAGTACGTCGTGATCACACACGTCCACCAGGATCACAGCGGCAACACCAAGAGCTTTGAAGACGCCGGCGCCAAAGTGATCGCCAACGAAGGTGAAAAGGCCGAGCTGGCGACTTATACCGCGCCCGCCGGGAAACCGGCCGAGCCGAACGTCACTTACGGCAAGAAAACCACCATCAAACTCGGCGGCGTGAAAGCCGAGGTCTACCATTTCAGCCGTGCGCACACGGGTGGCGATTCCGTGGTCTACTTCCCCGATCTCAAGATCGTCGCGGGCGGCGACGCCATCGTGAATGGCGCTCCGAATATCGATTTCCCCAACGGCGGCAGCGCCGTCGAATGGCCCAAGCTGATCGCCGGCACCTTGAAGCTCGATTTCGATACGCTCATCCCCGGCCACGGCAACGTGATGACCAAAGCCGACGTGCAGGCCTACAAGGGCAAGTGGGATCTGCTGGTCTCGCGCGCGCAAGCGGAAGTGAAGAAGGGCACGCCGAAAGACAAGCTGCTCGCGTCGATCAAGACCGATGACATCGGCTGGAACGTAACCGGTGCGCAGTGGACTCCGCCCGCTCGCCTGGATCCTTTTTACGCTGAGCTTTCCAAGGCCAAGAAGTAACGGCGACAAAACCGCGACCGTTATGGAGCGGTTAAGCTCAAGTAGTGGACACTACTCTCGTATCCTTACCCCTCGACCGCGTCGAAGCCGACGCGGTCGTTGTGCTTTTGTTTGAAGATGAAGCGGCACCCGCTGAGTTAAAAGGTTCTTCGGCCTGGCTGGACGAGTTGAAAGCTTCCGGCGAATTCACAGGCAAGACGGGCGAGTTGGCGGTTCAGCACCTGGCCCCGGGATTCAAAGCCAAGCGCCTGGCAGTGGCAGGTGGCGGCAAGCGCGATAAATACGATGCCGCCGTTCTTCGCCGTGCGGTAGGAACTTCTGTGCGCGCCCTCAAGCAAAAAGGCGTCAAGAAATTAGCCTGGTTCCTTTCCGGCGGCGACGCCGAAGCCGCTGTAGAAGGCGCGATCCTCGGCAACTTCGAGCCCGACCGCTACAAAACCTCCAGCGATGCAAAGTCTCTCGAATCGTTCACGCTGATCGCCCCCGATTCCGCCAAGGCCGCGTTCGACCGCGGCAAGATCCTGGGCGATGCGCAGAATTTCACGCGCGAGCTGGTCAACGAACCGGCCAACGTGATGACGCCAACGCTGCTGGCGGATCGCGCCCGCGCCATGGCGGCCGAAGTCGGCCTGGAGTTTGAAGTTTTGGACGAACCACGCATGCGCCAGCTCGGAATGGGATCACTGCTGGGCGTATCGCAGGGCAGCGCCGAGCCGCCCGCTTTGATCATCATCCGGTACAAACCGGCGCAGGCGCCCAAGAGCAAAGACCACCTCGGCCTGGTTGGCAAAGGCGTCACCTTCGACACGGGCGGCGTTTCGATTAAGCCGGCGGAGGGCATGGAGAAGATGAAGTACGACATGGCGGGCGGCGCAGCCATGCTTGGAGCCATGCGCGCCATCGCCCAATTGAAGCCGGCCATTCCTGTAACAGCGCTGGTCCCGGCGGTAGAAAATATGGTGGGCAGTAAAGCCCAGCGTCCCGGCGATATCGTCACTTCGCTTTCCGGGAAAACGATCGAAGTGCTGAATACCGATGCCGAAGGCCGCCTGATCCTGGTGGATGCGATCACGTACGCGCAACGGCTGGGCTGCACGCATCTGGTGGATGCCGCGACTCTCACCGGCGCGATCGTGGTCGCTCTCGGCAACGTCAACATCGGCGTCTTCACGAACAATGATGCCCTGCTCGCGAAAGTGTTGGCCGCGGCGAAGGCCGAAGGCGAAAAATCCTGGCACATGCCGCTGGATGACGATTACAAGGATCTCCTCAAGAGCGCCTTCGCCGATCTGGCGAACATCGGCGGCCGCTGGGGCGGCGCAATCAGCGCCGCATATTTCCTGAAAGAATTCGCGGGCGATACGCCGTGGGTGCACCTGGATATCGCTGGAACGGCCTGGCTGGACGAGGCGAAACCGTTCCTGGCTAAAGGCCCTTCCGGCGTGGCCGTGCGAACTTTTACTCGGCTGGCGCTGGACTGGTAGCGTGATGGGCCGCGCTGCTGGTCACGGCATCCTGCGCCGGTACCAGAACGTAACCCAGCGCGCCGGTCTTGTTGACTCGCGTGATTACCAACTCGCGCGTGCGCCCGTCGGCGAAACTGGTCAGGAAAACGGGCTCCTGTACTTTGAGCTGCCGTAGCCAGATGGTGTGGTTGTCCGGGGTCAGAACCGAACCGCTGACCTTCTGGTAGGAAACGTCGGTAGCATTCACTTGCAGCGAGATCCCTGGGGCGACTGAAGTGCTGTGATTTTTGGTCACCTCGAAATCCACGCGTTTCACGGCGAACTTATCCGCATACGCATCGAAATCGCCCCGGTCGCGCTGCTGCGTGGTCTTTACCGCGGCAATCTCCCGATCGGTCGAATTCGCGTTCTGATCAACCCGGCCTTGCACCGACGCCAGCTCCCGGCCTTGCTGCTGCACCTGACCGCGGACCTGAGTCAGCTCCTGCTGCAACTGCGCGATCTGTTGACGATCGCTTTCGCGTGACGTCTCTATCCGGGCCAACTGGGTCTTCACGCTGTCCATCTGAGTGGCCACCTCGCTTCGCACGCGCTCGAAAAGCGCGGTCGAGGCTTCGCTGGCTTGTTTTCTGGCCGAATCCACCCGCGCCATCAGTTCACCGCGAGCTCTATTCAGCTGGCCTCGCAGCTCCTCCTGGCGGGTACTCCAGTCGTCCACCTTGGCGTCTGTGGCCTTGGCCTGCTCGCCTAAGCTGAATACGCTCTTCTGCACATCGGTCAGCGTCGTGGGGATCTGCGACAGCGTCAGATCGTGATTCTTCAGGAGGGGATAGGCGTACCACGCTCCGCCCACCAGCGCGGCAGCCAGTAGGATAAGAGCAGTGGTCAAGATGCGGTGACGCCGCTTCGCACGATCCCACCTCAGGTCCGGTTCGTACTCCTCGCGGACGGAATCAGGGCTCGAGTAATCTCGTTCCATATTGAGTCAACCTCCAGCGATCGTGACTCCTCTGGCACGTAATAGTCCGGAGTCCGCAAGTGGTTGATTCCGTTTGTTAGCGCACGCGCACAAACGAGAGGATTTTACAGGGGCAGGAAGATAATTCCGGGCAGTTATCCCTTATAGGGCCGTCTCTCCCCAGTCGCCCGTTCGGATGCGATACGCGTCCGTAATATCCGATACGAAGATTTTGCCGTCGCCCATTTTGCCGGTCCGTGCGGCCTCCATCAATTTGCGAACCGCTTCCTCTGCGCGATCGTCCGGCACCACCATCTCGATCTTGATTTTCGGCAGCAGGTCCACCTGATATTCCACGCCGCGATAGGTCTCCAGGTGGCCCTTCTGCCGTCCGTGGCCGCGGCCCTCCAGAATGGTCATACCGTCGATGCCGATATCCGCGAGAGCATTCTTCACGTCATCCAGCTTGTGAGGCTGAATGATGGCTTCTATCTTTTTCACCGCGTGTCTCCTAGCTCAATTCTAATCGGGGCAATCGCGAATTGTTCGGCGATATAAATCGACGTACTGCTGCACGCTCTTTTGCGAGGAAAATTCCTGCTCGGCCCGTTCGCGCGCCGCTGTGCCCATGCGCGCGAGCAGTTCCGGATCGCCAGCCAGGCGCTCGACGGCTGCGGCCATCGCTTGCACATCGCCCAGGCGGGCCAGGAAACCTGTCCGCTTGTCCTGCACGATTTCCGCCACGCCGCCCACTCGGGTCGCCACTACCGGCTTACCGAAACTCATGGTCTCCAGCACGCCCATGCCGAAGCTTTCTTTCTCTGAGGCGTATAATCCCGCGTCCGCTGCGTGCAGATAGTTTTCGATGTCCAGAACGTTTTCTTTCACAATCACGCGGCTTTCGATTCCCAGCCGTTTCACCAGCGGCCGGAACGGCGCGAAGGAATCGCCGGCCAGAACCAGCAGCTTCACGTTCCTTTGTTTCTTCACTTCCGCGACCACTGCCAGGATGTCCTCCACGCGCTTCACCGGCCGCAGGTTCGAAAGGTGAATCAGCAGGAAATCGCTCTCGCGGACCCCTAGACTCCTGCGGATCTCCACCCGGCCCTTGCGCGGCTGCTTAGGGCGGTAGAAGTTGTAGATCACCTCGATCGGCTTCCGCGTCTTCAGCACCTGAAGGGTCTCTTTCTTCAGGCTGCGCGAAACGGCCGTCACGCCGCAGGAACTTTCGATGGAGTATTTAATAATCGGGCCCAGGCTCCGGTCGCGCGCCAGCAGCGTGATGTCGGTCCCGTGCAGCGTCGTGATTACATGCGGAGCATGCTGCATCTGGTCCCGGGCGATCTGCGTCGCCAGCAATGCTGCCGTGGCGTGAGGAACGGCGTAATGCACGTGCAGGATGTCCAGCTTCCGCTTGTCGGCCACTTCCACCATCTTCACCGCCAGAGGCAAAGTGTAATCCGGATACTTGAATAGCTTGTACTCGTTAAGCTCAACCTGGTGAAACGTCACGTTGCGCTGCTTTCGATCAAGGCGGAAGGGCGGCTCGTAGCTGATGAAGTGGACCTTATGCCCCATCCGCGCCAATTCGCTCCCCAGTTGCGAAGCGACGATGCCGCTGCCCCCGATGGACGGATAACAGGTGATGCCGATCGACAGGCGGCTGGGTGTCGCCATAGCCCCTAAAAGTACCTCGACGACAGGGGGAGATCCGCCAGCGAGGCCACCCGGATCGGGTCGCTTGGCCACAATCCGATCGCGTACTCTACACCAATGGATGCACCGATCGCCCTTGCCCGCGACAACACCAGGTCAGCGTAGTTTCTGGTCTTCATCTGGCTTTTATGGCACTGTATCGCGGATTCCCAGTCTTCCCGGGCCGCGCTCACATCGATCACCAGTTGCGGGGGATCGACTAATACCTGCGTGATCGTGTAGTAATACAACCCTGTGATTGGATGCGGCGGAAGCTCTTGGAGATCCTGCAAACCGCCATAACGGGACAAACGAGCCGCGTCGCGCACGCTTTTTCCCACAGCCCAGTGATCCGGATGCTGGTTTTCACCCAGGTGCGGCGCCAGCACGACGTCCGGTTTAAAGCGCCGGATCTCCAGCGCCAGCAGCATGGCCGTAGCAGGGTTGTGCTGGATGTGGCAATCCCCGCCCAAGTCCAGAAGCTGGATCGCGGCGCCGATAATCCTGGCTGCGTCTCTGGCTTCCTGAGCCCGCTCCTCGGGACTCCCCGCGCTGGCAGCTTCGCCCTTGGAAGTCACCAGGATCCGGACCTCGTGGCCGTTTCGGACTTCCTGGATCAGGACAGGCGCACATCCGAATTCGACGTCGTCGGGATGCGCACCGACGGCCAGGATTTTCATAGGGAAGGGATATCCGTAGAAAGGTTAAGCTTCGGTAATCGTCACACTGGTGATCGCATCGCCCTGCTTCACCGCGTTGACCACATCCTGCCCTTTGAGCACCTGACCGAAAACGGTGTGCTTCGGATCCAGATATTCGGTGGCAACGTGCGTGATGAAGAACTGGCTGCCGTTGGTCCCCGGGCCGGCGTTGGCCATGGATAGCGATCCCACTTTGTGATTGTTCTTGCGGCCCTGAATCTCATCTTCGAACTTGTATCCGGGACCGCCGTAGCCGGTGCCTTCGGGACAGCCGCCCTGGATCATGAAATTGGCGATCACCCGGTGGAATTTGGTGCCGTCATAGAACTTGTCGCGCGCAAGGAAAACGAAGTTATTTACCGTCTTGGGCGCTTCTTTGGCGAACAGCTCGCACACGATCTCGCCGCGCGAAGTATTGAACGTCGCGGTGTACTTCTTGTTCGGATCGATGGTCAGCTGGGGTGGACTGGGGTATTGTTTCGGCATGCAGTTTCTAGTGTAGCTCCCCCTTTGAGCCGATTTTCTGTAGATCGCGCGGACATCCACAAGCATCCAATGGGCATCGATGAAACGTATTCTTCCTGAAAGACACTAGTCGGGGGAATAGCAGTTTACCTAGCTCGGATCTGGCGATCGTACTGCCCGATCGATTTGGTAGATCGCGTGCTAATAGAAAGTCGACTGTTCGTCGGAGGAAATGGGGTTGCTTATGTTAGTCGGAGCCGTGATCGCCGGATTGCTGATCGTTTCTTTATTTCTTGAGATGGTGTCTTCCTCGCCGAAGGCCCCCCAAAAGGACAAAACCGCCCCAACTGCGTGAAATAATGGCACAAGACTTGTGTCAGAATGTCACGCCTTTGGACGCCGAGGACACCTGGGGTCTTGCGGATGACGCGCCTCGCGATTATACTTTTCTCTTTATGCCGGTGGTGGCGCGCCTGGAAGAATTCGATCCTTTGGCGCCTCAACGTGAGGCTGCCCTGTTCTATGGGCTATTTCTGCGTGGCCACTCCGCCGAAACCCTCCGTCGCGATATTGACGTTCCCCGGAAACTCTTGAACAAGATGATGTTCCGCCATCGAAATGAGCAGGCGGTGCAGCAGAAGCTCCAGCGTACCTACATGTACCGCAAGCAGGTTCTCGCGATTTTCGACGAACTGGTCACCCGCGAGAAGATTTTAGACCGGATCCACTAGTTTTACCCTCCACGCCACCGGCCCAAATCGCGTCTTAAACTATACGTATGGGCTATAACTTGGGAGTACGGCGGTCCCGCCGCCGAGGCTTCACCCTCATTGAACTTCTGATCGTGATCTCGATCATTCTGGTCATCCTGGCGATCGCCGTACCCAAGATGAACACCCAAATGCAGGGCGCCCGTGAGATGGCCGTGATCCGCGAGATCGGCACCCTCCACCAGGCTGAGACGCAGTACTCCTCGCAGTTCGGGAAGTTTGCGACCAGCCTGAGCCAGCTTGGCCCACCCGCGGGCGGTCCCGAGGGCGCCGAAGCCGCCAACCTGATCCCCAAGGTTCTGGCGGACGGGAAGAAGAACGGGTATACCTACACACTGGCGGGGACGCCCAGCGGCTATTCGATTATTGCCGTGCCCGACACCTTCGGGAACTCCGGCCGCCGGACTTTCTATTCGGATCAGAGCCTGGTAATTCGCAATAACTGGGGCCAGGAACCGGCGACGCCGTTAAGTCCTGAAATAGGCAGCGCGGCTAAGTAGAGTCGGGTTGCCCGGCGACTGCCTGATCTTCCGCCGCCGCTTGGATGTGGCGGGCTTTCTTTCGCAATAAATTGGCTTCCACGCGCAGACGCAGATGATCCGATAGATCCGCCTGAAGGTCCAGGTTTCGGGATAACTCCTCAAGACGAGGCGGTTTGCACTTCTCCCAGATCTGGGCGGCTCGCTCGAGTTCGTTCAAGGCAAAAGAGACTCGCCCCTCGCGCTCTTCCACGTGTGCCAGCGTTTCATAGGCTACCGCCAGCCGGGGACCCTTCTCCCGCTTGAACGTCCCGATGCACTCCGACAAAAGTTCGCGAGCCCGGGAATAGCGTCCCCAACCCACATGCAGGCAGGCCAGGCTGTATTGCATGTCGGCGACCTCGTCGATATTCTCGTACCCCAGCTGCCTCAGCTTCAACCCCAATGCCCGCTCATATTGCGCGGCGGCCGCGTCCAGATCGCCGGTATCTTCGAACGACCCCGCCAGCTGCTGGACATCGCCCAGCGCTTCCACCGAATCCGGGCCGCACTCGGTTTCGTGGATGCGAAGCGCCCGCTTTAAATACGCCTGAGCCTGGACATGAACGCCGCGGGCGCGGCAGATCCTTCCCACCTCCGCCAGCAGGTTCCCGGTTTCCAGGTGCCCTGCCCCGTAATATTTCTCGCGGACCGCGACGGCCTGATCGAAAGTCTTCAAGGCGTCCGGAAAACGCCCATTCCTATCCTGAGCGGTCGCCAGCCGCTGCAGCCTGCGCTCGGTGCGTTCCGGATCTTCATTTTTGATAGACGTCCACAGGCGAACCGCGTCCCGCGTGACTTCTTCCAGCGCCTGATAGTCTTCCACCAGTTCAAAGACTTCCGCCAGCGTGTCCAGGCAGAGAAGATATAGCTTGGAGTCCGACGCCTGGGTGCAGACGATGATCGCCTCGCGCAAGGTGTTTTCACAATCGCGAAGCTTGGCCAGGTCCAGCTGACCGGTCTCTTTCATGCCTTCAGGCGGCTGGGCGAGGCGCTGCTGCAATGCGGCGAGTTCCAACCGCAACTCCACCCGCTCCGCTGGGCTGGTTCCACGGTCGTCGGCTTCTCGGATACCCAGCGATAAGTGCCGCTCGGCATCCGCGAAATTTCCGGATTTCAAATGGCGTACAGCTTCCGACCGATGCCAGTTCCGGTCGAGTCCCCAGGACTCCCGGTTCGGCCGGCGGGTCCACTGCCATTGCCATGCCTTCAAAAACCCGTTCATGCCTATCGTGAAGGATCGGACGTGTAGGTGGAAAGCTTTAGCTCTGCCCGGAAAAAGTTCCATGCGATAATATTGTTAAGCAGTCTCTGAGTTAAACTCTTTACTCTGAACACAAAATGACGCCTCGCAGCCTACAGGTCCTGCACGAGATCGTGGCAGCGTATATCGCTACCGGCGAGCCGGTGGCCTCGCGTTCCATCGCCCGGCGCCGTCGCGATGGCCTGAGCGCGGCATCCATCCGCAATGTGATGGCGGACCTGGATGAAGAAGGCTACCTGCTGCAGCCGCACACGTCGGCGGGGCGGGTTCCGACCGAGAAGGCGTTCCGCAGCTACGTGCAGTCGCTAGGGATGCGCAAGATGGTGGCGGCCGAAATCGAGAGGCTGCGCGGTGAATTCGGCCGCCTGGAAACCGTCGAGCAGCGCATCGAATATACGTCCCGCACGCTCACCGAGTTAACCCACGGAGTCGGCATCGCAGCCGCAATGCCGCGGCCCCATCCGGCGCTGGATCAGGTGGAGCTGGTCTCGCTTTCCGACCGCCGGGTGTTAATGGTGGTAGTGACCCGCGATCACCAGGTGCGCAATCGCGTGGTGACGCTGGAAGAATCGCTCAGCACGGATGAGCTGATGAACATCCGCAATTACATCAACCGGAGCTTCGCCGGCTGGTCGCTCGAAAACGTCCGCCGCGAGCTGGCCGGACGGTTGGCGCGTGCCGAGGCCACCTACGACGCCGTGCTTCAGAAGCTCAACATGCTGTATTCCAAGGGCCTGCTGGACATCGCGCTCGATCCCCCCGAAGTCCGCATGGACGGCGCCAGCAACCTGGTAGTTCTGGACCTGCATCTCACCAAAGAGAGAATGCGGGAGTTGTTCCGCGCGCTGGAAGAGAAGAAGCGCGTGCTGGAGCTGTTGGACCAGTTCCTGGAACAGCCCACCGGAGAAGTGGGAGTCCACGTCGGCCTGGGCAGCATTCATCCGTCGATGCGGGAGCTTTCGCTGATTGGACTTCCGGTGTGCCTGGAAGATGGCCTTTCGGCTGTCATTGCGGTGCTGGGCCCCATGCGCATGAACTACGCGCGAGTGATCTCGACCGTCCAGCACGTCGGCCAGGCCTTCCGCGGCTGAGTACCCGCTGCCTGCTAATCTAGAATTGTGAGCAGGAAACCGGTCCCCGATCCCGTGGACGACAACCCCGACATCAAGAACGACCAGGCGGACGTCGATCCGTTCGCCGCCCTGGCGGCCATCACGGCCGAACGCGATCAACTGGCCTCCGAAAAGGCCGAACTGGAAGATCGCATGCTGCGCGCGCAAGCCGAGTTCCAGAACTTCCGCAAGCGCTCCGATAGAGACCGTCTGGAATTTAGCGAATATGCCAGCCTGGAAGCCGTTCGGACCCTGCTGCCGGTGATCGACGATTTCGAGCGGGCCTTGCAGGTGGAAACCCCGGATAAGACCTACGTCAAGGGCATGGAACTCATCCACCAGCGCCTGTTTGACGCCCTCAAGAAACTAGGCTTAGAACCGATTATTGCTCAGGGAGAGCCGTTTGATCCGCATGTCCATCACGCCGTCGAAATGGCGGAAACCGAGGACGTTCCCGATCACACCGTGCTGGCCGAATTCCAGCGTGGTTACAACTTCAAGGGTCGCCTGCTGCGCCCAGCCATGGTCAAAGTGGCAGTCGAACCCAAGAGAGATTGACCTGTGAGCGTAGCCAAGCGAGACTACTATGAAGTCCTCGGCGTAGCCCGGGACTGCGACAATGAGGTGCTCAAGGGCGCCTACCGCAAGCTGGCTCTGCAGCATCATCCGGACCGCAACCCCGGCGATCATCACGCCGAGGAAAAATTCAAAGAGGCTGCCGAAGCTTACAGCGTTCTGAGCGATCCGCAAAAGCGCGCGGCCTTCGACCGCTTCGGCCACCAAGGAGTGCCCACGGCAGCCGGCGGCGGCTTCGATGCGAACGGATTCCCGGATCTGGGCGACATCCTCAATGAGATGTTTGGCTTCGGTGAGGTGTTCGGTGGAGGATCCAAGCAGCGCCGCACGCGCGCCCAGCGCGGCGAAGACGTTCGCTACGATCTGGACATCAGCTTTGAGGATTCCATGCGCGGCATGGCGGCCGATCTGCAAATCCCGCGCATGGAAGAGTGCGGGCGCTGCAAAGGTCAAGGGGCTGAGCCTGAAGATGGCCTGACCACCTGCCCGATGTGCCGCGGCCGCGGCGAAGTGATCTATCAGCAGGCGTTCCTATCGGTTCGCCGCACCTGTACCCAATGCAGCGGGCGAGGGCAGATTATCCGGCGGCCGTGCAAAGAGTGTAAGGGCCAGGCGTACTTGCGCCGCGAGCGCAAGCTGAAAGTGAACATTCCCGCCGGCGTAGATAACGGCACGCAAATGCGTCTTTCCCAGGAAGGTCAGCCCGGGGCGAACGGCGGACCTCCGGGCGATTTGTTCGTGGTGTTGAAGGTCGCCGAGCACCCCATTTTCGAGCGGCACGAGTACGATCTTCACTGCACGGTTCCCGTAAACATCGCGCAGGCGGCCCTGGGATGCTCGGTGGACGTACTCACCTTCGACGGCCTGCAGCATGTGAAAGTCCCGGAAGGATCGCAGGCCGGCGCGCGTCTGCGTCTGAAAGGGCTGGGAGTTCCGCATCTGAACTCCAGTGCGCGCGGCGATCTCTTCGTGCATGTTTCCGTGAAAGTTCCGCAGAAGCTGACGCGCGATCAGCGTCGCCTGCTGGAAGAACTCCGCGACGTGCTCCCGGCCGAGAATGAGCCGGAAGAGAAGAGCATCCTGGACAAAGTCAAAGACTA
>Ga0157378_10002176_pt1 | contig 17386 bp, 19 predicted proteins | sample M65metaG_FD_115309 | JGI IMG/M metagenome (GOLD analysis project Ga0157378, IMG submission 115309) | Miscanthus rhizosphere microbial communities from Kellogg Biological Station, Michigan, USA - M6-5 metaG | ecosystem: Host-associated > Plants > Roots > Rhizosphere > Soil | place: USA: Michigan...
GAGGTCGAGCGGATCCGCGAGCAGGTACAGAATGTCGAGTAACTTCCACCCCGATGGGACGTTGTTCATCGTCTCGGGCCCATCGGGTGCCGGAAAGACGACGCTGATCAACCGAGTCCGCGAGCAGCTCGAACCGATCGGCATCACCCTCTACTTCTCGGTCTCCCACACCACGCGAAAGTCGCGCGCGGGCGAGGAGGACGGCCGCAGTTACCACTTCGTTCCCACCGAAACGTTCGAAGCCATGGTGGCGCGCGGGGAATTTATCGAATGGGCCTTCGTTCATGAGCAGCGGTACGGGACGTCGAAGTCCGAAGTTCTCAACCGGCTGAATCGCGGCGAGGACGTCATTCTCGACATTGATTACCAGGGGGCCCGGCAGATCGCGGCAGATGCCGAGCTCAAGCCGCGGTCGCTCAACATCTTCATCTTTCCGCCGTCGTTCGATCATCTCGAGCAGCGGCTTCGCGATCGCGGCCTGAACAGCGAAGACGAGATCCAGACGCGATTACAGAAGGCGGTCGACGAGATCGACGCCGGCAAAGAGTTCTACAACTACGTCATCATCAACGACGATCTGAACGTCGCCGCCGAATGCCTGAAGGCGACGATCATCGCGAAGAAACTACAGACCAAGACAGCGCTCGAAGCGATCACCGCGATGGCCGGGCGTCTGAAGGAGGAACGAGATGGAAGGTTTGCCAGAGGGCATTGACAGCAAGTTCCGCTACGTGTTGCTCGTAGCCAAGCGCGCCGAGCAGCTCGTGCAGGGTTCGGTTCCCAAGAGCCGCAGCAAGCACACCAAGCCGACGCGCGTGGCGATGGAAGAGATCGAGAAGAAGCAGGTGAAGTGGCAGTTGACGCCGCCGGAAGAAGAGACGACGGCGCTGGAAACGGAGTAACGTTTTCGCGGTTGCTGGGTTGCTAAGTTGCTGGGTTGCTGAGTGAATCAAGCAAGCCTGCAACCAAGCAACTCAGTAACCCAGCAACTCAGCAACCACCCATGCACATCGTCCTCGGCGTCACCGGCGGGATCGCGGCGTACAAAGCGCCGGACGTCGTGAGGCGCCTGCGCGATGTTGGTGCTGACGTTCGCGTCATCCTCACGCCGAATGCCGCGCGATTCGTGTCGCCCCTCTCGCTGGCGGCCGTCTCCGGCAACGGCGTCATCATCGAACAGTGGGGCGACTCCGGTCACGGCGGCGTCGATCACATCGAGCTGGCGCGCTGGGCCGATCTGCTTCTGATCGCGCCGGCTACGGCCAACATGATCGCCAAGCTGGCCGTCGGCCTGGCCGATGACGCGCTCTCGACCTACGCCATCGCTCACCGCGGCATCATCATCGTCGCGCCGGCGATGAACACCTCGATGCTCCAGCATCCGACGGTGCAGAAAAATCTGGCCACGTTGCGCGAGCGCGGCGTCATCGTCCTCGATCCTGACAGCGGCCTGCTCGCCTGCGGCGATGAGGGCTCGGGGCGAATGCCCGATCCGCCTGTCCTCGCCGACTTCGTGAAACAGCAATTCGCCGAGCGCGATCTCGAAGGGCGTTCGATCCTCGTCACGGCCGGCCCGACGCGCGAGCCGATCGATCCCGTGCGCTACATCTCCAACAGATCGTCCGGAAAGATGGGATACGCCATCGCCGAGGCCGCGAGGAGAAGGGGAGCGAAGGTTACGCTGGTCTCCGGCCCGACGTCGATTCCTGCGCCTGGCGGCGTCACCTTCACACGCGTAACCACGGCGGCGGAGATGCGCAAGGCGGTGATGGACGCGCTGCCGTCGCAGCAGATCGTCATCAAAGCCGCAGCCGTGGCCGACTTCGCGCCGATCGCCGCCGCCGATCGCAAGATCAAGAAGCAGGCAGACGTCGACGAGATGACGCTGACGCTGGCGAAGACTCCCGACATCCTGGCGGACATCGGCGCGTCGTCATCGCCGCGCCCCTTCATCGTCGCCTTCGCCGCCGAGACCGATTCGGTCGAGTCGAACGCGCGTGAGAAGCTGGTCCGCAAGAACGCCGACCTCATCGTCGCCAACGACGTCGCCGACCCCTCCATCGGCTTCGACTCTGATCAGAACGCGGTCACGGTCATCGCCCGCGACGGGTCGTCGACGAAGATCGAGCGCGCGGCCAAGATCGTGATCGCCAACCGGATCCTCGATCTCGTGGTCGAGCGCTTGAAAGCGTAGCGCCGTCGGCCCGACGGCTGTACCGCCAGCGGCCCGCTGGCGGTTGTTCTCTTGCCGTCGAGCCGACGGCGGTACAGCCGCCGAGCCGGCGGCGCTACGCTTCAGCGCGCGAAGAGCGCTGATGATAGTTTTCGCTCGCAATGAACAACGACGAACTCCGCAACGAGCTGACCTTCCTCCGCGACGTCGGCTTCACCCACCTCGACATCCGCCAAGCGGCCACCGTCCCAGCGATCGTCGAAGATTCCGAAGCGAAAACCCTGCTCGACGACCTCCGCGCCATCGCCGTCGTCTGCGAGAAGTGCAGGCTGGCGGGGTCGCGCACGCAGGTGGTCTACGGCGTCGGCAACCCAAACGCCGATCTGATGTTCATCGGCGAGGCTCCCGGCCGCGATGAGGACCTGAAGGGCGAGCCGTTCGTCGGCCGCGCCGGCCAGCTTCTCACCGACATCATCAAAGCGATGAAGCTGACCCGCGACGACGTCTACATCGCGAACGTCATCAAGTGCCGGCCGCCGGAAAACCGCAACCCCGAGCCCGACGAGCTCGAAGCCTGTCGTCCCTACATCCAGCGCCAGGTCGAGATCATCCAGCCGAAAGTAATCGTCACCCTCGGCCGCTTCGCCCTGCAAAGCCTCACCGGCAAGGCCTACGGCATCAGCTCCGCCCGCGGCAACTGGCTCGAATACAACGGCGTGAAGGTGATGCCGACATATCACCCGGCATACCTGCTGCGGACGCCTTCGGCGAAGAAAGAGGTTTGGGCGGATATGAAGAAGGTGATGGAGCAACTGGCAACCGAAGCGTAGCGCCGTCGGCTCGACGGCTGGACCGCCAGCGGCTCGCTGGCAGTTTGCGTGTATTGCCGCCGAGCCGGCGGCGGTCCAGCCGTCGAGCCGACGGCGCTACGCTACTCTCCTTTTTGTCCTCACAATCACTCCGACCACCAACGCCAACACCGTCGCCACACTCACGATCCCGCCGGTCATCACCGCCTTTGGCCGGTACGACATCTCGATCTCATGTTCTCCCGCGGGAACGTACATGCCGAGGAACGCGCGGTCGGCGAAGTGAAGCTTGATCGGTTTGCGATCCATCACTGCCCGCCAGCCCTTCCATGCGGTTTCCGAGATTACGACCCAGCCGGGTGATCGCATCGAGGCGTGCATCGTGAGATGGGAACCGTCGGCGCGGACCGATACGTCTCCCGCGCCGTTGGCGATCGTCATCGGAGATCCTTTGATCTCGATCCATCCCTCGGCGCCGAAATCGCGGCAGGCGCGCATGAGCGGGGTGACGTCGCCTGCGCCGAGGTGGATCGTGCGCGGGACGAAAGCGCGCGGAAGCGCGTTGGCGTTCTCCAGCAATTGATAGCCGGGATACTTTCCGATCAGCCGCCAACCCGGAGGTACGGGCGAGTCGGGGATGCCGAGGGCGAAGCGGACGTTCATCAGCGACAGCATCGGTGCGGTGAGGTCGTCGACACGGTTCGACCAGACCGGCTGCGGGATCGACCAGAGTGAAAACGTCTCCGCCAGGCGATCGAAGGTCATGGCCTGGTAGCCGCGCACGTCTTCAAGTCCGTAGTGCGCGGCGATGTTGGGCGCGAAGAGCGCACCTTGTCCGACGATGCGATACGGCGCGCCGCCGCGCGGAAGGTTCTCGAAGCCGGCGATCGGCGGCGCGAACGCGCGACGGTCGACGGCCGGGATAAATCCGCCGATCTCGCTGACGCGCTGGATGAGCAGCAATCCGAGGAGGGCCGTCATCGTCGCGCGTTTGACCGGCCACGCGCGCAGCAAGGCGAAGGCGAGCAGCAGCGGCACCATTTCGCGCACGGCACTGGCGCGGAAGAAGTCGGGCGTCAGCGTGCTTCGAATCGCGATCAGCGCGATCAGCGCCGTCATCAAAACGGCCACGCCGAGAAACATCCACGCCAGACGCTGGCGCTCCGTGAGCGAGACCTGCAGTCCGACCGCCGCCAGGACGCAGATGCCGAATGCGGCGAACGAGATCATTCGCGCGTTGATGGCCAGGTTGAAGACCGGCATCCGCGCAAGGAGGGTTCCGAGTCCAGGCGCATCGGCGCCGGCCAGCAACCCGAACAGCACCGCGCCGGCGAAGAACCATCTCTCCCGCGTTTTCCAGCGCAGCAGCGCCAGCAGCGCCGGTGCGAAAAGCATCGCGCCCGCATACGCTGTCCCCATCGATCGATGTTGCAGTTCGCTTTCCTGCTCCGGCTGCTCCTCGCCGGCGGTCCCTTCCGCAAACGGCACTAGGCTGTTGCGCAGCAGATGCGCCACGCTGCGCCACGACGTGCTCGTGACCTGATCGCCCGAGCGCCGGTGCAGGTATTCGCGCGTCTGCGGAATGGCCTCGATCATCGGCAAAAGGAAAAACGCGGTGAGCAGCAAGGCGATGATACCGGCCGCGAAGCCGCTGGCCGCAACGTGCAGCAGGCGCTCACGCGCCAGAAAGAGCACGTAGGCCGTTGCCAGCGTGACCACGTGGAGTGTCGTCTCCGGATGGCCGCACAGCGTGATCAGAACTAGCGTCGTCGCCAGCAACGCCATCGAGCGCACACCGGGATTCAGCGCTACGCGCCGCGCACCGAGCATCACCAGCGGCAGCAGCGCGATGGCGTTTCCGTGCGCCGTGTGCGTGAAGGCGACGACGTACGTCGACAGCATCCAGCCCGCGGCGCCGAAGAGCGACGACAGCGAGCGCAGCTCGAGGTTGCGAAGCAGGAGAAACATCCCCAGCGCCGTCAGAAAGTACGTCATCGCCGCCATGAAGCCGGGCGCGTCCGGCGCCGGAAGCAGCAGGCCGAGGAGCGTGACCGGATGGAACGGCGCCGACTGCGCCGCTGCAGCGAGCACGTTGCCCGACAGCTCGGACGGATTCAAGAGCGGCCACTGGCGATGCGCGATCGACCATCGCAACGCTGCGTTCCACGGCAGGAACTGCACCGCCACATCCGACGGCAGCGGATTGGCGATCCGGTCGATACCGACGCGCGTCGCCATCGAAGCCAGCGGCTCGAAGTGATAGTTGAGATCGATCGGCGCATAGACCCGTCCGGTGAGCAGCGCGCGGCCGGTGAGACAGAGCGGCAGCAGGATCAGCACGATCGAAACGGGACGGGAGATCGTCACGAATCGCCGGACCACGACGAGCGTGCCGATCGCGGTCAGGAGATAGAGGAGTGTGCCCACAGGAGACCGAGCGGGACCAGATCGCTCGATTGCCGATTGTACCCGCGCTCGCGGCATACTTGCGCGGATGCGACGCCTCGTTCTCCCGCTTCTCATCCTCGCGGCGGCTCAAACCGCCCTCGGCGGGTACGCTGACCACGATCTGGTCATCCCCGTGGTCGGCCGCGCGTCGGGCGGCACGGGACGACTGTTTCTCACCGCGCTCTGGATCACGAACGCTGACGATCAGCCGGCCACGATTACGCTGTCGTATCTCGAAAGCGGGCACGCCAATCCGTCGCCGAAGAAGACCAGCATGACCCTGGCGCCGAGGGAGACGCGCGTTTTCGATCCCCTCGGCCCGCCGATTCTGACGAGCGCGAACGGCATCGGCGCGCTGCGCATCGAGTCGAACGCGAACGTGACGGCCTCGGCGCGAATCTACGGATATCTGCCTTCCGAGGGACCCGGCTCCGCGGTTTCGATGGCCATGTCCGGCATCCCGACGCGCCTCGGCATCGGCAACGGACAAGCGGCGTTGCTCCACGGCGACGGCTCCCGCGACGCGCTCTACAAGCTCTACCTGGTGGAGACTGCCGGGGCCGCGCTGTCCGTCGCGGTCACGCTCGAAGACCTGCATGGCCAAGCCCTCGGCGAGAAGCGCATCTTTCTCGACCGTTTCGAACACGTCTCCACCGATATGCGCCAGCTCTTTCCGGCGGTGACCATCGATCACGCCATGATTCGCATTTGCGGCGTCAATGGCGACGGACGCGTCATCGCCGAGGGAACGCAGATCGTGCCCGGCTCGCAGGACGCCTGCACGTACGAGATGAGCTTCGTTCCCGAGCCGCGCACGCGCATCCGCTGGCCCGAGGCCGCGGTCTACGTCGCCATCGCCATCGTGGTGGCGCTGGCGCTCGTGCGGCGGAGACAATAGCGCCCGATGCCGTCCGGTCTCTCTGAATTCGCCGAGGTGGCGATCCCCGTGGCCGTCCACGGCACGTTCACGTACGCGATCCCGCCGGAGCTGCGCGACGCCGTGCGCCTCGGCTCGCGCGTCGAGGTGCCGTTCGGCGCGAAGCGGAACACCGGATTCGTGGTCGCGCTTGCCGATCACGCGCCCGAGGGAAGCAGGATCAAACCGATCCGCGCCGTGCTGGATGACGATGAGCCGGCGCTGCTGCCGGAGATCATCGACCTCTGCCGCTGGGCCGCCGAGTACTACATCGCGCCCCTCGGTGAGATGCTGCGCGTGGCCTTGCCGGCCAACATGTCGGCGCGCGGACGGCGGGAACTGGTGCTGGTCGGGGATGAAGCGATGATCGCCGCCGCCATCGGCGCGGAACAGATCATCGACGCCGATCTTCCGCTGATCGATGAGCTACGCCGCCGGCCGTTGCCGTTTGCGGCCGCGCTGGAGGCGAGCTCGCGAGCATCGATTGCCCGGCTTCGCGATGCGGGCCTGATCACGATCGGCGATCGCCTGCAGGACGCGAAAGGTGTTCGCTATGACCGTTTCGTTGTCCTGGAAACGCCACCCGGCGGTCTGACGGCCAAGCAGCAGCAGGCGGTGGAGATCCTGTCATCGCGAGGCGGCGAGATGTCGGTGCGAGCCATGGAGACGGCCGGCGTCGGCGCCGCTGTGCTGGCAGCGCTGGCGAAAAAGAACGTCGTCAAGATCGAGCGGCGCGCGCGGCGGCACACGCTCGATGCCTTCCTGGCCGGCCTCGATCCCGCCAGCGTCGGCGAGATTCGGCATTCGATAGAACAGACTGCCGCGATCGAGACAGTGCGCGCCACGATGGGAACCTTCGCGCCATTTCTGCTCGAAGGGGTCACCGGCAGCGGCAAGACCGAGGTCTATATCGAATTGATGCGGGAGGCGGTTCGAAGAGGGGAGCAGGCCTTGCTGCTCGTTCCCGAAATCTCGCTCACGCCGGTCTTCGCCTCGCGATTGAAGGAACGGTTCGGAGAGCGCATCGCCATCCTGCACAGCAGTCTTTCGGCGAGCGAACGTTTCGATCAATGGTGGCGCGCGCGACGAGGCGAGGTCGATGTGGCCATCGGCCCGCGCTCGGCGCTCTTCGTTCCCTTCCAGCGCCTCGGCCTTCTCGTCGTCGACGAGGAAGGAGACGCCGCCTACAAGCAGGACGAAACGCCGCGCTACAACGCCCGCGACTTGGCCGTGGTCCGCGCGCAGTTTCGCAGCATCCCCATCGTCCTCGGCTCGGCCACGCCGTCGCTGGAATCGCGCGAAAACGCGGAGCGCGGGAAGTACAGACTGCTGCGGATGATGTCGCGCGTCGAATCGCGTCCGCTCCCCGAGGCCGCCGTCATCGATCTGCGCAAAGAGCGCGCGGAAAAAGAGGACAAAGGCTTCGTCATCTTCAGCAAGCCATTGAAGGAACGCCTGCAGGAGACGTTCGCGGCAGGGGAGCAGGCCATCATCCTCATCAATCGCCGCGGCTACGCGCCGTATCTCTTATGCCGCGAGTGTGGCGAAGAGTTCCGCTGCCGCGATTGCAGCGTAACCATGACCGTGCATCGCCGCGACGGCCTGCTGATCTGCCACTACTGCGGCCTGCGAAAACCGATCCCGGCACAATGCCCGCTCTGCAATGGCGAAGTCCTGCAGCCGATCGGCTTCGGGACGGAAAAAGTGGAGGAGCGCTTCCGCCGCGATTTTCCCGAGATCGCCGTCGACGTCCTCGACCGCGATTCGACGCGCAAGAAAGGGGAGCTGGTCCGAATCCTTGACCGCTTCCGCACGCATCAGACACAGGCGCTGATCGGCACCCAGATGCTGAGCAAAGGCCACCATTTCCCCAGCGTGACCCTAACCGCCGTCCTGAACGCCGACTCAATCCTCGGCTACCCCGATTTCCGCGCCGCCGAAAAGACGTTCTATCTCTTGACCCAGGTCGCCGGCCGCTCCGGCCGCGGCGAGCTCCGCGGAACAGTCCTGATCCAAAGCGCCTTCCCCGACCACTACGCCATCCAGCACGCCCTCCGACACGATTACGAAGCCTTCTACAAATCCGAAATCGAATTCCGCAAAACGTTCCACTACCCGCCTGTGACATCGATGATCGCCATCCTCTTCCGCGGCGAACACCTCGGCGACGTCGACCGCGCCGCGCTCGATTGCGGGCGCCGCCTGGAAGAAGTTCTAAAACCGCTCCCCGGCACCCGAATCCAAGGCCCCGCGCCCGCCCCGATGTCCCGAATCAAAGGCGTCTACCGCTACCAGATCCTCCTCCGCTCCCCCCACCGCAGCGCGCTGCGAAAGGCCGTGGAGTCGGTGATGATCGGGAAGAAGTGGAAGGGGGTGGAAGTGGCGGTGGATGTGGATCCGATCAATATTTTGTAGGGTGGGAGCAGCTATTTGGGCAAGGCTCGGAATTATTATTGAACTGAGGCACTAGCGTGAGCGCGAGTTTCGCCATGAACATACGCCGTAAAACATCTGGCCAAAAGTCATTTCAAACTATCCACGAGCTCTATCACGACCGATACCTCTCGGGTGGTCGTCGTTTACACGATGCGACTCAACTCGACGTGGCCGCTCGATTGATGCTCGAGCGCTCGACGATCCTGCCAGGTCTCCATCGCGCGAAAACTCTTGTTGATCTCCTCGATCTTTGCTGGAAAGGCGGACAAGTTCAGGATGACTGCGAGCATCAGCGTGTCTTTGACGTTTTTGGCCTTCTCATGGAATGCTACCAACCTGTCGTTGATGATCTGCTGGTCATTTCCGCATTTGAAATTCACGCCAAGGCAGTGCTTCTCAAATCGGGTTACGTAATTCATCAAATTCAGGAGCCGAAGGCCCTCAAGTCCCTTCAGAACAAATCGCCTATCCACGTTCGGACGGTGCGCGCATCGTCGAAGCGCGGTGAAGAAGTATCGTTCAGGTCTTACAGTTTGGGTATTGATGTTTTGCTACACGAAAAGTACCTGAAACATTACTCGTTGCCGAGTGGTGCCGCTGCTGCAATTGGGGAGGTTCGAAGGCGCCGAAATACGATTCACTTCGCAGAACCGTATGCGTGGAGGGTGGATCGCAACTTGATTCAACTCGTTGAATATCTCGGCTCCGCCATTCCTCCGATCCGGATTAGACGTCGAGTAACCAAGCACCGTCGCGCCTAACTCTTCGTTGCGCTGGAGGAGTTCTCCGTTCAGGTGCGTTATTGTGAAGTTGAGCATGGGGGCAGACTGTAGTTTTCGAAAAAGCAGGAGAACCATGATCGAAGATCCCATCGTCGATGAACTGCATAAGACCCGCGAGCGTCTTATCGCGGAGTACGGTGGCATGGATGCCCTGCTCCGAGAGTTCCGCGCGATCGAAGACGAAATGAGAGACAGAGTCGTTCGCCTGGATCCACGCCCCCCGAGCCGGGCGACGCGCAGCGGTTCGTAACCGAGCGGCGGATAGGAGAGCAGGCGTCCCCGCCTGCTCCCGACGGGCGTCCTCGCCCGGCGGTGGTTTCTGGAGCCGATGAGAATGCGAACCTGTGAACGGGCGTCGTCGTCGTTCTCGTATTTGCTCGACAGAGTCGTATCAACCTCGTTCCTACCGCCGGGCGAGGACGCCCAGCGGGAGCAGGCGAGACGCCTGCTCTCCGAGGGGCTCGCGTGAGGGCACGTGAAGAGCTACTGCGTTATCCTTTCGATGCCGCTCGTTAAGGAGAATTCATGGACGTTCGAGCAAGGCTGACTTCCAAGGGACGGATCACTCTGCCAAAACCGGTGTGCGACGCGCTCGGCCTCAAGGGTGGCGATCGAGTGCTGCTCCGTGTTTTCGGACAGCGCGCAGTGCTGACAAAGATAGAGGACTTCCTTGCTCTCGCCGGTAGCGTGAATGTCTCGTCTGAACAAAGAGGCGCGACTTGGCCGGCAATCAAGGCCCTCACGTGGTCTCGCCGCGCGCCTTCCCGGCGATAGACTCCCCTTCATGAAAACCATCGGCTTCCTCGGTGCGGGCAACATGGCGGAGGCTCTCATCCGTGGCCTTCTGCGCGGTCACTTCGAGGCCTCGCAGATCATGGCATCCGGTCCTCGACAGGAGCGCATGGCCGAGTTGCACGAAAAGTTCGGGATCAACGCTACGACTGACAACCGCCAGCCGGCGGCGGCGGACATCGTCATCCTGTCGGTGAAGCCGCAGATTCTGAGCCGGGTACTCGATGAAGTCGGAGGTTTGATCCGCGCGGACGCGCTAGTCATCTCGATCGCGGCTGGAGTTCCGATCGCTGCGATTCAGACGCGACTTGTGGATGGTGTCGCGGTGGTGAGGGCCATGCCCAATACGCCGGCGCTCGTCGATGCGGCGGCGACAGCGATCGCTTCCGGTGAACATGCGCGGCCGGCCGATCTCGAAGAGGCAAAGCGGATCTTCGACGCCATCGGCATCACCGTCATCCTCGAGGAATCGCAGCTCGATGCTGTGACCGGGCTTTCCGGATCGGGGCCGGCGTATGTGTTTCTCATCCTGGAAGCGCTCAGCGATGCTGGCGTCAAAGTGGGACTGTCGCGGCGTACGGCGCAGCTCCTGGCCGCCCAGACTCTTCTCGGCTCCGCCAAGATGCTCCTCGAGACCAACGAGCATCCCGGCCGGCTCAAGGACATGGTCACCTCGCCTGGTGGCACCGCCATCACTGGTCTGCACACGTTGGAGGAAGGCGGAATCCGCACCACGCTCATGAACGCCGTCGAAGCAGCGACGAAGCGTTCGCGGGAGTTGGGGGAGGCGATGCTGCGCAGGTAGTTTCCGTGGTTCCAAAAGCGTTCGACCACGGAGACACAGAGGACACCGAGAGGCGTAGACGATCGCCGTCCGGCGGTATCCTCGGATCAATTCGCGCACGCAGCAACTCATGCGATGCACATGGCACATCGAGCCGCGCACGCGGTAAACCACTCGATGCAACGGTGTGCATCGCGCCGTGCACGCGGTGCATCAGACGACGCACGATGCATATCGCGCGGTGCACGTTGCGCTTCGTGCGGTGCGCGCCGTGTTTTCAGGCGGTGCACGTTGTGTTTCGTGTGGTGCGCGCTGTGTTTCAGGCGGTGCGCGCTGTGTTTCAGGCGGTGCACGTTGTACATCGCACCGCGGCGGGGTCACACCTTCGTTTTTTGGCTGTCGCTAAATGATTGACTGGAAGCGAGTTGTGGTAGCGCTCGTTAATGGTGCGAACGAGTCGATAGTTATTTCACGCGGAGGTGCGGAGACGCGGAGGAGGGTCGCGTTTCTTGACATCGCCGGACCGCGCTCCTAGCATGCCGGCCAACATGACTTGCAGCACGACGTCTCGTTTTGCCTTCCGATTTACCAGCTCCTTCAGCGGAGCGGGGGAGACGTCTTAGCGTAGCGTCGCAAATTCAGGCATTTCAACCCGACCCGCTCCTCATGCCGAGGAGCGGGTTTTTGTTTTCTGGAGGTCGTGATGATCGTGGCGTTTCAGGGGGAGCGGGGAGCATTCAGTGAGAGTGCGGCGCGGAGACTGTTGGGTTCCGAGGTGACGCTGCGGCCGTGCGAGACATTTGATGACATGTTCGCGGCCGTGCGGTCCGCCGATGCCGATTGCTGCGTGGCGCCGATCGAGAACAGCCTGGCGGGATCGATTCATCGGAACTACGACCTGCTGATCGAATCGGGGCTGCGCATCTTCGGCGAGACCAACGTCAAGATCGTGCACAACGTCATCGCTGCGCCGGACGTGACCCTGGCGAATGTGCGGAGGATCTATTCGCATCCGGTGGCGCTGGCGCAATGCCTGCGATTCTTCCGCGCCAATCCGGAGATCGAAGCGATTCCGACGCATGACACCGCGGGCGCAGTGCGCGAGGTGCTCGACCGGCAGCGACCCGACGAGGCAGCCATCGCCTCGGCGCGAGCGGCGGAGATTTACGGCGGGACGATTCTGGCGACGTCGGTCGAGGATCACCAACAGAACTTCACCCGCTTCCTGCTATTGGCAGCATCGGACATCCAGCCGATCGAGCCGGCGCGGCGCTGGAAGACATCACTGATGCTTCGCCTCCCCGACAAGCCCGGCGCCCTCTTCCGCGCCCTCGGCGCCTTCGCCATGTTCGACATCGACCTCTCGAAGATCGAATCGCGGCCGATCGAAGGACGGCCGTGGGAGTACGCCTTCTACATGGACGTCATCGGACGCCGCTCGGAGGCTAAGCTCGAGCGAGCCATCAGCAATCTGGAGGAGATGGCGGAGGAGCTTCACGTCCTCGGGTCGTATCCAACGCGGTGGTAACTCCGAGCGGGGAGAGGCCGTATTTACAGACGTGGTCGCTGCATTTCTAGCGCTGATGATCGTCGCCGCGCCGGTGCAGGCGGACCGGGTTCTGATCCTGAAGTCGGCCAGACAACTCTCGCTGATCAGAAATGGCAGGATTCTTCGCAGCTATCACATCAGTCTCGGATCCACTCCCGTCGGTGCGAAAGAACGGCAAGGCGATGGTCGGACACCCGAGGGGATTTACAGAATCGACAGTCGAAACGCGTCGAGCAAGTACCACTTGGCGCTTCACGTCTCATATCCGAGCGCCGCGGATCGTCTTCGCGCTAGCCGCCTTCACGTAGCGCCGGGCGGCGAGATCATGATCCACGGCACGCCGAATCGCTGGCGCGGACTGCCCTTCGTCTTCGCGCACACCGACTGGACGGCGGGATGTATCGCTGTGTCCGATGCGGAGATCGAGGAAATCTGGAAGCTGGTGCCGAATGGGACGGTGGTGGAGATCCGGCCGTGAGCACGTAGGTCGGACTCTCCAGTCCGGCCTGAGGATTCGGGTATGAAACGACAGTGACGGGCCATTCACAAGGGGTCGGACTAGAGAGTCCGACCTACGTAAGCCTGCGGGAACTGACAGGTGAGAATTCATGGGCGGAAGTAAAATACCCGGATGAACAAACAGCTGTTCGATGAATTGGCGGAGAGTGTTCGTGAAGCCGGCAAGATCCACCGGAGCAGACTGCGGAACCCTGAAGTGAAGACTGTTCCAAGGAAGGCCGACGACTTCGTCACTCTTGCGGGTAGCGTGAGTGTTCCGCCGGAGTGCGAACGCATGAGCTGGCCGGAAATCAAAGCCAGTACTTGGCGTCGCCGCGCAAAGGCGCGAAAGTAAGAGCAACCCATGCAAAGCAAAGCAACCACCGTCGCCGACTACCTCGCCTCCCTGCCGGACGATCGTCGCAAAGCCATCGAGACCGTGCGCAACGTCATCCTGGCGAACCTCGATGAGGACTACGAAGAGGGGATGCAGTACGGGATGATCGGCTACTCCGTGCCGCATCGCATCTTTCCCGCGGGGTATCACTGCGATCCGAAACAGGGGCTGCCGTTTGCGGGGCTGGCGTCGCAGAAGAACTACATGTCGATCTATCTGATGGGCTTGTACGCCAGTCCGGACAACAAGCTGGCGCAATGGTTCCAGGAAGCGTGGGCGAAGGCGGGCAAGAAGCTGGACCAGGGAAAAGCGTGCACTTGCTTCAAGAAGCTCGACGACCTCGCCCTCGACGTCCTCGGGGAAGCCATCCGGCGGATGCCGGCGAAGAAGTACATCAAGGCTTATGAGGAGTCGCGGCGAAAGGCTTAAACCGCCGCCGGAACCTTATCCGGGACCAGCACCGTCCGCCCTTCGCGTTGCCAGATCGTGGCGCTGATCCACCATCTGCCGTCGCGCTCGAAGAGCTGGATGCTCTTGATGCCGCGGTTGATCGGAGCGCCGTCGCGCGTCTGGCGGGTCTCGTAGGCGCTGAGGACATGAGCGATTTCGCCAAACCGGTGGGTCTCGCGCCAGATCTCGCCCTCCCAGAAACTCGGCAGGACACCGGAATCGATCATCGACTCGATGTTGAGCCGGAACGAGTCCGCGTCGAATTCGAAGACGCCTTCGTCATTCACTCGGACCATCCGCGCACCGGGAGCGAAAATCTCGCGCTGGCGATTCCAGTCAGGCCGCGTGCCCGGTTCGAAGGAGACCATGTCGTACAGCGCGGTGATGACGGCGTCGATGCTCATGGCGCGGCATTCTCGCAGGATTCGCGGGTCACGCGATGGCGAAAGGCAAACGCCCGCCGCAGCCTCCGCTCGATGAACACGCCGCCGAAGATGCGGCCCACGAATCCGAACGGAAGCGTGTACTCGATGTCGTCGATGAGCAGTGCCCCCTCGAGATGCGGCTCGATGATGTGCCGGTGACACCAGCTTCGAAATGGCCCGCGCACCTGGCGATCTTCGAAAAATCGTGGCTGGTCGTAGGCCGTGTGTTCCGATACCCAACGCACGAAGATGCCGGGGACGATGCGCGTGTCGACGATAGTGCGGCTTCCGACGCGCAGGCTGGACGGCGGCTCGATCACGCGCGACTTCTCCCACGGCGGCATCAGGCGCGTGAACGCGTCCGGCAGTTCGTGAAAGGCGAAGAGTTTCTCCGGCGTCGTCCGGATGAGGCTGCGGGCCTGGAATCGCATGCGAACGTTTCCATACTAGAACGGCTGCGTGGGTACAATCGCGACGGTGTCTGCGCAAATCGTTTTCCTCACGCTCTATCTCGGGCTGATCTCCGGTCGTCAGCCGGTCACGTTACAGGTAGGGCCCGAGGTGAAATCGGTCCGGATTCTCCTCGACGGAAAGGAAGCGGCGGCACTGAAGGCGCCGCCGTGGAGCGCGATCGTCGATCTGGGCAACGGGTTCGTGCCGCGCGGACTGGTGGCGATCGGTTACGACCGCGATGGCGACGAGATTGCGCGGACCTCGCAGACCATCAACCTGCCGCGCCCCTCGGCGGAGCTGACCATCGCGCTGCAGTCGGACGACAAGGGGATTCCGATAGGCGCAACCCTTCGATGGGAGCAGGTCTATGCAGCAAAGCCGACGCGGGCCACGATCAGCGTCGACGGTGCAACGCTGCGCGTCGATGAGCAGTTTCACACGCGCTTGCCGAAGCTCGACCCGAATCATCCCCACGTGATCGAGGCGGAGCTGCGATTCGCGGACGGCGTCGTGGCCCGTCGCGAGCTGGTGATCGCTGGCGGGCCGGTGGGGGACTCGATCAGCACCGAGCTGACGCCGGTGGCATTTTCCGGGAAGCCGTTGCGTGCGACGCTCGACGGATGTCTTTCCGTGAACGGGAACGCCGTGCAGACCAGAGCCGTCGAGACGCCGGACGCGCAGGTGCTCGTGGTGCGCGATCCGGATGTCAGCGGTCTCCTGCGCGAGCTCGATCCCACGCACCGCCTCGGCCTCAGCTTTCGTGAATTGCAATCCATGCGCTACCGGTTGCCGCTCGATGGCGGAACGAAGATGAGCTACACGTGGCCCGTGGCGATGCACCTCGAGGCCGCAGGGCACATTCCGTCGAATGTCTTCCAGAGATCCGCGATCGTGTCGTCGCGGGAGGCCGGCATGTTCGGATTCCTGATGCTGTCGTACGGCGAAGCGACCGGCAGCCGGTGGGCAAGCCAGCCCAACACCAATCTTCGTTACGCCGATGCCGTGGCGGTGGCGGGTCTCAACGCCAGCAGTGGCGCGCACCGCCGGGCCGTCGTCCTCGTGCTCAGTCGGGACGCCGACCACAGCACGATGGCGCCCGCGGCGGTTCGTCGTTACCTCGAGGCCATCGGCGTGCCGCTGTTTGTCTGGTCGCTGAGCGGTCCGCGTCCCGATCTTGCGAAATCGTGGGGCGAGGTCGACGACGTTTCCTCGATGAAGCTGATCAGCGCCGCGGTCGATCGCCTTCGCGCCTCGCTGGCCGCACAGCACGTGGTCTGGGTGGCCAGCGATCCTCTCAACGCGCTGCACCTCGAAGCCGATCCGCGTTGCGGGATCACGCTGCTGGCGCATTAACGTTACGGCCAGTCCGCCTTCGGCTTCCCCGCCCAAACCCAGGCGATGAAATCGACCAGTGGCGGGGTCGCGCCGAGCTCGCGGAGGCGGGTGTTCACCTGGCCGCGATGGTAGGTCGAATGCGATGGCAGCTGGAGAAGCGTCTCGCCGAGGGTGGAGGGGTGGGGCTCGAAACCAGCGCGCTTGGCGAAGAAGGTCGACCACGGAAGGATCATCGGCCGGTCGATCGCCTCGGGCGCGAACGAAGCCACGTGACCCGGCGCGACCGCGTAAAACTCGCGGGCGTACCGGAGAACGGCATCGAGTCCCGGATAGTGATCGGGGCCCGTGAACACGAGCTCCTCGCCGCGCCAGGCGGTGAGAAAGGCGTGCTGCGTGGCGTGGATGTGGTGCAGCCGGTCGTGCAGTTTCTGATCGTCCGTCCCGGCCGGGCAGGCGAGCGCGGCGCGCCAGACCGTGGCGTCAGCCCACTCCATGTGGTCGAACAGAGGGCGGATCGCGTCCAGCATGCTCATGCGATCGGTTGCGTGCGGAGCGGCGTCTCCAGCTTGACCAGGCCGTCGAGCAGATGCTCGTCGACGCCCGGATCGATGGCGCGGACCAGCGTCAGCACCCGGCCCACGTGCTGGATGACCACCAGCAGCGCGCCGTAGAGCGGCTCCGCCTTCGAGCGCTCCGCGGTTTGAAACGGGAAGCGCCGCCCGATCAGGTGCGGATCGAGCGAGTTGATGCTGCTCGACGCCTGCGTCAGAGCCCAGACCAGGCGATCGCCGAGGTCGTGCGGCGGATGGTTATTGCGAGAATGGCGGGCGGTGTCGGCCAGCCGGTCAATCGCACGGCAGAGAGCGCGAAACTCGTTTTCCAGCGCTGGGCGGTGCGGATCATCCGCAGCAAGACGGGCAAACGGGCTGAACAGCAGCTCGATCCGGCGGCGAAGATCGTGATCGACTTTCCAGGCCATCCATTCGGCGGAGGGAACGTGCCGCATCGGCTCGTTGCGGCCCCATGTTTCGAGCAAGGACCGCCCCGCGGCGGCCTCCTCGGCGTCAGTTGCGAGCATGTCATTCATCTGTTAGGGTCGCGCACCTATGAACCCAGACCCGACGCAGTTCGAGGAGCCC
>Ga0157378_10002177_pt1 | contig 17375 bp, 16 predicted proteins | sample M65metaG_FD_115309 | JGI IMG/M metagenome (GOLD analysis project Ga0157378, IMG submission 115309) | Miscanthus rhizosphere microbial communities from Kellogg Biological Station, Michigan, USA - M6-5 metaG | ecosystem: Host-associated > Plants > Roots > Rhizosphere > Soil | place: USA: Michigan...
GACGTAGTATGCGCAGCACCAGGCAAGAATGAATGCCCCGACGAACAGGCCCCATACAGATGCCCAAACCCATGGCAGCAGGCAACCAGCAGCAGACAGTACTATCAACAGATAAGTGAAAGAAACTATGATGGGGCTGTAGAAAATGTCACAGTCTGTATAACCCAATTTCTCTAAGGCTTTATCCACCCTCTTATCGCGGTACCTGGCGCTAAATCCGATTAGCATAGCCGTTTTTGCCGAAGATACGGCAAATGGTCCGCCAGCCATAAATCCTTGTGATTCCTCTTATTGTTTTAGCTGTACCTTCGTAGTCTCTTAATAGCCGTTAAATCAAGCAACCATAATTCGCTGTTAGATAAGATGAAATTTGCATGGTCAAAACATTCTTTGGAACAATTGGAGAGGAGAGGTATCAGCGCATCTCTGGTAGAAAATGTACTGAAGGACCCTGATCAGGTGATTACAGAAGGTAGCCAAACGATCTATCAAGCGGTAATTGAAGAGCAAAAGAAGAGTTATTTAGTGCGTATCTTTGTGAATAGCGATAAAAATCCGCCTTTGATAATTACGGCCTGTAAAACTTCTAAAATCGGCAAATACTATGAAGGTTAAATATGATAAAGAGGCTGATGTTCTTTCCATTGTTTTCAGCGAGCATAAAATAGCTGAAAGCGATGAGGAAAAACCGGGTATTATACTTGATTATGACCGTTTGGGTGCGGTGGTGAGCATAGAAATACTTGAGGCTTCGAAGAAGATGAAGAACCCCACCAAGGTAGAATATGAAATAGCTTAGTGCCAGGATAAAGCCACTTTTTGTTCCTCGCAAACCTTATCATTCCCCTCACATTTTTACCCGTACCTTTGTAGTCTTTTAGTTAAATTTATTAATTAAATTCATAATATTTGTAGAACTTTCACGTCGCGAACTTTCTACTTTAGACTAAAGACTTTCGACTAAGGTGAAGACAAGAACACTAAAACAGGATAAGGTAAACATCATCACGCTTGGCTGCTCCAAGAATATGGTGGACAGTGAAGTGCTGAGCGGGCAACTGCACGCCAATGGCATTGATGTGACCCACGAAAACCGCAGGCTGGACCATAATATCGTTGTGGTAAACACGTGCGGATTTATAGACAAGGCCAAGGAAGAAAGCGTGAATACGATACTGGACCAGGTGGCGCTGAAGAAGAAGGGCAGGCTGGATAAAGTATATGTAACTGGCTGCCTGAGCGAGCGCTACAGGGGCGATCTTGCGAGTGAAATACCCGAGGTGGACGCCTGGTTCGGAACTATGGAGTTGCCACTAATACTGAAACAACTGAATGCTGATTATAAAGCAGAGCTCATAGGCGAGCGCATGCTGAGCACGCCAAAGCACTACGCCTATCTAAAAATATCGGAAGGCTGCAACCGGACGTGCTCTTTCTGCGCCATCCCACTGATGCGAGGCGGCCATGTGTCGAAGACCATTGAAGAGGTTGTAACAGAAGCCAAAAGGCTGGTGAAGATGGGGGTGAAGGAGGTAATGCTCATAGCCCAGGAACTCACCTACTATGGCCTGGATATTTATAAGAAACGTGCCCTATCCGAACTGCTTAAGCACCTCTCTGATGTAGAGGGATTGCGCTGGATAAGGCTGCATTATGCCTACCCTTCCAAATTTCCGCTGGAAATACTGGATGTGATGCGCGAGCGCGACAACATCTGCAACTACCTGGATATGCCGCTGCAGCATATATCAGACAATATGCTGCTGGCTATGAAGCGCCAGATAACCCGCGACGAAATAACCGGCCTCATTGGCGATATAAGAGACCGCGTGCCGGGCATATGCATCCGCACCACGCTCATCACCGGCTTCCCCGGCGAGACCCGCACCGATGTGGAGGACCTGAAGCAGTTCCTCACTGATACGCGCCTGGACCGCGTGGGTATCTTCACCTATTCGCATGAGGAGAACACCTCGGCGCACGCACTGGAAGACAACATACCTGCTGCCGAAAAAGAAGCCCGCGCGCAGGAAATCATGGAAGTGCAACAGGAAATATCGTACGAGATCAACCAGGAGAAAGTGGGTAAGGAGTTTGAAGTACTCATAGATAAAAAGGAATCAGGCCGCTACCTGGCCCGTACCGAGTTCGACAGCGTGGAAGTGGACAATGAAGTGGTCATCCAGACCGATAAAAAACTGCCTATCGGCGACTTTGTGAAAGTGCGCATTACAAAGGCATTTGATTATGATCTGGAGGGGGAAGTCATTTAATTGCCCAAACAAGGCAGCAAGTCTGCATAAATATATCGGTGCGCTAAAAATTCATTAATTTGCATTATGGCAGCAAAGGCAGACCTAATGGTTATTCGTACACGGCTTTATGATTATGTTCGTATTGCTGACGAAAAAAAACTTGTTGCCATGTATCATCTTTTAGAATCGGATGCCGAAAAGCATATTGAATGGTGGAAAGACGAGCAACTCCTTACGGAGTTTGACCGGCGTAGCAAGGCTTTGGAAACGGGAGAGGACAAGGGCTTTACGCTGGATGAATTACGGACGTCTATCGAAAAACTGAGAAAAGTCAGGTATAGAAAATAGGCCTGCTTTCTCTTTGACTATTTCAACCAAGGCACAAAAAGAATTGTCATTGTCGTGGGAGTGGTATGAAGATAGACAACAGGGACTTGGAGATAGATTTGCTGCTACAATAATGCAACAGTTGGAAGTTATCGCTGCGAATCCCGAGACCTATTCTATTAAGCGTAAACCGTTCCGTGAAGCAAAAGCTTCGGTTTTTCCTTTTGTAATTGTCTACAAGATACACGCAAGACGGAAGTTAATAGAAGTCATTTCAATCTTTCATACATTCCGCAACCCCAGCAAGAAATACAAATAACCTCTGACCATCAACTACACCACATGACGCTCGAATACATCACCAACGAACCCGACTACCTGGCGTTCTATTTATTTGAATTGTCAGTCTCCGCACGCAGGATGCGTACTCGTAGGCGCGTTCAGCTCACGGGTTCTGCTCTTTGTCTTGCCGTGGCGGCAGTGGGGATTTTGAAAAAAGACAATGTACTTGCCTCACTGTCTATCATAGCTATCCCGTTCTGGTACTTCTATTGGCCCCTGTACGAAAAACGTTTTTATCAACGCAACATGACGAAAGTGGTCCGGGAGACATTCGGGAAAATATTCGGGAAAATCACCTCGCTGCAGATCACAGACGAATTCATAGCAGACCAGACCTGCGGCACTGAGACGAAGGCTCCACTAAGCGCAATAACCGCGATCAACGAGATACCTGGCTATATTTTCATTAAGCTGGAAACAGGTGTGGGCATCGTTATCCCAGTCGGAAATATATCTGATGTGGCAGCGGTAAAGACAAGACTCAGCGATGTAGCCCTGGCAAACAATATCAAGTACACGGTCGCTGAGCATTGGGTATGGAGATGAGGGCTCCAGGAAAAATTCTTTATAAAATCTTTATACCGCTCATCCGCATCTTTACACAATACTTATGGCTGCCTGTCTACCTTTGTGCTGTAATTGAAACCCGATGGCGATAGCAAGTGTACGCAAGGTGAGTATAGCAAAACAGTATGTGCTGAGTGTACTGGTCATCGGGCTGGTATCTCTGGCTTGCTACCCTTTCCTACATATTATCGGGTACAGGGTAGTCGCCTACATTCTCCTTATCTCTGTATCACTCATAGCAATGCTCTTCGATATTTTGCCGGTATTCCTGGCGGCGATATTGTCGGCACTGTTGTGGGACTTCTTCTTCATCTCTCCCTTCTTCACACTGCAGGTTGATTCGGCTGAGGACACCGTGCTGCTGTTCATGTATTTTGTTATTGCGACAGTAAATGCAGTGCTGACCTATAAGATCAGGAAGATGGAGAAGGCCGCCATCCTGAGGGAGGAGAAAGAAAATACCCTGAAGCTCTACAACACCATGCTTAATTCACTATCGCATGAGCTCAGGACGCCCATCTCTGCCATCATTGGCGCAACGGACAATTTACAGTCAAACTCTGCACGGCTTACTATAGAGAACAGGAACGACCTGGTGGCTGAAATTGCCAAGGCGTCTTTCCGGCTCAACCAGCAGGTAGAAAATTTGCTGAACATGTCGCGCCTTGAGTCGGGCTTTATTACGCCCCGGAAGGACTGGTGCGATATAAACGAAGTGGTGTATGATACCGTGAAACGGATTGAGGAACATAAGATCGCCCAGCGAATCGGCATCAATATCAATCCAGACCTGCCGCTATTTAAAACAGACAAGGGTATGCTGGAGCAGATACTTTATAACCTGCTCAATAATGCCGTGCAATATACCCCACCCGAAAGCAGGATAGACATAGTTGCGTTGTGCCATGCCGATGTGCTGGAGTTGATAATAGAGGACAACGGCATTGGTTTCCCCCCGAATGAAACGAGTGCCGTGTTCAACAAATTCTACCGCCTGAATAGTGCACGCACAGGCGGCACTGGCCTGGGCCTTTCTATCGTAAAGGGATTTACTGAAGCGCTAGGCGGTACGGTCGAACTGATGAACAGGCCGGAAGGTGGTGCGCGATTTACTATAGATATTCCTGCAGAAACGTCTTATCTGAAAAACCTGAAAAATGAATAAGGCAGCCATATTAATCATAGACGACGAAGCCCAGATACGGAAGCTGCTGGAGATAACCCTCTATAGCCATGACTATGCGGTTACAGAAGCTGCAACCGGTAAAGAAGGACTTACGATGGCTGCCAATCATCCGCCAGAGCTAATAATACTGGACCTGGGCCTGCCCGATATACACGGGCATGAAGTGCTGCGGCAATTAAGAGAATGGTACTCCAATCCTGTCATCATTCTCTCGGTGCAGGACCACGAGGAGGATATTGTGAAGGCACTCGATAATGGCGCCAACGACTACCTGTGCAAGCCATTCAGAACAGGCGAACTCCTGGCGCGCATCCGCTCGGCAATTCGCGGCGCAACATCCAGAGATTCGGCACCCGGCATTAATATTGGCGACATTACCATAGACCTGGCATCGAGAGTGGTGAAAAAGAAAAAGGAAGCAATAAAGCTTACGACTACAGAATATGCGCTGCTGGCCCTGCTGGCAAAAAACGAAGGCAGGGTTCTGACACACCACTACCTGCTGCGTGAGCTATGGGGACCAGGATTTATTAATCAATCACAATACCTGAGAGTATTTATAGCACAGCTTAGAAAGAAGCTGGAAAACGACCCGAACCGGCCCGAATATATTATTACGGAATCGGGCATTGGCTACCGTCTGGCAGGAGCATCGTAGCACAACATAGCGATTATTTATATGGAATCAAATCAAAAGCATTTGAGCAGGGTTACTATGGCCTCACTGCTCGTGGCGCTGGGCATTATATATGGTGATATAGGCACCAGCCCGCTGTATGCATTGCGCGCGGTGGTGGGTAACCGGCCTATTGACGAGGTATTGGTGTACGGAGGCGTATCGTGCATTTTCTGGACGCTCGTTTTCCAAACCACGATCAAGTATATATGGCTTACGCTTAAAGCAGATAACCAGGGTGAAGGAGGGGTGTTCTCGCTCTATGCGCTGGTAAAGCGGTATGGCAAGCACCTGGTTATCCCCACCATACTCGGGGCCACTACGCTGCTGGCCGATGGTATTATCACCCCGCCTATCTCCGTAGCCTCCGCGATAGAGGGCCTCAATACCGTAAAAGGCCTGGAAAGTACCATCATACCCGGCAACGGCGTCACTATTGGTATAGTGGTTGTAATTCTCTCGGCCCTATTCTTTTTCCAGCGCTTCGGCACCCAGTTGATAGGCAAGACATTTGGGCCTGTTATGGCGCTATGGTTTGTGATGCTGCTGGCGCTGGGCTGTATGAGCATTGCGAAATATCCAGGGGTGCTTCAAGCCCTTAACCCCTATTATGGATACGAACTGATTGTGAGATACCCGCATGGTTTCTGGTTGCTTGGCTCGGTGTTCCTATGTACCACCGGAGCGGAGGCGCTCTACTCGGACCTCGGGCATTGTGGTATCCGCAACATACGTATTACCTGGGTGTTTGTGAAGATAAGCCTTGTGGCCAACTACCTTGGGCAGGCGGCATGGATCATGAACCAGCACACCCCGACGCTCGCCGGCGCCAATCCATTCTTTGAGATGATGCCGAAAATTTTTCTGCTGCCCGGCATTATCATTGCCACCCTGGCAACCATCATTGCGTCGCAGGCATTGATAAGCGGCTCATTTACCCTGATCAGCGAAGCCATGAACCTCAACTTCTGGCCGCGCGTAACAGTAAGGCAGCCCACAGACATCAAGGGCCAGATATACATCCCCAGCGTCAACATCATTTTGTGGTTTGGCTGCATCCTGATGGTGCTTTACTTCCGCGACTCATCGCGTATGGAAGCGGCTTATGGATTCTCGATTACCATAGCTATGATGATGACAACTTACCTGCTGACCTTTTACCTTTTGTACAAACAAAAATGGAACAAATGGCTTGTTGGCTGTATCGTCCTGACGTTTGCAATTATAGAGTCATCGTTCTTTATTGCCAATACCGCCAAGATAAAGGAGCGGTGGATGTTCCTCTTTTTCGAGCTGTTTATTTTCATGACCATGTACATATGGTACTACGCCAGGAAGATCAATAACCGGTTCGTGAAGTTTGTGGACATTGGCAAGTACCTGCCCCTGCTCAATGAACTCAGCGAAGATGACAGTGTGCCTAAGGCTGCTACGCATCTCATCTACCTCACGAAGGCCAACAACAGGGGGCACATAGAAGAGAAGGTGATCAAATCCATCTTCGCCAAGAAACCCAAAAGGGCTGATGTATATTGGTTTGTTCACGTGCACAGAACCGAGGAACCGTACACCAAAACATATGATGTATCTGAACTGGCAGACGATAAAGTGATCAAGGTGAATATCAACTTAGGGTTCAGGATTCAGCCCAAGACGGAGTTATTCTTTAAAAAGATCGTGCGGGACCTGGTGGCCAATAAAGAGCTGAACCTGCATATGAGGCCCGACGGCAGCAGCCACTACAATACCGAGCCTGACTTCAAATTCGTTGTTATCGAAAAATTCCTTTCCGTAGAAAATGAATTCACGATCAGCGACGGTTTGTTGCTCAATTCTTACTTCTTCCTCAAGAACCTGAGCCTGAGCGATGAAAAAGCTTTTGGCCTGGACAAGAGCGACGTAATAGTAGAACAGACACCGCTGGTTTACAACCCGGTACAAAATATTGACATTTCACGAAACCAAAATTTATGAAGAAACTCACAATGGCCGCGGCATTGGTCTTATCGCTGCATAGCTCTTTTGCCCAGAGCACTTCGACCGATAGTAATACGAAGAAGGAAGTAGTTCCTTTTGAAGGGCAGGACCAGACCTGGCAAAACGGCAGCGACAGAAGGACCGAAACAGTATTGCAGTCGAAATACTTTACCGGTTCCTTCATCTTCGACGGCAACTACAACTATTCGTTCAACAACCCCAATGACAATACCATTGTGGGTTCTACCGCCGTGGCCCGGCACAATGAAATGGAAGTAATGTTCGTAGGCCTGGGTGGCGACTTTAACTACAACAACGCCCGCGGCCGGGTAATGCTCCAATTTGGCAACCGCTCGATTACCGTACCCCGCAACGACTATAGCCCCTACCGCGGACAATATGACCTGACCGATGCCTACCGTTATTTCAGCGAGGCGTATGGAGGTTATCATTTCGCCCTCGGCCGGACGAGCGTAAACGTAGATGCAGGCCTGTTTATGTCGTATGTAGGGCTTAACTCGTATTACCAGGTAGAGAACTGGGAATACCAGGCGTCTTTCACTTCTGACAATACACCATGGTTTTTCAACGGCATGCGGATACAGATATTCCCCAGCAACAAGCTGAAAATAGAGCCATGGATCATCAATGGGTGGCAGAGCTACGGAAAGTTCAATAGCATGCCCGGGCTTGGCGCCAACCTAACGTGGTGCCCCAGCGAGAAAATGAAATTGCTCACCAACGATTATTACGGGGCCGACGCGGCAACTATACCCGACAGAAAACGCTTTCACTCTGACAACAGCCTGCTGGTGCGCTATTACCATCGCCCCGCAAGCAAGGGCATCTCCATGATGGCATTCTCACTTACCGGAGACGTAGGCTTTGAAACCGGTGGCGGTGTGAACGGGTTCAATGACAAAGATTCGGCCAAAGGGCCTGCGCAATACTTTCTAAGCGGGATGGTCTATAACCGGATATGGTTCAACCAGAATAAATTTGCATGCACGGTGGGTGGCGGTTTTATGACCAATCCCGGGCGCTACCTGGTGCTGTATCCACCGGGCGATGCAAGCCCGCTCCCCAGCCCGCTGGACCCTACGAAGACCCAAGGCACGCACCCCTTCGATACCAATCCAGGCACGCAGTTTCACGGCTGGGACTGTTCTGCTAATCTCGACTGGATGCCCAACCAGAGCCTCACGGTGAGACTGGAGTTTGTACACAGGCATTCCGATGTCCCCTACTTCGCGGGCCATGGCGGCGTAACATCACCAAGTGGTTACGTTACCACATCTATCCCGGCCGGCTGGGCGCCAGACCTTGTGAAGTCGGAGGACAGGATCATGTTTGTGGTGCTGTTCAGGATATGATGAAATAACGATTTGAGTGATTTATCCTGCGGATGGTATTTCCACCAACAACATGGGTAAAGGTTTCAGTAGCACTGATCATCACCGGCATGCTGATGGGTCTTCAACGTTCACCGGGCCCGTTTCTTAAAAGCAGATGAGTCTGCCCCGGGATATCAGAAATACCGCGACCTTTGGACGAAATACCAGAAGATGGCTACTAACCTCGAAAGAATGCTTCAATTGGTAGGCGAGTTTTTTGATACCAGGAGTGACCCGGATCAATTAGATGTAACTGAGAAGGACAGGGAGAAGCTGGCCGCTTTGCACCCGGCTACCATGTCGGAATATGCCACCGAGGATGGGCCTGTTGCCTGGATACTCATCATACCTACTACTACAGAGATCATGCAGCGTTTTGTGAATGCAGAGATCGGCGAAAAGCAGTTGCTCCACGAGACACCCACAGGCGGTAGTTATGAGGCCGTCTATCTCTGCTCGGCGGCTGTGCTGCCGGAGTACCGGCGACAGGGCGTGGCACTGAAGCTATCCATGGACGCGATCAATGCCATGCGCAAGGACCATCCTGTGAAGGCGCTGTTCACCTGGTCGTTCAGCCAGGAGGGGCGGGACCTGGCTGAGGCCATTGCCCGCAAATGCAACCTGCCGCTGTATGAGCGAAAACACAAAGAGCAATAAGCCTGCTCAGAAGAACAGCCAGAAGCCATTGAGAAACTCAATGATGCCGATAATGCCTACGGCAACACCGAGATACCATAACGGGCTCTTCTTAACGAGTGCTGCAATGGAAGACAACAGGATAGATATCTGCAGGAATATGACCCCCATACCAAATATCTCCGAGTGCTTTTTGGCGTCTGCCTGGCTTGCCTCCAGTTCGTTGGCTTTGGTGGTAATGGTGTCTTTCTCGAGGCTGTATTTTTTTATTTTGGCCTCGTACACCTTAATGCGATTTTGGAGGTCGGCGGTGTAGGCAGGGTCTTTCTGGTCGTGCAATGCCAGTGTGAGGTTTTCCTTTTGCGCCTCGGCTACCGTCTGCTTTATTCCCTTGGCCTGGAAGAAGGCCCATTGGTCGGAGGCCCTGGCCTGGCTCAGCACAGATTTATTGCTATATCCTCCTCCCTTGAAAGTGGAAAGCGTGGCGCATACCGCAAATACAACGGTAGTACCCGGGAGCAGCTTCAGCCACAATTCTTTTTTTTCGTCAGCCATTGGCGTCTATTGTGTTGTAAAAATAATAATTGGCGGGTCATTTTAAAGTTCTGCCCTTTAGTCCACTTTTTTTTGGTGAATATAATGGATTAAAAAACCGGAGCAGTAGCGCCTGAACATTCGCCGCCGTTTTTCAGAAAATTTTAAGCTTTTTCGTATGGATATTAAAATGAGGAACGGTTATTTTTGCGCGATAAATCATTACCTTACCCCATTTTAAAAGCTGTCTTTGCAACGATAAATGACGACTGCTGAAATTCTTAAGAAGGTTAGGCGGATAGAAATAAAAACGAAGGGGCTGAGCAATCATATCTTCGCCGGGGAGTACCATTCTACTTTTAAAGGCAGGGGTATGTCGTTCAGCGAGGTGCGCGAGTATATACCGGGGGATGATGTAAAATTCATAGACTGGAACGTAACCGCGCGGTTCTCCCACCCATTCGTAAAAGTGTTTGAAGAGGAGCGCGAGCTCATTGTGATGCTGCTGGTGGATATAAGCAGCAGCTCGCTGTTCGGGACACAAAAGCAACTGAAGCGCGACCTGATAACAGAGCTGGGAGCGGTGCTCTCTTTTTCGGCCACCACCAATAACGATAAGGTTGGCGTTATTTTCTTCAGCGATAAGGTGGAACAGTACATACCACCCAAAAAAGGGAAAAGCCACATATTGCGCATCATACGCGAGCTGATAGCCCTGGAGCCGAGGCACACGGGAGATACCGATGTGCGGGTGGCATTGGAATTTCTGAACAATGTGCTGAAGAAAAAAACAATCACCTTTCTCATCAGCGATTTTGTGAGCCGCCCTTATGACCATGCGCTGCAACTGGCAGCCCGCAAGCACGACCTGGTAGGCATTCATGTATATGACAGATATGACAAGGAACTGCCGGCTGCAGGGCTGGTGCAGGTAGCCGACTCAGAAACCGGCAGGCTGGCCTGGATAGATACAGAGAACAAGCAGGTGAAAATAAAGTATGCAGCGGCCTTTGACGAAAAGAACAAATACTGCATACAGTCGTTCAGGAAAAGTGGGGCATCACTGCTGCATGTGCGCACCGATGAAGATTATGTAAAAGTATTGCAGGGCTACTTTAAAGGCAGGTAGCTGTGTTAAAACATTTTTGAAAAGAACTATTAATGACATCCGTTAGTGACCATATACTTAAAGTCTTACTGACTGGCAGAGCGGGAATATGCTGCCGGCTGGCATTCTGTTTTTTGCTGATCGCCACCGGCTCTTATGCCCAGGGCGATGCGCGGGTGAATGCCCTTTTGGACGTGAAGCAAATAACTGTGGGCGACCAGGCCAGGATGTTCATCAATGTAACCAACGACCCGGCTACCGGCAAAGTAATATGGCCGGCGATACCAGATACGTTCAATAGCCTGGAAGTAGTGGAGAAGGGCAAGATAGATACGCTGAAGAACGGCGCCAAACTTACCTACCGGCAGCGGCTGCTGATAACCGGGTTTGACTCAGGATTATTTAAGATACCGGCATTTGTTTTTACCGTGGCGCCTAACAGCGGAACGCCTTACACTATTCAGTCGGACTCCTTCACGCTGCAGGTGCTGACTGTGGCGGTAGATACTACCAAGGGATTCAAGGGTATCAAGGGCATTATCTATGTAAAAAGCTCGTGGCGCGACTATATAGGATTGATCGCGGGCGGCATTTTGTTTGTGGCACTGGTGGCGTTTGTGATCATTTACTTCGTGCGGAACAAGCGCGTGGCTGCGCCAAAACCGCAAGGGCCTGTAGAATCGCTGCAGGACTATGCGCTGCGGCTGCTGCGCGAGCTGGATGCGAGACAGCTATGGCAGAAAAAGCAGGTAAAAGAATATTATGTGGAGCTCACAGATGTAGTGCGCAATTATGTAGAGATGCGCTTCCAGACCTCGGCTATGGAGCTTACTACCGATGAGCTGCTGAGCAAAGTGGCTTATCACAGGGATATGCAGCCCTATCACGATTTACTGTCGCAGATACTGAACATGGCAGACCTGGCAAAGTTTGCGAAATTTCAGCCGATGCCTCAGGAACATATGGATGCCATGGACAAGGCGCGGCAATTTATAGAACGGACAAGACCAGTAATAATAGAAACGCCGGCTGCCGAAGGCGAAAGCGTTAGAACCAACCAACCCGGAGAAAAGATATGATGAAGGCATTCCTCGATTGGAAACATATCACTTTTGCATATCCCCAGTTTTTCGGGCTGCTGGTGCTGATACCTGTGATGACATGGTGGTACCTGCGGCGGAAGAAAGAAGACAGCCCGGCGCTGCGGCTCACTACCCTGGCGGGCGTGGGCAATGTGCGCCAGGGTGGAAGGGCGCAGTTGCGGCCGGTACTATTTGTGCTGCGCATAGTGGCGCTGATGGCGCTGGCAGTGGCACTCGCAAGGCCCCAGACAAGCAATACAACCGAGAATATAGACAGCGAAGGGATAGATATTGTGATGGCCATAGACGTTTCGGGCAGTATGCTGGCCGAGGACTTCAAGCCGAACCGTTATGAGGCTGCAAAGGCGGTGGCCCTGAAGTTTGTGGACCAGCGACCCACCGACCGGATAGGCCTGGTGATATTCTCGGGCGAGAGCTTTACGATGTGCCCTATAACCATAGACCATAATGTGCTGAAGGAACAGATAGCGCAGATACACAACGGCATGATAGCCGATGGTACATCAATAGGCATGGGCCTGGCTACGGCAGTGGACCGGCTACGGTATGCCACCGGCAAGAGCAAGGTGGTGATACTAATGACGGATGGTGTGAACAACATGGGATTGATAGACCCCAATACCGCGCTGGAAATTGCAAAAGCATTTAAGGTGCGCATTTACTCGATAGGCATAGGCACCATAGGCCAGGCGCTGATACCCACGCCCACCGGTAAGCAACTGATGAATGTGGAAATAGATGAGCCTTTGCTGAAGCAGATGGCCCGCGAAACCGGCGGCAAGTATTTCCGGGCGACAGGTAATAAGCAACTGGAAGAAATATACAGGGACATAAACAAACTGGAGAAGACGAAGGTAGATATCACCTCTTACAAGCATTATGCCGAGCTGTTTTTCCCATTTGCGCTGATCGCCATTGTATGCCTGGCATTGGAAATGCTGCTGCGCTATACGGTTTTCAGGAGCATCACTTAGCTAAGCTTAGCTGCAGCCTATTTTTTTCTTTTTGGATATAAACGCGGATTCATTTTAATTAAATGATAATGAAAGACATGCGTTTATAAAACATTAGTAAATTGAATATTTTTTCTAACCTGGACATACACGCTAAGGTTTTGTGCGTATATTTATTACGCCCAACAGTACCCTTATGAACTTTAATCGTAGAAATTTCATCCGTTCAGCCTCGGTGCTGGCCGCGCTCACGCTCAGTGAATTTGAAGCGCTGGCGGCACGGCAAAAATTATCGGGTGGCGGCAAGACAATCGCAGAGGATGATGAGGCCTACTGGAGTAATGTGCGCCAGCTTTTCCCCCTGACAAAGGACATGATCTATTTGAACAATGGCACTTTTGGGCCATCTCCCTACCCTGTCATCGAGGCTATGCGCAATTCGCAGATGGATGCCGACCAATATGGCAACTATGGCGCTTATGATGCTACACCTCCTAAGATAGCAAAATTTGTAGGAGCAGACCACGATGAAATAGCGCTGACACACAATGTGACCGATGGCATAAACCTGGCGTGCTGGGGTGTGCCTATGAAGAAGGGCGATGAAGTAATAGTGACCACGCACGAGCATGTGGGCAATATGATGCCCTGGATGAACCGGCAGAAGGTACACGGAATTGTGGTGAAGAAATATACACCTGCGTCCACGGCCGCCGAGACGCTGAACAGGATAAATGCGCTGATCAATAAGAACACCAGGGCTATAGCCACGCCGCACATACCCTGCACCCAGGGACAGGTGCTGCCGGTAAAGGAGATCTGCACCCTGGCAAGAGATAAAGGACTCTTCTCCCTGATAGATGGCGCCCACGGCTCAGGCATGATGCCCCTGGACCTGCACGATATGGGCTGCGATACCTATGCGAGCTGCTGCCACAAATGGATGCTGGGCCCCAAGGGCACCGGCTACCTGTATGTACGGAAAGACTTCCAGGACACCTGCCAGGCGTTCTACATGGGGGGCGGCACTGACGATGGCAAATGGGACCTGATGACCGACCCGATAACGATGGGGGGGTATGCCCCGAGCGCTCACCGGTACTTTGGCGGCACGCAGGCCAACGGGCTTTATGCGGGTGTAAATGCAGCCATAGACTTCATAGAAACAATAGGCATAGAAAACATATACCGCCGCGTGAAGAGCCTGGGCAAATATACCCAGGACAGGCTACTGGAAGTGAGCAAGGTGGAGCTGCTGACGCCTACAGAGGAGCGCTCGCGCTGCGCTGTGAATGGCTTCCGGATAAAGGGCGTGGACTACCACAAGTTTTTTGACATGTGCATGGAGCACAAGATCCGTATAAGGGCGGTGCCGGAAAACGGGCTGGACTGCCTGCGCGTGTCCACACACATCTACAACAACAAGGATGAGGTGGACAAAATGGTAGAGCTTATCAAAAAGGCGGTTTAGTTTCCCGACTAAAATATCATTATAATTTAAAATCCGGCTTATCCCCGGCTTCGATTTATGCGGTAATTCCACAAAAAAATATACTGTGAAATATTGCCTGTTCCTTTTATGCAGCCTCTTTTCGCCGGCATCGTTTGCGCAGAAAAATAAAGTGCTGTTGCCCAATGGCTGGACCCTGACGCCGGCTGGCAAAACGGTGGCGCTGGGCGACCTGCCGTTGAATATAGCCATATCAAAAGACGGCAGGTTTTTAGCCGTCACAAACAATGGCGTAGGCACTCAGACCATACAGCTCATAGATGCCAAAACCAATAAAATGCTGAGCACCACAGAGATCGCCAAAAGCTGGCTGGGCCTGAAGTTTAGCGGGGACGGCAAGTACCTGTATGCCTCCTGCGGCAACGACAACCGCATCATAAAGTACAGGGTAAGTGGTGGGCAACTAGAGATAGAGGCGCGCATAGTGCTGGGCAAGAAATGGCCTGTGAAAATATCGCCCACAGGCATAGAGATCAACGATAAGGCGCAGAAGCTGTATGTAGTGACCAAGGAGAACAACTCACTGTATGTAGTGGACCTGAAGACCAACCAGGCGACAAAGACGGTGCCGCTGGGCGCGGAGGCTTATACCTGCCTGCTCTCGCCCGATAACTCAAAGCTGTATATAAGCATGTGGGGCAGTGATAAGGTGCTGGTAGTGGATAGCCACAGCGAGGCGGTAACCGACTCTGTAACCGTGGCCCGCAACCCTAATGACTTATGCATAACGCGCAATGGCAAGTACCTGTTTGTGGCTAATTCCATTGATAATACTGTTTCGGTAATTGAGACTGCGACGAAGAAGGTGATAGAGGTGCTGAATGCGGCGCTCTATCCGGATGCACTGAGCGGCTCTACCACCAATAGTGTGGCACTGAGCAGCGACAACAAAACGCTGTACATAGCCAATGCGGATAACAACTGCCTGGCGGTATTTGATGTGAGTGAGCCGGGCGCATGCCATTCGAAAGGCTTTATACCTACGGGCTGGTATCCTACCTGTGTGCGCACACTAAACCATAGTGTATATGTGGCCAACGGAAAGGGCATGTCTTCGCTGCCCAACCCTAAGGGGCCACAGCCGGTAAAGAAAGACCAGGAGGCGATATACAAGAAAGCCAATAAGAAGGCTGAACAATACATAGGCAGCCTGCTGAAGGGTTCGTTGAGCATTATAGCGGAGCCAGACTCGAAGGAAATGGCCAGGTACTCGCAGCAGGTGTATGCCAACACCCCTTATAACAAGGAAAAAGAGAAGATAGCTGAAGGTGAAGCCGGCAACCCGGTGCCCACAAAAGCGGGCGGCAATTCGCCTATCAGGCATGTGTTTTACATTATCAAGGAGAACAGGACCTATGACCAGGTGCTCGCCGATATGCCCGGCGGCAATGGCGATACCAGCCTGTTGCTGTTTGGACGGAATGTGACACCGAATGAGCATGCGCTGGCTGAGCAGTTTGTACTGCTCGATAACTTTTACGTGGATGCTGAGGTAAGCGCCGACGGCCACAACTGGAGCACCGCTGCTTATGCCAATGATTTTATAGAGAAGACATGGCCCACCAACTATGGCAACCGCGGCGGCAACTACGACTTTGCCGGCAACAGGAAGATAGCGATGCCAAAGAATGGATTCCTGTGGGATTACGCAATGAGGGCGGGAATTACTTTCCGCGATTACGGTGAGTTTACCGATGATGATGGCAACACCTACCTGCCCGACCTTAAAAAGCATATGTGCCCTGCCTTCCCCGGCTGGAACCTCGGCAAGCGCGATATGGAGCGGGAGAAGATATGGGAGCACGACTTCGATTCGCTGGCCGCGGGCGGTGAGGTGCCCCAGCTCAACATCGTTTACTTCCCCAGCGATCATACAGCAGGACTGGGACGCACATCGCGCACACCGAATGCCTATGTGGCCGACAACGACCTGGCAGTGGGCCAGCTTGTGGAGCACCTCTCGAAAAGCAATGTATGGAGCAGCAGCCTGGTATGCATACTGGAAGATGATGCGCAGAACGGCCCTGACCATGTAGATGCGCACCGGAGCATAGCCTTCCTGGCCGGCCCGCATGTGAAGCGGCATTATGTGGACCACACTATGTACTCCACTTCCGGCATGCTGCGCACAATGGAGCTGATACTGGGCCTGCCGCCCATGAGCCAGTACGATGCTGCTGCAACGCCGTTGTACCGCTGCTTCACTGCCTCTGCCGATACCCGCAGCTATACGCATCTTGAAGAGCGCGTGAATATGGACGAGAAGAATCTGGCGCTTGGCGAGATCACTAACCTGAGCGAAACCTTTGACCTGAGCGCCGCCGACCGCATACCCGACTGGCAGCTCACGCAGGTATTATGGAAGGGCATCAGGGGTGGGCAACCACTACCCTCGCCAAGACGGGCGGCCTTTGTGATGCTGAGGGAGAAAAGTGAGGGGGATGATGATTAGCGTTGCAAATTCAAAATTCAAAAGCCAAAATTCCGGGTTTTCCCTTCCTATATTCGCTAACGGAAAATCCGGCTCACACTTCCAATGATCTTTGCCAAACACACTCGAGGAACTTTAGCGCCATTGGCCGTTTCAAAAGTATTTGTAAATCACTGAGGCGGCATAAGCCGCCTCAGTGATTTCAGCTAAAAGTAGAATTTATTACTCCACGACTACCCTCTGTACCGCCTTACCGCCGTTACCATCATCCCATATCGCAAAATAAAGACCGTGCGGGATGGTGTGAATATCAATTGAAGTAAGCAAGCTGTTTACGGGGCTTTCAGCTATTCTTTTGCCTGAAACATCCATCAAC
>Ga0157378_10002178_pt1 | contig 17366 bp, 12 predicted proteins | sample M65metaG_FD_115309 | JGI IMG/M metagenome (GOLD analysis project Ga0157378, IMG submission 115309) | Miscanthus rhizosphere microbial communities from Kellogg Biological Station, Michigan, USA - M6-5 metaG | ecosystem: Host-associated > Plants > Roots > Rhizosphere > Soil | place: USA: Michigan...
CGCGCCGGCGATTTCTTGCTCCGGGTGGCACGCTGATCGCCCGCAAAGACCGAATTTGGGCGGCCATCGTGGATGCTCCGAAGGAGTACGGCAAAATCGTGGACAGCTGGGATAGAAATCCGTTAGGGCAGGATTTGAGTACTGCACGGCGAAAGATGCTCAATGAATTTCGCAAGGTGCGGGTCACGCCTTCCCAGTTCCTGACCGAGCCACAACTCTGGGCGACTTTGGACTACGCCACGATAGAAAATCCGGATGTTCGTGGAAAGCTTCAGTGGAAGGCGAAGCGAGAGGGTACTGGTCACGGAATTCTGGTCTGGTTTGAGATGGAATTGTGCGACGGAGTGACGTTTTCCAGCGGGCCGGAATCGCCGGAGACGGTTTACGGCTCGGCATTTTTTCCATGGCTTGCGCCTGTGCCGCTGGCAGCCGGACAAAATCTGTGCGTCGAACTGGAAGCGAAACTGCTGGATAACGATTATTTCTGGCGCTGGACTACGCAAATCGAATCGGCGGAAAAAGCGGGTGAAACCGTTGCGCGCTTTGAGCAGTCCCAGTTGCTTGGCGCCGTGGTCTCTCTCGCCAAATTGCACAAGACGTCTTCGGAATATGTGCCGCAACTCTCCGAAGAAGGTTTGATCCGGCGGATGGCTTTGGACTTGATGGACGGAAAATCTTCGCTCGAAGAAATCGCGCGGCGCCTGACGGCCGAATTTCCGTCGCGATTCTCTCGCTGGCAACAGGCGCTCTCCTTCGCGGCAATCATTTCCAAAGAAAACAGCCGGTAGTTCACCCGCTCCCTGCTTTGCTGGAATTTTCCCACGCGCTTCGCCTGTTCAATGGTGTTGCCGAACAGAAGACGCCCGTGGTTTTCTGGCGCAAAAATAGAAAAACCTTGAGAGAATGGGCGGCGATGCCGGAAGAGCGCCAAGACGAATTGAAAATCGAGATGCCTCCGGAACTCGAGCTGGTTGTTCTGTGCGTGCGCGCGAGAAATTCCGATCGCGACGCGCGGATCCGGCAATTATTCGAGGCCGGGATCAATTGGTCCGAAATGCTGGCCTGCGCGGTGCAGCACAAGGTGGTGCCGGCGGTGTATGAGCGCTTTCGAGCGCTCGATGCGGGCTTGCTGGCGCGGGACCAGAGGGAAACATTGGCCGAATTCGCGCGCACGGCCGGAAAAAATAATCTGGTGTTTTTAAGCGAACTTCTCCAGTTAAATAGCCTGTTTGCCGGCGCGGAAATTCCGGCCATTCCGTTCAAGGGCCCCTCGCTGGCGTGGCTCGCCTACCCGAATTTCGCGCAACGGAGCTGCGTGGATCTCGATTTCGTCGTGCCCCAGAGCTACATCCCGGCAGTCCTGGACTTGCTCCGGGCTCATGGCTTTATCCCGCAATTCAGCTCGATTGAGGTGGAGGCCGGCGAGAAGGGCGCGGCTCCGGGGCAGTACGCCTTTGTGTCGGCCGCCAAACATTGTTCCGTGGAGATCCATACGGAACGAACGCTGCGCTATTTTTCACGACCGCTCAATTTGGATGAGTTGAACTCGCGGCTGATCCACCTGGATATCGGCGGCCACGATCTCGTCACGTTTTCGGTTGAAGATCTGCTGGTCATGCTTTGCGTGCATGGCGCCAAACATTTCTGGGAGCGGCTGGCCTGGATCGTGGATATCGCGCAGCTGGTTACGGTGCGCGAGGTGGATTGGAAGCTGCTTTCAGAAATCGCGGCGGAGCGGAAGTGCTCTCGGTTACTGATGCTGGGACTTTATCTGGCGTACGAGGTGGTCGGTGCGCCGCTTCCGGAATCCGTGCTGCAGCGAGCTCGGTCTGACTCCAGGGTTGCATGGTTAGCGAGTAGAGTGATCGAACAGCTCGCTGCCAGAACGTCAGACGCTGGCGTGGGGTTGTGGCCGCGCGCGATGTTCCGGTTCCGTTCGTGCGACAACTACTGGAATGGGCTAAACCAACTATTTCGACTGACGGTGAGCCCGACGGAGAGTGATCGTGAAACGGTTCGGTTACCGGGTGGTCTATCGTACCTGTACGCGATTGTTCGTCCATTTCGATTGCTGGGCAGATATGGGTGGAGCGGCCGGTCAAATGCAGAACTTGCCGGCTATCTGCCGATGCCGCAGGACACCGTCGACCGGATGCTTCGCTTCGCGGAGATCTCACCGCGCGACGTGCTGTACGATTTGGGATGCGGAGACGGCAGGATCGTGGTAGCAGCGGCGGAAAAATATGGGATTCGTGCTGTTGGCGTGGACATCGACGCAGCATTGATCGAGCAGGCACGGGCCAATGCGCGGCGTCATGGTGTGGAGACCCGCACGGAATTCATTCTGGGCGATGCCAGGGCCGTGGATTTGAGCGCGGCCACGGTGGTCACGATGTATCTGGGCGCAGAGGGAAATCTGCGTCTCGCGGATCGTCTGCGTGACCATCTGCGTCCTGGTGCGCGAATTGTTTCCCTGGATTTTCAGATTTACGGCTGGTTGCCCGATCGTGTCGAGAACCGAGTCCTGGAAAACGGCCTCTCGTCTTCCTTATTTCTGTGGACGATCCAGAATCAGCAGCGCGGATCGGAAGAAACGCAGTGCGCTCCTCCGGGTGCCGCTGCAGCAGGATAGAAATGGCAGTGCAGCTGAAAGCTTAAAGGAGAATGGCCTGAGTGGCGGCTGCTGTGAAAATATCGGTCTAGCCTCAGGATGCCGAGGCAAAGAAAAGGGGCAGGGTTAAACGTATGATTCAACTGACGAGTAGAGGTGTCGTTTTCTCCGGTTCTGCCGCGGACCTTCGAGCATTGCGTGCCCAATTCAAACGCGATCATTACGTCATTTTGCCGAAATTGATTGAACCCGAACTTCTTGCAACGATCCTGAAACGCATCGAGTCAGCGCCGTCCATTCCCAAGGAATTTGATGGATTCGTTGCACAATCCATAATCGATGATCCGAATACGAACGCCCTTTTTTTATTTTTGCTCTGCATTCCGGAATTTCAACGCCTCATCCAACGGATAGCGGGCTGCCGTAGGATTTCCGATTTTCACGGCCGTATTTATACGTTAAGTCCCGGCACGCGGGACCGAATCGTCTGGCACAATGACGTGTCCGACCATCGCATGCTGACGTTGTCCCTGAACTTGACTACCCGGGAGTATCGCGGCGGAGCCCTGCAAATCCGGGAAAGAGGCTCCGAAAAGATATTGCACGAAGTCCGGAATACGGGCCTCGGCGATGCTCTTTTGATGCGGATTTCGAAAAAGCTGGACCATCGCGTGCTACCCGTCGAAGGCGATGTTCCGAGAACCGCCCTTGCGGGGTGGTTTCGCTGGGACAAGGGGGATATAAATTTGCATTCTGCGTTGCGCATGGCGGTTGGAGATTCCGCGACCCAGGGAGTAGGCATCCAAACAGGATAGGCCGCTGTGGGAACGGGTAGCAATTAGCTTAAGGCCACAGCTTCATTGCTGTTTTTTCTGTTGGCACATGCGCAATAATTTTTAGCTTCCCTGCGTTTTAGGTTGCGCATCGCCCTGCATTCGTAGCAGATTATCCGCACATGCCTGAAGGATCGGCTAATCCTGCACGGCGTTGGACCGTTGCTGTCGTCGCGACGGTGGCGGCCCTATGGTTCTGTTACGCGGGCGGCAAGCATGCGCTGGCAAGTCACTACGCCGCATCGCCAGATTTTAGAAATTGGGAGCGCGCCACTCGCATCGAGCCGGAAAATGCGGAGATCTGGTATCGACTCGGGCGCTTCCGCCAGCTCGATTTCGACAATGCGGATAACGATCTGGCCATTTCGTACTACCGGCGCGCTGTTCAACTGAACCCGCGCTCTCCCTATTACAAGCTGGATCTCGCCAGTGCGCTGGAGACAGCGGGGAACGATCGCGAAGCCGACAGTAATTTTCAGGCGGCTCAGGCGGCCTACCCGATTTCCGCGGAAGTCTCCTGGAAATACGGCAATTTTCTTCTGCGCCAAAATCGCCTGCCCGAAGCGTACGCCGAAATTCACCGCGCCGTGATGGTTGATCCCAAGCTGACACCACTCGCGGTCTCTCGCGCCTGGCACAGCGAGCCGGACGTGCACCTGCTGCTCGATCAGATTCTGCCGGATACCCCTGAGGCATATTCGGATGCCCTGGCATTTCTCGCCGGAGAGCAAAACCCCACGGCCGCAGTCGAAGTCTGGAATCGCCTGATCGCAAAAGATCCGCACACCGATTGGAGAAGGGCTTGCGCGCTCACCGACATGCTGGTTGCGCAGGAAAAATTTGAGGACGCCGGCAAAGTCTGGCATCAGGCCGTTACGCTGGACGCGGTCCCGGGTTCCGCCTACACCGGAAATTCGCTCGTTTATGACGGGGGATTCGAGAAGGATATCTCCGGAGGCGGCTTGGGCTGGCGTCAAACAGACGTTCTCGGAGCGGATTTTGACTTCGACAGCGATGCGAAGCATTCGGGCAGCCGGTCGGCACGCCTCTCTTTTGATGGAACCAAAAATCTCTCGTACGACGGTCTATATCAGTCGGTGCTGGTTTCTCCCTCGACGCATTACCGTTTCCAGGGATTTTTGCGCACCGACCAGATTTCAACCGAAAGCGGGATACGTTTTGAAATCCTGGATCCTAAAGACCAGAAAGATCTGGACATCCTGACTCAGAATGAGACGGGCAGCGCGCCGTGGACTCTGGAACAAGCGGAATTCACGACAAGTTCGCAGACGCGCCTTATTCTAATCCGCATCGCGCGGAAACCAAGCGTGCGGCTGGACAACAAGCTCCGCGGCACCGTGTGGATCGACGATATTTCTCTTGTGCCGCTAGCCGGAAAATTGGAGCCGAAAACATAACGATGGGCTTTCTACGTAACGGCATATGCGTCCTGGCGGCTTTCGCCGTGCTCGCGCACGGGGCGGTTGAGCCCTGGTCGGAAGCCGTTCTCGAAATCGGAGCGGCTGTACTGCTGCTGGCGTGGTCGTGGATGGCCACAACGAACAGCGAAATGAAACTGGTCTGGAACCCGCTGCTGTGGCCGCTGATTGGATTCTGGATCGTCGGCGCGCTGCAATTGGTGACGGGAACAACCGCGGTCTCATTTTTGACGCGTATTGAACTGCTAAAATTCTCGGCGCTGCTGGCGTTGTTCTTTCTGTGCGTGCAAACCTATCGAACCCGGTCTCACTGGCGAAATTTTGTCTGGTTCCTGTTAATTCTGGGCTTCGCCGTCTCCCTGTTCGCCATCCTGCAGCATTTTACGTTCAACGGAAAATTATATTGGTTGCGCGAACTTCAGTATGGCGGAGTTCCGTTTGGGCCGTTTGTGAATCGCAACCATTTTGCGGGGCTGGCGGAACTGCTCATCCCGCCGGGACTGGCCATCCTGATCCTCGGCGGCGAGCGTCGCGATCAGTTGCCGCTCATAACTCTGTTCACTCTTCTCCCGATCGGCGCATTGTTTCTGTCCGCTTCGCGCGGCGGAATCATAAGCTTTGTGGCGGAAGTAGGTTTCTTCATCATCTTGATTATTGCGCGCCGCAGAGAAAAAAAGGTTCTGGTCGCCGCCGCACTGATATTCACGCTCGCGGTCATTCTGGTTTCATGGCTCGGTATCGGCGCCGCGCTGGATCGTTTCGCCACTTATAAAAAACTGGAGACCAGCGAGGGGCGTCGCGTGGAGATGCTGCACGACAGCCTGCGTATTTTTCACGATCACCGCGTCATGGGAACCGGGCTGGGGACGCTGCAGGAAGTTTTTCCGCCGTACGAAACCTTTTATGACGGGCTGGTCGTAAATCACAGCCATAACGATTACGCCGAGGCTCTTGCCGAAACCGGCGCGATCGGCGGCCTTTGCGGACTGGTTTTTCTCGTGCTGCTTTTCTGGACGGCCTGGAAGATTTTGAGTCTGGAAGGAGATCCGCGAAGTTTCGCTTACCATGCCGGAGCTCTGGTCGCCTGCCTGGGGCTTCTGGTGCACGCGGGGGTGGACTTCAATTTTCATATTCCATCGAATGCGCTCATTTTTCTTCTGCAATCGGGCCTCGCTACGACTGCCTTTCCGGCGCTGCCATTGCCGCGCAGGAATTAGATTTTATTACCGTGTGGCAAGCAGGCCTCACGGGCGGGCAGCAGGGCCGGTCTGGAACAGTCCCAAAATTCATAGGGTGTACCGTTCCGGAACATTTTTTTTTTCGATCAACAAATACGCTTGACTGAGCGAAAGAGTCTGTATAATGGCTGGCGCGTGGGGGAAATCTTGAGGAATCAAACTTTGAAGGGCGCGTTGCGCCTGATTTTCTATTTGTCTAGCTGCACAGCCTTCTTGTGTCTTCTGGCTGTTCCATCTCTTTTCGCTCAACGACAAAAATTGCCTGCGGTTACCGATACACCATCGAAGCCCATCAGCGTCGTGGCGTCCGAAACGAACAATCGAATCGCGCAACTGGCCCAAGCCTCGGATATCAAGCAGGGCGACTACATCATTGGCAGTGGAGATCTGTTGGGCGTCGAAGTCTTTGATGTCCCTGAACTTTCACGGGAAGTGCGCGTAAACGAAACCGGATACATTTCCCTGCCCCTCATGCCTGCCAAGGTGCGTGCAGGTGGCCTAACACCGTACCAACTTCAGGACAAACTGGCAGAACTCTTGCAGACGAATGGTCTGGTGTCGACCCCCGAAGTCACCGTTTCCGTGAAGGAACAACACAGCCAGCCCATTACCGTGATCGGAGCCGTAAAGAATCCGATGGTGATCCAGGCGTCGCGCAAGACCACGCTGCTACAGGTGTTGTCACAAGCCGGCGGGATCGCCGATGAAGCCGGTAGCACAGTGATCGTTACGCGGCCGGCCGGGGAGCTGGTGGCATCCGTCGATCCGGCCAATGATCCAGCACCGTCAGCGCCGCAGACATTTACGATTAACCTGGCCGACGTTCTGGAATCGGGCGAATCACGATTCAACATTCCGCTGACTGGCGGCGATGTCGTTTCGGTCCCGCGAGCGGGGATTATTTACGTCGTGGGCGCGGTGTCGCATCCAGGCGGATTTCTGCTGCAAAACGATCTTGACCGCATGACCATGCTGAAAATGTTGTCTCTCGCCGGGGGAACTACGAACACAGCGAAGACGAAGAACGCCGTGATCCTCCGAAAAAATCCGGATACAGGGCAGCGGGACCAGGTTCCGGTTGATCTGGGCAAGGTCATGCACTTGAAGACGGCGGATGTACAAATGCAAGCCAACGACATCCTGTTCGTGCCTGACAGCAACGGCTTGAGGGCGTTGCATCGCGCAGGGGACATGGCCCTGACTCTGACGACCGGAGTCGGAATTGTTGCCGCGGGGAGATTCTAGTTCTTAACCGGTTCGATCGAATCAACTTTATTTTCTGGAGCTTGTGACGATTCTATGGATGAGACAAACAATTTAGCTCCCCGCTCCCCCGCGCCTTCTTCGGAGTCCCTGCAACATCGCTCTCCGTTTCTTGCGCTGGATCTGATGCCGCGGGAGCCGCACCTGCTTGACTACCTCCTCGTTTTGCGGAAGCACCAGTGGCTGATCACATTTTTCCTGCTGGCTGTGGTGTCGATCGTAACCATCGCGACTTTCCGCATGCAACCCATTTATGAGGCCACCGCCAGGGTTGAGGTTGACCGCGACACACCCAACGCGTTTCGCTTCAACGAAGGAGATCAAGGCGGGGATTTCGGGGATTTGGAAGATTACATCGTCACCCAGTCCAAAATTCTGCAAAGCGAAACCCTGGCTATGCAAACGGTCAGGTCCATGGGCCTCGACCATTTGCCCCAATTTGGAGGCCGTCCTGGCAAAGTCGATAAACCCGTGGTGCCCGGAAGCGATGCCAGCCTGATGCGCCCCCCGGCCTTGGGCGCCTTTCTCGGCGGCCTGAGCGTCAAGCGCGTACCGAACTCCCGTTTGCTGGACGTTACCTTTGAGACTACCGATCCCGCGCTTGCTGCCCGGGTGGTTAACGCCCATTTGAACAACTTCATCGAGCAGAATTTCCGCAGCCGCTTTGAAGCCGCGACGCAGGCTTCCAACTGGATGGCCGGGCAATTGAATGAGATGAAGATCAAGGTGGAAAACGCGGAGGACGCGCGCCTTGAGTACGAACGCCAAAACCAGATCTGGACCATCGACGAGAAAAGCGACATCAGCACTCAGAAATTGGGGGAGCTTGACAAGCAACTGACCGAAGCTCAGGGAGACCGGATCACCAAGGAAGCGGTTTACCAGCTGGCTCAATCGGGAAACTACGACGCGATCGCGGCCGTTCGGGACAGCGCGGTCATTCAGGATATTTTGAAGCAGCAGACCAGCTTGAGTTCGCAGTACACGGATGCCGTCAGCCAGTATGGACCGAATTTTCCCAAGGTGAAGCGCATACAGGCGCAGCTCAAAGACCTGGATCAGCTGATTACCCGCGAAAAATTGAATATCGGCAATCAGGTGGAAGCTGACTACCGCGGCGCACGCCAACGCGAATTGCTGTTGAAGCAAGCACTCGACGAGCAGAAAGGCGAAGTCAATCAGACGGCTGAAAAGCTGGTTCAGTACAACATCCTGAAGCGCGAAGCGGACACCAATAAACAGCTGTACGATGGGATGCTTCAAAAATTGAAGGAAGCGGGTATCACGGCTGGTCTGCGATCGTCGAACATCCGAATTGTGGATCCCGCGCTGATTCCGGGCGGCCCTTCACGTCCGAACAAATCCCGAAATATTCTGTTGAGCATTCTGGTCGGCTTCCTGGGGGGAGTCGGCTTGGCGCTTCTGCGCGAATATCTCGATAACACCGTGAAAACACCGGATGACGTCGAAACCCTGGCGCGGCTCCCATCGCTCGCCGTCGTACCCGCACTGTCGAACTCCAGCGGAAAGCATCGCGGCCGCTTTTCAAAACTCTTGAAAACTTCGGTGGTCACTTCCAAGGAAGGCCGCGCGGAGTTGATCTCGCACAACATGCCGCAATCGCAGATGTCGGAAGCGTTCCGCGCCCTGCGAACATCGCTGCTTCTGTCTCAGGCGGATCATCCACCCCAAGTGATCTTGATGACCAGTTCATTGCCGCGCGAAGGGAAAACAACCGCTGCGGTTAATCTGGCCGTGACACTTGCTCAGCTCGGCGATAAGACGCTGCTGGTGGATGCCGACTTGCGCAAACCCGGCATCAACCGCGCCCTGAGCCTGGTGGACGGTAAACACGCCGGGCTGAGCTCTTATCTCGCGGGCGTTTCTTCCCTTGACTTGATTACTGTGCCGCACCCGGCGATTTCAAATCTAGAGGCCATTCCAACCGGACCGATTCCGCCCAATCCGGCTGACCTGCTTTCCTCGCGCCGTTTGACGGAGTTGATTACAGAACTTCGCGGCCGGTATAAGTTTGTGGTGATCGATTCTCCTCCGATTATGGCCGCGACAGACGCCGTCATTCTTTCCGTACTTGTGGATGGAGTGCTGATGGTAGTGCGCAGCGGAGAGACGCCGAAGGAGGCGTTTACGCGTACGCGTGATCTGCTGGTCGGTGTGAAAGCTCACATGCTTGGCGTCGTATTGAACGCAGTTGATGCCAGCTCTCCCGATTATTACTACTCGTATCGGTATTACCCCTATTCTTATGGCGGATACGGCCGGGAAGAAGATACCCGCAAATCGCGAAAAGCCCGGCGCGCCGAAGCGGAATCGCAACTGGGACAGGATTAATCGCTCAGGAGGACTGGCTTTGGTTTATCTAATCACGGGCGGCGCTGGCTTTATTGGATCTCACCTCGCGGAGCGTCTTCTTGAGCGCGGCGACCAGGTTCTGCTGATGGATAATCTTTCCACCGGCAGCATGGAAAATATTCGGCACCTGAAGAAATATGACCGGATGCATTATTTTCTGGAGCCACTCGAAAATCGCCAACTCCTGGCTGAACTTGTCGACGAAGCCGACGTTATTTTCCATCTGGCTGCCGCAGTCGGCGTCAAACTGATCGTGGAAAGCCCGGTACGAACAATCGAAACGAACGTCAACGGCACGCAAATGGTTCTTGAGGCGGCGTGCAGGAAGCGCAAGCTGGTTTTCGCCGCTTCGACGTCCGAAGTGTACGGCAAGAATACCAACGTTCCGTTTCATGAGGACGCGGACCTGGTACTCGGCCCCACGACCAAGGGTCGCTGGAGCTACGCGGCCTCCAAGGCGCTGGATGAGTTCCTCGCTCTTTCCTATTGGAAAGAGAAGCGTTTGCCTGTGGTGATTGCGCGGCTGTTCAACACGGTTGGGCCCAGGCAAACCGGGCGCTATGGAATGGTCTTGCCGAATTTTGTGCGGCAGGCTGTGGGGAATGCGCCGATCACCGTGTATGGTTCTGGAAAGCAATCGCGCTGCTTTTGCGATGTGCGCGACGCCGTGGAAGCGCTCTTGCGTCTGGCCGCGACGGATCGGGCGGTCGGAGAAGTTGTCAACGTAGGAAACGATGACGAGGTCACTATTGAGGCTCTGGCGCAACTGGTGAAAGAGCGGACGGGCAGTTCCTCGCGGATCGACTACATTCCTTACGACCAGGCCTATGAGCCCGGCTTTGAGGACATGTTCCGAAGAGTTCCCTGCGTGGAGAAGCTGGAATTGCTGACCGGCTTCCGTCCACGGACACCATTGCCGGAAATTGTGGACCGAGTGGTTTCTTACGCCAACACCAAACGGCCGGCGATAACATCCCGGGCGTTCGGCACGTCGTCCACGAGAAGCGACGGCGAGATGCTGCCGGAGCAGGTCCGATCTCAACTTTAACGATGAGTGATGCGCGCTTGAAGTCGACCACGTCACTCGCGATCATTGTTCCCGCTTATAATGAGCAACATCTCATTGCGCCCAGCCTTGACCGTCTTCGTCTGCTAAATGACTCTGACTTCCTTGATCGCGTGAAGGTCATCGTCGTTGACGACGGCTCTTCCGATGGAACAGCGGCGGCGCTGGAGCAGTTCCGGCGTTCGCTGGCGGAAGCGCCGGCGGCAAAGATGGAGTGGACATTCTTGCGGCATGCGTCAAACCAGGGAAAAGCCGCTGCGATCCACACGGGACTGAATTGCGCCGACACGGAATTAACCGTAATTCATGATGCGGACCTCGAGTATCACCCGCAGGATCTCCTCAAGATGGTTAAGGTATTTCTCCAGGAACCAGCCGACGCCGTTTTCGGTTCGCGTTTCCTCGCGGGCGATTACCGGCGCGTTCTTTTCTTCCGGCATGAGATTGGCAACCGCCTGCTCACGCTGATGAGCAACATCGTTTCCGATCTCAATCTGACCGATATGGAAACCTGCTACAAGATGGTGCGCACGGAGCTGCTGAAAAGTATCCCGCTGGTGGGCCGCGGCTTTGAGATCGAGCCGGAAATTACCATCAAGCTGGCCAAGCGAGCGGCCAGAATTTTTGAAGTTCCAATCCGCTATTCCGGGCGTACCTACCAGGAAGGCAAGAAAATCGGGGTCAAGGATGGCTTTCACGCCATCGGCGCAATTATTCGTTTTGCGTGCTCCGATCACGTCTACGCCGAAGATGAATACGGCAGCCAGATCCTGGGCAGACTAAACCGCGCTCCACGCTTTACGCAGTGGATGGCCGACGTCATCCGGCCTTACGTTGGCGAGCGCGTTCTGGAAATTGGAGCTGGGACGGGGAATCTGACGATGCAGTTGATTCCGCGTAAGCTGTACTACGCCAGCGATATCAATCCGCAGTACCTCACGTATCTGCAAAACCTTCTTCCAGACCATCCTTACCTGCGTGTGGGATATACCGACGGCGAGAAGCATGATTCCTATCCCACCGCGGAGAAATTCGACACCGTCATCTGCTTGAACGTAGTCGAGCATTTGGAAAATGATTTGGGAGCTCTGCGGAATATCTTTGACGCTCTCCAGGAGAATGGGCGCGCCATCGTTCTGGTGCCCTGCGGGCCGGGACTTTACGGAACGCTCGACGAAGTTCTCGGACATTTTCGCCGCTACACCAAACCTCAATTGGCGGAAGTTGCTGGGCGCGCGGGTTTCCACCTGGAGTCCTTGCTGTCCTTTAATCGATTTGGATCTCCCGCCTGGTGGCTGAACGCTCGGCTGTTGCGCAGAAAAACATTCGGACTGTGGCAAATCAAGATGCTGAATGTCCTCACACCTGTGGTCCGACTGATTGACAGATACTTACCTTTGCCACCACTATCGATCATAGCGATTCTCAGAAAACCGGTATCGGAGGCGGCCCCCGAACCCGCGAATGTTTCGCACCCGGAAACGGCGATGCATGGGGCGGCAAAGTGAGCACGGTGTCCCGAGTTTTCGATTCAAGCGAGCGGAATGGCGTTGCGTTCGTGTTCCTGCGGTCGCATCTATTTATCCTGCTGTTGGTGTTTGTCGGGACGTTGCCGCTTATTAATCCGCTGGTTCATGGAGACGGCGTGGGCTACTACGCCTACCTGCGCGCTCCGGTGATTCAACACAATTTGCGATTTGAAGAGGATTGGCGGCGCGCCAACCCCGGCTTCAGAGAGGCAAAGTTAAGCCCGGACAACCAGCTAACTGCGGATCAGTATGCCAGCACGGGTTATATCGGCAATTTGTTTACGCCGGGCCCCGCAATTCTGTGGTCTCCGTTCTTCCTGCTGGCGCACGCCGCGGTGTTGACTGCGAATTTACTCGGCGCTCATATTTCAGCTGACGGTTTTTCGCTCCCGTATCGCATGATGGTCGCGTTCGGGACGTCATTTTATGGTTTCTGCGGACTTCTACTTTCTTACCTGTTTGCCCGAAAATATGTGGAGTCTTCCTACGCGTTGCTCGCCACACTGGGCATCTGGGGGGCGAGTTCACTCCCCGTGTACATGTATTTCAATCCGTTCTGGTCGCACGCTCATTCGGCATTCATGGTCGCGCTGTTTTTGTGGTACTGGGATCGCACGCAGTCAAACCGGACATTGAGCCAGTGGATTTTGCTGGGAGTGATTTCCGGCTTGCTAGTGGATGTTTACTTTGTGAACGGCGTATTTTTGCTGATCCCGCTGATCGAGTCGATACTGGGCTTCGCGAAGGACTTGCGCTCCAAAGATGGCGCGGCGTTCCTGCGCCGGTTCAGCGTAAACCTTGCATTTCTCGTGACCTTTGTTGCGTTTCTTTTGCCCACCCTGATCACACGCAGGATTATTTTTGGCGGGATGTTTCGCTTCGGTTCGTATGCGGAATTGCCATGGAACTGGCATGCCCCCTTCTGGCGTTCGGTTCTTTTTTCTTCCGATCACGGGATGCTGAGCTGGACTCCTCTATTGGGGTTCGCGCTCCTCGGACTATTGCTTCCCTTCACGAAGGGCAACCTAGTCCGAGTCTATCTAGCTGTTGCGGCCGCTGCGTTCTGCTACGTCATCTCGAGTTATCCTTATTGGGACGGGCTGTCTTCCTATGGAAATCGCTTTTTCATTTCCCTGACGCCAGTATTTGTTTTTGGACTAGCGCACCTGCTCGAAGGGCTGGGCATGCTGTTCCCGACTTACCGTATTGCGTTCGCCGCGCAAAGATTCGCTCTATCGCTTTTCGTCTTGTGGAATCTCGGTTTCATTTTCCAGTGGGGCACTCATATGGTCCCGGCACGCGGAAAAATTTCCTGGGGCGCTATGGTTCACAATCAGGTCACTAAAGTTCCACAGGAAATGGCGCGGAGTCTGGATTCCTACTTCACACACCGGGGCGAATTGATGCAGCATCTCGAGCAGGAAGATATCGAGCAGAGAAAACAACTGGAAATCAGGCAGGGAGAGTAGCGAATTTCATGGGCGTGGCACAAACCCAGGTAGCGGTGGGTATCAAGGCCTCCGGAAAGTCGGTTGTGCGGATTGAATCGCACCGCGGATGGCTGGCTCTTGATCTCGGAGAGCTGTGGGCGTACCGCGATCTGATTTATTTTTTTGTGTGGCGCGACATCAAGGTCCGCTACAAGCAGACCGTGATCGGCGCGGCCTGGGCAATTTTCCAACCGGTTCTGACCATGCTGGTCTTCAGCCTGTTCTTCGGCAGGCTGGCCAAAATTCCATCCCAGGGATTGCCCTATCCCATTTTTTATTACAGCGCGCTACTGCCCTGGATGTATTTCGCAACGGCCATGCAGGCCGCGACGAATATCGTTGTGGAAAATCAGAGGGTGATCACCAAGATTTATTTTCCACGAGTGGTATTGCCTATCTCTTCCGTGATGGCGGGCCTCGTGGATTTCGCGATCTCATTCGCCGTGTTTTTCGCTTTAATGGCCTACTATCACATCATGCCGACACGGGCCGTGGTGTGGCTGCCGTTCTTCACCTTACTGGCGCTGATGACGGCTCTGGGCGTTGGCCTGTGGCTCTCAGCGCTCAACGCCCTGTACCGCGACGTCCGTTACGTCGTTCCGTTTCTTGTTCAATTTTGGATGTTTGCCTCGCCGGTGGCTTATCCCAGCTCCCTCGTGCCTGCAAAATGGCGCTGGCTCTACGGGCTGAACCCCATGGCGGGCGTTATCGAAGGATTTCGCTGGGCCCTGACCGGTCACGGTGACCCACCCGGAATCTTACTGGCAGCATCTTCCTGCGCTGTGGCACTTCTGGTGTTGAGCGGTCTGGTGTATTACCACGCCATGGAGGGAACGATCGCGGACGTCGTCTAAATCATGAGTGACATCGCCATCGCCGCGGGAGGGTTGGGAAAGCGCTACCGGATAGGCGCGCTCGCTCGCCAAACGACCATGGGTGAGCGCCTGACCCATGCGATGAAAGCACCGGTTCGCTGGCTGAGTTCGAACAATCGCAGAGCGTCCGGCAGCCATGTGGATTTTTGGGCACTGCGCGATGTTTCGTTCGAATTGCGCAAGGGTGAAGTCGTGGGACTTATTGGCCGGAACGGCGCCGGAAAATCCACACTCCTGAAGATTCTCTCCCGTGTCACCGTCCCCACCGTTGGATGGGCTGAAATCCATGGCCGCGTCGGAAGCCTGCTCGAGGTGGGCACCGGCTTCCATCCCGAACTGACCGGCCGAGAAAATACCTATCTGAATGGCGCAATTCTGGGCATGGGCCGAAAAGAAATCGATCGCAAGTTCGATGAAATCGTGGCCTTTTCCGAGGTCGAAAATTTCATCGATACCCCATTGAAGCATTACAGCTCGGGCATGCAGATGCGCCTGGCATTCGCAGTGGCCGCGCACCTGGAACCGGAAACACTGCTCATCGATGAAGTATTGGCGGTGGGGGACATGGCATTTCAAAAGAAATGCCTGGGCAAAATGGGAGAAGTGGCCAGCGGCGGCCGCACCATCGTGTTCGTCAGCCATCAACTGAATCAGATTCGCCGCCTCTGCGAAAAAGTCATCTGGCTCGATCAGGGGAAAATTTTTCAGGTCGGACCGACTTCCGAGGTTGCAGGAGCATATGAAGCATCGGTGTCGCGCAGGCCAGACTCAAAAGATAATCCGGGCGCCCCCAATGTGCAGAATGGCTTCGTAAGCTGGGAAATTGTCGAGCCGCGCGCCGAAAGCCCGAACATGCTCACCACATCCGGCCGAGTTCGTCTGAAATTTGTGCTGCGGTTGAATAAACCGGTGACGGACGGACATCACGGCATCGCGCTTTACAATCATGAACGGCAATTGATGTGGGGCTGGGCGGCCAACAATCTCCAGCTCACGGAAGGTACGCATGAATTTCATTATTCTTTTCCCACCTTGCCGTTGAAGCCCGGTCTTTACAGCTGGCTCGTCAGCCTTTTCGATCACGGCCGCGAAGTGGATATGTGGTCGTGCTTTCCGGAGATGGCTATCGCCACCGAGATACATCAGCATCTGCGCGACGAATGGAACGGCATTCTGAATGTGCCCTGCGAATTTGGGATTCAGAGTTCGCAAGAAACGGCACTGGCCGAGGCGACTGAGCACGCAACAGGGGAATCGTCATAAATGACCATTGATTTACATCTGAATGATTTAGACCGTCCAATCTGGTGCGAATGATGGCACTTACCAAACAAAGACACTTGGTTCCGGGTCAGCTTATTTCTCCGGCTGTCAAGATACACCTGGAAAACTTCCGACTTGGACGTTTGGGGCTCCGCATGGGCCGCAAAATCGTCGGAATCCTGCGAAAGTTGCGCAATGCGGATCAGCGCAAAATTTGGATCAGCCGATTCTGCCTGCCACTGCGTAACGCGATGCTCATGAACAGGCCATTAACGGTTTCATTCAGCGGAATTCCTATCTCGCTGCTACCGCAGGGAGCAATTGCGGCGGATATCTGGGCGGGGGTTCGTTGCGAGAGTCACGAAGTGTCATTCATCCTGAGCGTCCTCGACCCGGGAATGATTTTTTTCGACGTCGGTGCTAACGCGGGGCTGTTTGCAATCAGCGCCGCGAAGAAGACTTCCGGGAAGCAGGTTTTTGCTTTCGAGCCTTGTAGCTCAACTTGTGAACTGCTGAGGCGAAACCTCCGCTTGAATGGACTCCTCGACGTGAATGTCGTGCAGACGGCCTTGGGGGACTCGATCGGTGAAGCTCTATTGCAGGTGAATGCCCGAGGAAGAGACGGTCTGAATACTTTAGGCCAAGCGACCCACCCAGACAGCAAGGTGATTGGCCAGGAAAAGATTCGCATTACAACCGTTGACGCTTTCATGAAGGATCATAACCTTCCACGGGTCGATGTCATGAAAGTGGATATAGAGGGCGCGGAACTGATGCTGTTCCGCGGAGCGCGCGAACTGCTTGAGCGAGCGGACGCGCCTCTCATCCTGTATGAGGGATTCGGTTTTCTTACTCGCGGCTTTGGCTATCACCCGGTCGAAATACTTTGGCTTCTCGAGGCTTGCGGCTATTCCTTATTTTTGCTGGACAATCAAACGGGGAAGATCTCGGAATTGAAACCGGATTACCAATTTAATTCAACGGTAATTGCGATCAAGCCGGGCCACCGGGCATACCAAAGATTCTCCGAGGTGACCCGATGAGGGTAGCAATTGTCAAACAAGTTTTAGACCTTTGTGGACCATGGTCGAGCGTCCGATGGCGAGATACTACGCCTGAAGAGATTTTCAATATCTGGCCCGTTAAAGCCCAGTTCTGGGAGTTGACTTGTCTGCTGAAGGCCGATTGGTTTGTGATTTCACAACAAATTACCAACGATTACACAAAAATCGCGGTTCTCAATCACCCCGGCCACGAGGCTTTGCTTCGAAAGCACTCGCACCGGGTATTAGACCCGAAGGACATTCCACTTCAAGATTATGATCTGGTCATCACGGTCGACGCTATTCTTGATATCCCCTCTGGCGCGAAGCCGCTATTTGCCTA
>Ga0157378_10002179_pt1 | contig 17362 bp, 21 predicted proteins | sample M65metaG_FD_115309 | JGI IMG/M metagenome (GOLD analysis project Ga0157378, IMG submission 115309) | Miscanthus rhizosphere microbial communities from Kellogg Biological Station, Michigan, USA - M6-5 metaG | ecosystem: Host-associated > Plants > Roots > Rhizosphere > Soil | place: USA: Michigan...
GAGATCGAACGGGCGCTGGGCCTGCGCATGGCACAACACGTCCGGCAGGGCCTGACGGAGACTCATGCCATGCTGCTCTACCGTGCGGACGACGTGCGGACCGCAGTCGAGGAATTCCTTCTCGGTCCCTGCCGCGTGAAGCGCGCGGAAGTCGTGGGCGAAGTCCGCCGCCGGGTCGAAGTCATCGAAGAACTCGCCTTCGTGATCGAAACAGAGGACTTTGCCTCCGTTGTGGCGCGGCTTCAGCGCTACGGCGGTCGCACGCCTTTGGTCTCCTCGGGAAAGGATAATGCTGTGTTTGCGCTGTCTTCCGGCGTGCTGCTCCGCATCCAGCTGGCCGGGAATAAAGACTGGGGCGTGCAGATGGTCGCCTGCACGGGTTCCGCGGCGCACCTCAAAAAACTGACGAGTATGTCTGGTTCCTTGCGCGGTCACAAAGCCTCCTTCCCGACAGAACAGGATTTCTACAAGAAATCTGGTTTGCGCTACATCGAACCGGAATTGCGCGAAGGTTATGACGAAGTCGAGCAAGCCGCTAAAGACGCCTTGCCCAGGCTCGTCACCGCGAAGGACATCAGAGGCGACCTTCATGCTCACTCGACGTCGAGCGATGGAAGCGACTCCATCGAAGACATGGCCCAGGCGGCGCGCGACCGCGGATATGAATACATCGGCATCAGTGATCACTCCCAAAGCCTGAAGATCGCAGGTGGCGTTTCGGTTGAGGATTTGTGGGCGCAGATCCGGCACATCGATAAGCTCAATGCGCGCCTGCGGGGATTCCGCATTCTCAAATCATCCGAGGTTGATATTCTGGCCGACGGGTCGCTCGACTATCCGGACGAGCTTCTGGCCGAACTGGACTATACGGTCTGCTCCATACACTCGCGGTTCGGACTGGACCGGAACCAGCAGACGGAGCGGCTCCTGCGCGCGATGGACAACCGGTATTTCAACATCCTGGGACATGCGACCGGTCGCCTGCTGCTCAAGCGTCCCGGCTATGAGGTCGATTTCGAGAGGTTGATCGAGAAGGCAAGGCAGGAGGGGTGTTTTTTTGAAATCAATTCCAGCCCGGACCGTCTGGATCTCTGCGCCGGGAACGCGCGCCGCGCGGCGGCGGCTGGCGTCCTGATCGCCGTCAATACGGATTCCCACAGCACCGGAGAACTGCCCTTGATCCGCTGCGGAATAGACCAGGCCCGGCGAGCCGGCCTTGAAAAAACTTCCGTCCTGAATTGTCTGCCGTGGGAGAAGCTGCAGCCTTTGTTTAAACGCTGAGCTCCCTTCCCATACGCGATAGCCTTTAACTTTGCTTTTCTGGTCGCCCCGGTCACCTTGTCCTTTGGGCGCCACGGTTTTGCACTTGCCGCGCCGGTCCGTTGCCAAAGAGCGGCCGACATTGACCTGGCTTTCCGTGAGCTGTCCCTGGGCGTCCCGGCGCGCATAACGCTTGCCGCCCTTCTGTGGTTCGATGACTTCCCGCTTGCGCTAAGATCCTCCCGGGTTGTGGCCGTAGCAGGTCAGTTGCTATTTGCGATAGAGAGCCGTTATTTGGAGCCAAACGTGCTTCCGGATCGTTAAGTATTTTAAGCGGACGCGAAAGCCCTGCCATCACTTTTTAGGAGGCCACCATGCTCGACTGGATGCTACCGGAAAAACATGCGATTTCAATCCTCAAAAAAGACCATGACGCCGTCAAGGAACTGTTCGACAAGTTCGAGAAAGCGGAATCCGGAGCCGAAAAAGATACGATCATTGCCAGGGCTGTCACGGAGCTGAAAATCCACGCCGTGATCGAAGAAGAGATTTTCTACCCGGCGGTGCGCAAGCATGTCGGCAAGGACATCATGAATGAGGCGGACGAAGAGCACCATGTCGCGCGGGTCCTAATTGCTGAACTCGATAAATCCAGGCCCGGCAACAGCCACCGCGACGCCAAATTCACCGTGCTCGCGGAGAGTGTGCGGCACCACATCAAGGAAGAAGAAAACGAGATATTGCCCAAGGCCAGGGAACTCGACATGGACTTCGAGGCGCTTGGGCAGCAAATGCTGGCGCGCAAGGCGGAACTGAAGAAAGACGGTATTCCCAAAGATGCAGAGCATGCCATGGTCGCCCATTCGAACGGCAAGAGGGCGAACGGCCAGAGCGATTCACCGGCGGCGAAGGCGCGCCGGGGCTCGCATAAGTCTGCACCGGGGAAGACAGCCCGGAAAACGAGCGCGACCCATGTCCGGTCTTCCCGGGGCGGCGGTTCCCATGCAACCCACTAACAAAGGAGAAAAGATATGGCAACCAAGCGCACAGCTTCCAAGGGCAAGAGCAAGATCCACAAAGTCATGAAAGAGCACAAGAGCGGCACGCTCAAATCCGGCAGCGGAAAGAAAGTGAAAAGCCGGAAGCAGGCGGTCGCCATTGCGCTCAGCGAGGCGCGAAAGTCCGGCGCGAAAATACCCAAGAAGAAAAAATCTTGACAAAAAACCCTTTACGGTTAGCCGTGTCATCTTCCTGGCTGCCAGCTTTACTCGCTGCCCGGCGCGCCTCCGCTACGCGGCGCGTTCCAGCCGCGCCCTGGCTGGAGATGCAGGGCGGCATAGGCGGCCAACGCGGCGAGCGAGATCGTTCCCAGGTTGATCAGGAAGCTGTCCAGCCGCGACCACAGCACATCCTGGGCGGGCAAGCCGATGATCGTTGTGGCCCCCAGCCAGACCGGGAAAATGGCCAATTGAACCGCCGCCGCCACGCCGATAAGGTAGCGGCGGCCGGTGTCGTCGGCGATGGACAAGCCGGCGGTAATGCCGATAGCGCCCGATATGGCAAAACTCGCCAGGGGACTTTTGAAAGCTGTGAAATGGATTGGCCCGCCCTGCAGGGCAGCGACCAGGGCTCCAGCTGCAAAGGCGAGCGCCGTGCTCACTGCGATGGCGCGCAGGCCCCGGAAGACCAATCGAAGGTCGCGGCTCCAGAGCCCGAAACTGACGGCGAGCACTTCGGAGAGAAAGGGCAAAAACAAGGCCGCCACAACGATAGAGACGGGATTGTCGTCAATGATGCCGGTCGCGAGAAGGATGGCGCCCGCCGCCGCCCGCGCGATGTAACTGACCGTCAGATGGCTCAATTGCCAGAGGTCCTGGATCACATCGGGAAACGGCTCACTCATGGGCTTCGTGAGTGCCGGCAAATCGTCGCCATTGATGATCGCCCTGAGCTCGCGCGAGGTGATCGAAAAGTCCGTGGAACGGATGTCGGCGGAGCCAAGCAAGGCCTCAACAAAGGCGCGGGCCTTGGGGGTCGAGGTTTCCACGCTGATCACCTGCCGCCTCTGGTCCGGCCCATGGACATAGACATCCGCAACGCTGACACGCTGGATGCCGGCCGCGCGGGCGAGGCGCGTCGCCGCCATGACCTGTTCGGGCGGAAGTGTCGCTCTTATTTCATGCATAACGGTAAACTCCCAGACACTTATGGAGGACCTTAAACCATGGCTGACCTGTCATCGCTTTCTCCGCAACTTGACACGAAGAAGTGCACCTGCCGGGCCATCATCGAAACGCCGAAGGGCTGCCGCAACAAGTTTGACTATGATCCGGATTCAGGATTGTTTACGCTCGCCGGCCTTCTGCCCGAAGGAATGATGTTTCCGTTCGACTTCGGTTTCATTCCCTCCACTCTCGGAGAGGACGGGGACCCTCTGGACATCCTTGTTCTGATGGATGCGCCTGCCCATGTGGGTTGCCTGATCGACGTTCGCCTCCTCGGCATCATCAATGCAGAGCAGTCGGAGGACGGCAAGACCGAAAGCAATGACCGGCTTCTCGGCGTTGCTCTTCACTCCTACGATCATCAGGACCTGGAATCGATCAGTGATGTGAACCAGACGCTTCTCGACCAGCTGGAAGCATTCTTCGTTTCTTACAATAAACAACGTGGAAAAAAGTTCAAAGTGACCGGCACCGGTGGCCCCAAGAAGGCGATGAGGTTTCTGAAGACCGGTATGCAGGCCCACAAGAAAGACGCCAAGAAGTAGCCGCCAGGTAGAGCGGCCCATGTTTCGCAGCTGGCCATCGTGGTTCTTATCCCACCGAACTATCTGTGAAACGGCCTAGGGTCCTGTAAAGCGGCGTCACTTGCGCGTGCGTCTGCGGCCGACGCACAGGGAGAGGTGACGCGAGTGGTGCCCATCTGGCAACCAATTGGGTGAGCACTAGACCCCCGCAACTTTGCGTCTGCGCGGAATTATCCTGTGGACGAAGTTTTGGATCTCGGGAGCAAACGAATACCCGGCCAAATGCTTGCTCAGAATTTCTCAAGGTGAGCCAGACGGGCAGCATCTTTAGATTCCGTATTGGCCAGGTGCCCATACCGCGTCAGACCGCTCACGAAAGCTGCTACGGAGTTGAGGTTGCTTTTTGGTTCTTAACTTCCAGCTTGTTCACGACCTGTTGCACGTATGGAACGCCTGCAGCGATCCGCTGTGCAGCCCCACGCGTGGTCTGCGAGCTAACGCTACCTGTTAAGGTGACGACCCCGTTCTTGACATCATATTTCACGTCATCGTGCAGCGATTGCTGGACAAGGACTGCATCCAGGTTTTTCCTAATCCCCTCGTCTAGGTCCTTGTTGACGGTCTTTGCCTCGCTCTCGACACCTGGCGGCAGAACGGCGATCTCGTTAGCGACCACCTGGTTTCCTGCGACGGATTTGGCCACCGAACCTGCCCGGTCTTTGTCACTCTCCGCTGCGACACCCTTGAGTGTCACTACTCCCTTATCCCTGTCCTGACTGACCGAGATATCTCGCAGGCCAGCCTGGTTCAGCGAATCCTTAACCGCGCCGGTAACGTCGGGCGCCTTGCTTGGGTTGGAGCACCCCGCTAACATCGCGAGCCCTAACACCAAAGCACTGCTCAGACGAAAACAATCAGTGTTCATGACCGCCCCCTAAAAGCCTTGAAGCACGCCAAGGGCCAATGCGGCGTTGGAGATCTCATCTTGGCTAGACGCGAAGAGGCGGAGCGATACTCCCGCAGTGCCGTTGAGATGGCCTTCTCGCCGGGGTCTTCGCAAGCGAAGCGCTGTGTTCCAAGCACGAAGAAGCCATTGGCGACAGACCATTACAACCTGCCATGTTGGCAGTATTCCTAATTGTTTGAAACAAGCAAGCGGGGAACTGACTCGAACTCAACGAAAAGGAACTGGCATGAGCACAATCCTTATCGTGTTGATCGTTCTGCTTCTTCTCGGGGGTGGCGGCGGGTTTTACTACGGTGGACCTCGAGTGGGCGGCGGTATTGGCGGCCTTCTTCTCTTGATCCTGGTACTTTATGTGCTCTTCGGTAATCGGGTATGAATCAGATTGGAATGTGCCAAGCGCCTGCGGAAGAGAAGCCAACATCGCCAACCGAAATGCTTTAGGCGCTGGCAGCATCTTTATTGTGTCTATTGACCGTTTGGGTCTTAGGTTATGCCGGAAGGCTCGAAGAAGATAAAATGTTAAAGCCAAAAGTGACCAGTACTAACCAGGGCGTCTCCACGAGAGTAGGAGGCACCTTGAAAGCATCGATCAGAATCGCGATGTCGGTCACACTGACGGCGTGCGGGACGCTCGCGCTCTCGGCTCAGGAGCCCAAGCTGGACCAGTCGAGGATAGTGGCGCCTGCTCCGGCCGGTGAAGACAACATGTCCCCGTATCGAAAACTGGCTACGGACACCCTGCAGGCTTTCAAAGCCCACGATTTCCCGACCGCAAAAAAGAAGGCTCGGGAGCTTGAAGTGGCGTGGGACACCCGGGAAAAAGCGCTGGAAAAGAAATCCCCCGATCTCTGGGGACAAATTGATAAGGCCATGGACGCCTTCATCAAGCCCATGAAAGAAAAATCACCGGATCCAGCCAAGGTACAAACGGCGTATGACACATTTCTCGCCAAGCTCCAACTGGCGGTCCAGAGCGACGCTGAACCAAAACGGTGACGTTGCGAGATCAATGTGGGACTCCAGATGCCATTGGAGAGCAAAGTGGCCGTAAGTTCCTGGCGAACCAAAGTTCTCAAACACTCCCAACCCGTCATTTGTGCGGATGCTCCTCACAACTGAGCGCAATGTTGGCGCAGAATGGCACCGAACGGTGTCTGTTGTCCGATGCGCTACTGCTTCATCTACGCGACCGCCTGAGCGATCCTTGGCATAGCGTTATTGTGTCTATTGACCCGTTGGATCCTTAGAAGTAGCGGGGGCTTCTATGGGGCCCGCCGACGTTGGTGATCGCGAGGATCGTCGATGGGTTCGCCAGAGAGGCACGACTCGGTCCATCCGTAATCGATCAGATCATTGCCCGAAAGTGACTTCGCGATACCGCAGACGCAGGGAAACTCCCTGGTAGGGGCGGATGGAAAATACGACTGCGGGGAGCGGCGACGCGGACCGCGCAGGCGAAGACGCGCCGTTGACATCCCAGTGTTTGCCCCAGCGTTGAACGATACGGTGTCCAGTTTCGGATCCTAGTTCCAGCGCCATTTGCCAATCCTGCTCATTTTGAGAACCAGAGAACACGACGTATGGTGGTCCATTGCGTCTGTTACAGAACTGCTCCACGAAGTCATGCCCAGACATCACAGTGAGGTTTAGATCCAAAACGATTAGATCCAGTTTGAAATCATTCCGGAGGAGCAGTTTTGCGGCCTGCTCTGCTGCGTGCGCGACCGTCAGGTCAGCAGGAATTGGACAAGTTCGCAGCGCTTCGCCAAACAACACGTCAGCGGCGTTGTCTTCCAACAATAGGATGTGACCCTTTTACGCTAACAGTTCGGCGAGATCCCACACATGGTCGATTCGATGGCAGTTATACCTGCAGGAAGCGTCACGCACTTCCTGAAGCACATTGTCACCTCGCTATTATGTTTATTTTAGGAGAATTCCCCACGTTACTTGGAACCTGCCGTTGATTGCATCGTCCTCAAAAGACGGGTGATTCTTAAACTGGTAATCGAAGCCCAGACGAGAACGCTCGCCGATAGGAAGAAAATACCCGAAGTTGAATGCCCTGATGTTTAGCCCCGTCACAGGATCGCCATTGAACTGGTTATAACGCGCATAGACGGTGTGCGCCCCACCAACGCGATAACTCGTGAGTAATTCTCCGGCGGAAGAATGGGCTCCGGGCCTGAAGGCCTGAAAAAACTCCGGATCAATGCTCGCAGGCGTAGAGGGCATGTTCCCGGTCAGGGCCTCTCCACGCAGACCGAACCGCCCCGTGGTGAATTGAAAATCGAGTCCGAACAGCCGCTCATTGTCGTTACCGGAAATACCGGGAGGCAATAGCTGTTTGCCGAGCTCTACGGAAACTCCCACGGCCAGCTTCTTATTAAAGGTTTTGCGAATGCGGCCCATGTAGTTCACTTGGCGATTGCTATCGTTGAAAAAACGATTGCCGTTGAAGGCCCCAACGAAATATTGAAGGTCCTTGAAGACGGGTGAAGCGAGGAAGCCTAAGTCGCCAGACAACATGATTCCGCGGTCCCGCTCGCCTGGAAAAAAGTAACCCGAGAAAATCGGCCGTTCGGGAGACTCACGCAACCAACTGGATTGCTGGATGGTGAATCCGAACGGTTTAATGAACTGGCCGGCCCGAACAGTGGCGTGGTCGGTCAGGTAGTATTCCAGAAAAGCATCGTTAACGAGCTTTTCTGGGCTGCCTTCGACGGACTCCTGAAACTGAATCTCGACGCCAGCGCCGAGTCGGTCGTTGATCTTCCCAGCCCATCGGGTCTCTATGCGACTTAGACGAAGGTTAGGTTGAAACGCCGTCCCGGAGCCATCAATTGGAGCGGCGGAATATCGCGTCTGGATGAAGATCTCCGGTTTTGCCTCCACCACACTGTCACGCTCGTCACTTCCATTGTCGGGACCGACGATCCGCGCCGCGAATTCCTCCGCTGCGTCAGTCTTCCCGCGGGTCTCTTTGGCAACCGGAGTGGCAGTCGCCGTAGCTACTGCGGCCTTGGATACTGGCTGCCTCAGTGCCTGTACCTCCGTCGCGAGCGATTCAATTGTTTTCTGGAGGGCTGCGACACTGCCCTTAGCTTCCGTAAGCTGCCGTTCTAGATCTGCAATGCGTTGGTCCCGGTCCTGTCCATCGGCCAAAGTCGGAATAATACCCGCAAGGCATAGAAATAGCGATATCTGTTTCATGCAGCCGCTCCCTCCACGTCCGTGAGATTGAAAGTTCCAACTATTTTTCACAACACTAGTCGCTTCGGCACTCGCAATAGCTTCCCCACCTCTCCGTTCTGGTGCTCAAGGCAACACTTCTTGGGCGGTCTCCCGACCAACATTCCTCGGATTAGTGGTGGTCAGCAGCTTTGGCGTTGGTCGCTTGGGCTTTCCCGAGTTCGTTAACGGCGGCTTTGAATCCATTGGCGAGCTTCTCTGTTGGGCCAGTACCCCAATAGTGCAAGAAATAAATAGTCGGCTGGGTGCTCGTCATGTGCTGGTGTATCGCCACAACGTTCAACCCGTTAGCGCGAAGTGCCTTTAGAACGGGCGTAACCTCCTGGGCCAACATCGCGACATCGCCAGCGACCTCCGCGTTCGCATCCGTTCCATAAAACGCCGCCCAAGTGTTCAACCCCATGCGGGCATTGATTGGTGCACCCTTCTCTTTCAGTTTGAGATCATCTCGGCCCACAGTGATTTTGAAGACCATGCCACTCAGCTCGCCATCATGGCCAACGATCTTGGCGATTTTCGCGGTGTCGATCTGCCCGCCGGAAACATTAGAAGTTCCGCCCGTCACCGAGGTTTGATGTTTAACTGATCCACTCCCGATCAACTCTACGGCTGGCTTGACCATCTTGGCGAGCTCTGCAGCCTTGCCATGACCATGAACGTGCATGTAGAAGATCCTGGGGCTCTCGAAAAAGAAGTGATTGTGAACCGCTGTCACTTCCAGGCCGTTGCTGAGGATTGCTGACATGACGGGATTGACTTCGTCTTCTAGGAGCACCAAGTCCCCCATCATCACGTCCATCCCGCCGTCGCCCTTGGTCATTGCAAGCCAGCCCCCGAAACCAAACGGTGTCGGCGTTGCGATTCCGTCGATCGTGACCTTCAGATCGTTACGAGGAATGTTGATCTTCAGAACGTTGTCCTTGAAGTCGCCTTGCTTGCCCAAAGATTTGAGCACACCATCGTATTCGGCTGGAATCGCTTGGCCTAGGGCTAGAGTTGTAACTAATAGAGCGAACGGACAAAGACGCTTGGTTGGCATAGTATCGACCCCTCCAATAGATCCCTGAGCGGGGTTTCTGTTACCCCCCAAGCGTTTAGGCGTGCAGTTGGGAAAGCGCTCGTGCTGCGCGGGTTACTCCCCAATCTGACCTGCAAGAGACACCCGCCCGATACAGAACTCATTTCCCCGTTCAAACCGAACCGGAAAAGAGGCAGTTTATCGGCAATTTATTTTTGCCGCGGTTCGATCCTCAGCAAAGCCCGGTCGTCTTCTGCCGTCAGTACGCTAGAGCAGGCCATCCGGTCCCTGGCGCACGTCACTGTCCGTGACCGAGCCTCTTCGCGAAAGGATGGGCATGATCCAGACATCCTGGATAGCTCGCCCTTCCAAAGCCCACCCGAAATGTGCCTCACCTTGAATGGACACGGGCTCGCCCGCATACCTGCGGCAGTCGAGTTCCCAACTCCCCACCAGCCAGCCATACGCATCCGCCGCTTCCGGGATTTCCGGTGAACGGCCGGACGCTCGAAGGACATCGGTGAACGTCGAGATTTCTGCAGCCTGCATACTCACCTCCGCCCTAACCGTGCGCTTTCGCCGGATACTCGAGTTTGGCGTACCAGTTCCCTCGTCCTTGCGGCGTGAGATCCAAGAGATGCCAGATCGGGCTCATCAGATCAATGCCGCGCTCCTTAATTTCCGGCGACATCCACGGGTGCGCTGTGTAGAAATGGTAAACGACGGCGTTCCCATCCCGTGTGAAAACCGAAATCGTCGAGTCCTGGTTCCCCTCACGATCTTCACTGCCTAAATCGTATTTAAACGTGCTGTTCCCGGCGCTCAAAAGACGCAACCGGTTCCATCCTCGATCCCGCCCGTGCGCCCTGAGAGCCGGCAGCCCGGCGGCGGCTACGATTGCGAAATCGATGTTCTGCGCCACGTGCTGCGCGACTCCATTCATCCCGTCAATCCATGCCGTGCACATCGGGCACGGCTTGGTCTGCCGCTTGCCATACATCAAGTGATAAATCACCAGCGGCCGGTCCACACTGGAAAAAAGCCCGCTGAGTCGAATGGTTCGGGTCGGCGTGTCTCCATCGTTGAGATCGGCCGGACCTTCCTCGAACGCGTAGTCCTGCATAGCGGGTCCTGACGGGAGATGACGTCGCAACTCGGCGACGCGCTCCCGCTGCTTCATCAGGTCGATTTCTGCGAGACGGAGCTCCTCCCGTTTCGCAAGGTACGCTGCCGATTCACTCGACAGGTTGGTTTGCCGAAATGCATCTTCGATCATCTGGTGTACCATCGGGTGCCCTCCTTCTCGATTTGATGCCCGCTTCGCGCAGGTCGCGTCTCAAAATATCAGAACTGTGCTGGAGACGGCTGTGGGATTGAAAAGGCGGCGGGATCTGGAAGTAAGTCTGGCGGTCGACTTGGGTGATTCTTAAGGTATCTCGTCAGTCCGCTGCGGAGCCATCCGTATTTAAAACCATAACCGGATTGGCGCAGATATTCCTTGGCCTCTTGCGGCGGCATTCCGAGAAAATACATTTTGTATAGCGCGGCAATGATAGTAGTCCGATCGCGGCCAAGTTTGCAGTGGAAGTAGACAGGATGATACCGCGCATTTCCTAGCATGGCCAGTATCTTTTTGACATGCTTTTCCGATGGTGAGATGGGGGAAGCATTCATGGTTCCGGTAATCACTGTAATTCCATATTTTTTCGCCTTCCGCTTTTCAGGGAGGCTCATTAGAGGAAGGACTTGCAAATCCACGATGTGCTTCACGTGGAGCGACTGAAGGAATCGGTAATCAGCATCGCTTTTCGGTCTTGATCCCTTGTAAACCCCGTCATCCACCGCACTGAAATACTTCAGTTTTGAGCCCGCCGTCTGCTGGACAACTGGATCTGACGTATCGTTCGAGCCAGGGATCTGGCACGGTGCATGCGTCGCGGCGGCCAACAGCAGCAAAACCCACAGAGCTGTTTTCACAAGGTCTCCTTCTCGCGAGAGTCTAGTCAAACTTTGCTGCATGAATAATTCAGCAAGTCAAGGGCCGTTTCATTCGGCTTCGGCAGAATGAAACATCCACAAACTTGTCTCGATCTAACGAACGATGGTCCCAACGGGATCAGGTCCCGTCTTCCCCCAGGGGCAGCCCGGGCGATTGAGGTAAGAAAATGCAACTAACATCTGTGATTCTCGAACAGTTGGACCGTGAAGCCGAACTGACTCGTCGAGCGCTGGAACGTGTGCCGAAGGGGAAAAACGACTGGAAGCCCCATCCGAAGTCTATGCCGCTGGGGCAGCTAGCTCACATGGTCGCCACTATGCCTTCGTGGATTTCCATGATCATCAAGCAAGACGAAATCGACATAAAACCTAAGGATGGAGCACGCAATGGAGCGTCTCGGAATCTTGAGTCACCTGAAGCGTTAGTAAAAGCGCTAGACAAAGCCGTGACAGACGCCAGAGATGCGGTGTCCGCAACCACAGACAGCGATTTACAGACCCCCTGGAGACTACTCGAAGGTGGCAACGTAGCAATGGAAAATCCGCGCTACTCGTTCATCATGGATAACTTCAACCACCTCGCTCATCACCGTGGCCAGTTGACGGTCTACCTTCGAATGAACGACGCCCAGGTTCCGGCGATTTACGGCCCATCCGCTGACGATCATCGTTTTTGAGCGACCAAACCAGCGTTAACGCTAACAGCCTATGGGCTAGGGGGCGGGAACCCCCAGCGCGGGAGCGGATCGTCGTATGACCAAACAAGGGGAGTGACCCATGCGGAAGATTATCGTCGGCGCCCAGGTTTCCATGGATGGCGTTATGCAGGCGCCCGGCGGGCCGTGGGAGGATCCGACCAAGGGCTTCAAGTTCGGCGGCTGGGTGATGCCCTATTTCTGTCGAGAGTTCGGCGAGGAGATCGACCACGTCTTCAAGGAAAAATTCGATCTCCTGCTCGGCCGCAAGACCTACGAGATTTTCGCCGCGTACTGGCCCTACTACGACGAAGACGCTCCCCACCGCGGCATAGCGAAGCTCTTCAAAGACATCAAGAAGTACACGGTTTCGCGCTCAGGCGAGGTTGATACGAGTTGGACTGGCTCAGTGCTCCTGCGCGACATCGCCGACGTGAAGCGCCTGCGAAAGGAAAACGGCCCGAACCTCGTCACCCAGGGCAGTACTGAACTCGTCCACGCGCTGCTCGCCAACGACCTCGTCGACGCTATGAGCATTTTCACAGTGCCGGTCGTGCTGGGCGGCGGCAAAAAGCTGTTCGCCGACGGCTCGGCGCCGCATTCGTTCAAGCTGACCAGTTCCCGGGTCTCTCCAAACGGCTTGATCATCGGCCACTACGAGCGCAGCGGTGAGATCAAGATCGGCGACACCGCCCTCGATTCACCGAGCGATCGCGAGGTCACCCGCCGGGAGCGAATGAAGCGCGAGAACTAAATGTCGTAGGCATCAAGGAATCAGCGCACGAGGTTCCGCGTTGAGACCCCGCACAAACATTACTCGCATTTCATTGGGATCAAACCTGAGAGTATCCCACCCCAGTCGGCCATCGGGCGCGAGGATCGTCAACTCGAGTGGAGGATATGCAATATTGAGACCGGTTCGTTCCTGGACCTTCTCCGCGCTCATGCCGGCGGTGCGAAGTGACATAGCTGCCCAGGCCAAAGCGATTTCCTTAGAAATAGAGGACTCAGCAATCAAGGCACCCGTACGCGATCCGATTTCGCCAAAGTTGGGCTTCACGGGAAAGGGTTTTTGCTGCGCCGGTTTAGATTCCGAACCGGGATAAAGAGGGTATGCCGAGATCACGATCACATGGGTCAAACGAATTTCCGGAGCTTGTGACGCGAGATCAAATAAAGCCTGGAATGGTGCTACTTCACTAATTCCCCCGTCTAAGTGTGGTTGAACGGTCTGAGTCCCGTTCGATCTCATGTATACGGGCGGAGTTGTTAGCGGAGTACTAGCCGATGCCAAGACGCCATCCCGTATTCGCGCCAGCCCCTGAGCAATCTCATCTGAAGCGTTTGAATAGAGCGCAGGCCGGCCACTTCCGAAATCAGTTGTCAGAACAACCACTCGGGTGCCTGGCCACATTCCAGCGATTCGGCGAATCCTGTCGTCCGACAATCTATCTTTTAGCCGCCTGGCTAATGGATCTGCGCTGTAAACCGATGAGGACCACTTTGAAAAAAGTGCAAAGGGAAGAAAAACAGCGGCTCTTAGCCCGAAAATATCCCGCCGTTTGGTGTTTTGGTAGAGGTCTGCAATCTCTTTTACCCCGTCGGGACCCAAGGCGACGAAAGGGCCGATTAGCGCTCCCGTGCTCGTTCCCGCGATCACCCTAACCGGAGGGGCTACGCCATGGTCCCTCACCCAGCGATCAAAAAATCCCTGTAAGGCTCCAGCTTCAAACGCGCCGAAAGATCCGCCCCCAGTGAAAACTATACCGATGGCGGCCGGGGTTTCTCCGACTACCGTCTGAGCGCGGGCTCCAGGCAAGCTCAAGAAGAAGCAGCAGAAAAGAATGATTTTCAGTTCGGAACCCTGGAGAATAGAACGATCATCCAGCCTTTCAGCATCGCTACCTTCATCATACGATGCTGGAGCCTGTGACCAACAGGGCAAGTTCTCTGCCAGACCTTGATCTGGGCAGTGCTAGCTCGATCGAGTGGCGAGCATAGGCGGGTTACAATTTTGAACGGAAGCTATGACCGCGCTGGATTTCGAAGCTCATCGGCCTGCTCTCACAGGTCATTGCTATCGCATGTTGGGATCGGCTTTTGATGCCGACGATGCCGTGCAAGAAACGATGATCCGGGCGTGGCGCAGTCTCGATAATTTCGACGGTCGAGCATCGCTGAAAACCTGGTTGTACCGCATTGCTACCAACGTTTGCCTGGACGAGTTGAAGGATAGAGGGCGGCGGGCGCGGCCAATTGAGGAAGGCTCACCATCATCTGGATCGCCGCCTATAGAAGCCCTTACCCAGCGCCCCAGTGCGTATTGGATTGAACCGATCCTGGATGCACGGGTGCTCCCTGCGGAAGCCGATCCCTCTGAACGGGCCATACTCAGGCAGAGCATTCGGTTGGCCTTTGTTGCAGCGCTTCAGAATCTCACGCCAAAGCAGCGCGCGGTGCTCTTGCTAATGGAGGTGCTGGGATGCTCAGCCGCGGAAGTTGCGGAGTTCCTGGAAACCTCCGTTGCGTCAGTGAACAGCGCTCTTCAGCGGGCGCGCGCCACGATCGCGCAACGCAAGCAGCAGGAGCCGGCAGAACTGTCCGATGCGCAACAGGGCATGCTGAAACGCTACGTAGCCGCCTTCGAGACGTACGACGTGGAAGGGCTGACCGCCCTGATGCGTCAGGATGTCACGTTCTGCATGCCTCCATACTCGCTTTGGTTGCAAGGCCGGGAGGACATCCGGACGTGGATGCTCGGCCTGGGATGTGGATGTCGGGGATCTCGGCTGGTTCCCACATCTGCTTGCGGTTGGCCGACGTTTGCTCAATACCGGCCCAATCCTGAGGGAGGACACAAGGCGTGGGCCCTAATCGTTCTTGAACTGGCGGGTGATCAGATTGTGGGCGTGAACTCCTTCCTTGACACCGAAGCGCTCTTCCCTCGGTTCGACCTTCCTTTGGCTCTTCCCTCGTGATTTGTTCGGCTCAGCAATCCTCCGACTTATTTGACGGACCCGCGATGAGTTTTTCCCGCTGTGGAAGTCTAAGCCTATGTAAGGAGACCAAAACCATGAACGCACAATCAGTTGCATCAACTGTGAGGACGCCTCGTTTGCAGGCGCGTTGCATACAGGAGACCACACAGGAGACTATGACGAGCATTTCGACGAAGCGTCTTTGGGCCGGCCGCTTTCTGAGCGGTGGGGCCGCCCTCTTTCTGCTGGTGGACGGAGGAATGAAGTTGTTTAAACCGCCCGTGGTGGTGGAGTCCACACTGCAGTTGGGCTATCCTGAATCTGCGATCGTCGGCATCGGCATCACCCTCCTCGCCTGCACGATTCTCTACCTCATCCCGCGCACCGCGATTCTGGGCGCTGTATTGCTGACCGGCTACCTTGGGGGTGCTGTCGCCACGCACGTTCGAGTGAGGGGTCCGTGGTTCAACATCGTGTTTCCGGTGACCTTCGGCTGCCTGGTGTGGGGAGGCCTGTACTTGCGTGATCGGCGCCTGCAGATCGTGCTGAAAAAGGAGACCAATTGAAATGACCAAAGCTACTACTTCAACTGAAGGCCGCGATCTGATCGTGACGCGTGTTATCGATGCCGCGCCGGAGAAGGTGTTCCGCGCTTGGACCGAACCAGAATTACTAAGACAGTGGTTCGCCCCCAAACCCTGGACGACGCCCACCGTCGAGACGGACGTTCGCGCCGGAGGATCAAGCCTATTCGTCATGCGCGGTCCGGATGGGAAGGACTTCCCGAATCGTGGAGTGTATCTGGAAGTAGTGAAAAACCAGCGCTTGGTTTTCACCGACGCATTCACCGGCGCCTGGGAACCGTCAGCAAAACCCTTCATGACGGTGATCCTGACGTTTGAGAATCTGGGAGGCAGGACCAACTACACCGCCCGCGTGCGGCATTGGACTGACGCCGACCGCGAGGCTCACGAGAAAATGGGTTTCCACGGTGGATGGGCGCTGTGTACGGAGCAGCTCGCCGACTTGGCCGGGAAACTCTGAAATCAGGAGGCTGAGTAGATGAAACTGACTACTTATGTGAATTTCGCCGGTACGTGCGCGGAAGCTTTTCGTTACTATGAGAAACATCTCGGCGGAAAGATCGGGATGATGATGACGCACGGGCAAGCACCCGATCAAAGCCGGGTGAACCCGGAGTGGAAGGAGGCAGTGCTGCATGCGCGCATTTCTCTTGGAGGTACTGAACTGTCGGCGGCGGACATCCCAAACGCTCAGCCCATGCGAAGCGCCTATTTGACGCTGGGCGTGGACAGCGACCTTGAGGCAGAACGGATTTTCTCTGCCCTTTCCGATGGCGGCCAGATCCTGATGCCGATGGAAGAGACGTTCTTTGCATCCCGTTTTGGGCAGGTGCGGGATCGATTCGGTATCAACTGGATGATCCTCCACGAGCGTCCTATGGCACCGCAGCCATAGTGGAGCCCGCGTCAGGCGTGCCCTTCTAGCAACTTCCTCTTCACCAGCTTCAAGTCAGCGACCAGACTCTGGTATTGCTGGTGGCGCTGTTCCTCGTCGGGCGCACGAAGGACCGCGGACGGATGAATCGTCGCAGAGACGTAAGGAGCCCAGGCGTGGCTCGTGAATTTTCCGTGGTCCCGGGTGAGCCGATAAGCCGAACCCAGCAGCGATTGCGCCGCCGTTGCGCCCAGGCACACGATGATTCTCGGCTTGATCAGAGAGATCTCGGCCTCGAGCCACGGACGGCACGCGGCAATCTCCGCGGTGTTCGGTTTCTTATGGATCCGGCGTTTGCCTCGTTCTTCGAATTTGAAGTGCTTGACGACGTTGGTGACATATACGGCGGTTCGGTCGATGCCGGCCTCGCCCAGGGCGCGATCGAGCAGTTTGCCAGCCGGACCTACGAAGGGAAGACCTTGAAGATCTTCGTCGTTGCCGGGCTGTTCGCCAATGAATACGATGCTGGCACTACGCGGCCCTGAGCCCGGTACGGCTTGAGTAGCGTGCAAATAGAGATCGCAGGCTTTGCACCGGCTTACGGCGGTTCGAAGCGCAGGGAGCGTTCTGGGGGTGGGAGGCACTTGACCTCTCTTTTATGCAATTGCCGGTCCAATGCGTATAGAGGAAACGGCATCCGGGCGGCACGATCTAGTTATAGAGGGCACAAATGCCAGCAACTGTTTGGAAGGGTTTCCTGAGTTTCGGATTGGTCTCTTTTCCAGTCCGGCTGTTTTCGGCGGCTCGGGCGGATCACATTCACTTCCACATGCTTCATCGCAAGGATCTCTCGCGCATTAAGGAAGTATGGTTTTGCGCCGAGGAGAACAAGCCCGTGGATCGTTCCGACATTGTAAAAGGCTACGAAACCAGTAAGGGCGAATACGTCGTGGTCGAAGAAGAGGAGCTTAAGAAGATCGCACCGGC
>Ga0157378_10002182_pt1 | contig 17354 bp, 16 predicted proteins | sample M65metaG_FD_115309 | JGI IMG/M metagenome (GOLD analysis project Ga0157378, IMG submission 115309) | Miscanthus rhizosphere microbial communities from Kellogg Biological Station, Michigan, USA - M6-5 metaG | ecosystem: Host-associated > Plants > Roots > Rhizosphere > Soil | place: USA: Michigan...
CGGCCCACATGCCCTTGCCGATCTGCGCCTTGCCCGAAAGTCCGCAGGCAAGGCCGATCTGAACGTTGCGCCCTTCATAGGCCTTGATCCACGCGCTTTCCTTCATGGCGCCCTTGCGGACCATAGGACCAGCCTGCATCGAGGTGTGCATCTCATCGCCGGTGCGATCGAGGAAGCCTGTGTTGATGAAGACGATACGGCTCTTCACCGCTTCGATGCAGGCGGCGAGATTGGCGGAGGTGCGACGCTCCTCGTCCATCACACCGACCTTCAGCGTGTTGCGCGGCAGGCTGAGCAGATCCTCGACCGCATCGAACAGCCGGTTGGTGAAACCGACCTCTTCCGGGCCATGCATCTTCGGCTTGACGATGTAGACCGATCCCTTGCGGCTGTTCCGATAACGGCCCAGCCCGCGCAGGTCGTGCATCGCAATCAAGCTGGTGACGATGCCGTCGAGAATGCCCTCCGGCGCTTCCGACCCATCGGCTAGCTTTACCGCCGGCGTGGTCATCAGATGGCCGACGTTGCGTGCAAACAGAAGGCTGCGCCCGTGCAGCGTAAAGATGGTGCCGTCCGGCGACGTCCATTCGCGATCGGAATCGAGCGAGCGGGTCATGGTGCGGCCGCCCTTCTGGAAACTGGCTTCGAGATCGCCCCTCATGAGGCCCAGCCAGTTTGTATAGGCGGCAACCTTGTCCTCCGCGTCGACTGCCGCGACGGAATCCTCGAAGTCGCAGATCGTCGTCAGCGCCGATTCGAGAAGAACGTCGGCCAACCCGTGCGGATCGCCCTTGCCGACGGGATCATTGGGATCGAGGACCAGCTCGATATGAAGGCCATTGTGGCGGAACAATAGGCCGCCCGGCTTGCGGCCGACCAGTGCCGGATGCGAGGTGCCCTTGAGAGCGACCGCCCAACCGTGGATTGCCTCGTCAAGGAATTCCTTGGCCCGCGCGATCACCAGCGCACCGCGCTCGGAATCATAGCCGCCCGGCTTGGGCGATCCCGGAATGGCATCGGTGCCGTACAGCGCGTCATACAGGCTGCCCCAGCGCGCATTGGCGGCATTGAGCGCGAAGCGATCGTTGAGCACGGGCACGACAAGCTGCGGCCCCGCCATCGTCGCGACCTCTTCGTCCACATTCTGGGTGGTGATCGCAAATGGCGCTGGTTCGGGCACGAGGTAACCGATCTCACGCAGGAACGCCTGGTATTCGGCCTGGTCGATCGGCTTGCCGCGCCGTTCCTTATGCCAGGCGTCGAGTTTCGCCTGGATGTCGTCACGCTTGGCCAGCAGCGCCTTGTTCTCCGGCGCAAAGGTAGCGAAAAGCTTCGCCGTGCCGCTCCAGAAAGCGGCGGGATCAATGCCGGTGCCCGGCAAAGCCTGCTTCTCGATGAAATCAGCCAGTTCGGCAGCAACGCTTAAACCAGCACGATCGACATAAGATGCCATGAAACGACTTCCTTGCTTGAATTGCACAGGAAAGGGCCGCGCTGACCTGATCTTCCTGTTACCACGCCTGGGGATGCGCGGGCGTCTAACCGATAAAATCTGTTCTGCCACCCCAAAAATCGCCATAGGCAGCGCATGTCGGTTCTAGACCATCACCGGGAAGCATTGGTGCGGCTGGGCGAGGAAAGCCGCCTGCGCCGACTGATCCCGCGCGCCGGGCTGGACTTCTCCTCGAACGACTATCTCGGGCTCGCCAACGCATCGGAATTGCGGAACGCCGTGCGCGACGCGCTCGAACGCGGTGTGGCGTTGGGTGCGGGCGGATCGCGGCTATTGCGCGGCAACGACCCCGAGCACGAGGCGCTTGAAGCCGAGGCCGCCACCTTCTTCGGCAGCGAAAGCGCCCTGTTCTTCCCCAATGGCTTTGCCGCCAATAGCAGCCTGTTCGCCGCACTGCCGAACCGCCATGATCTCATCGTCCACGATGCCTTGATCCATGCGAGCGTCCATGACGGCATGCGTCTGAGCTTCGCGGCAAGACAATCCGTGCCGCACAACGATCCGCATGCCGTCGAGGAAGCGATCCTCGGCTGGCGCACCAAGAGCGGCAAGGGCCGCGCCTGGATCGCGGTCGAGAGCCTGTACAGCATGGATGGTGATCAGGCGCCGATTGCGAAACTGGCGGAGATCGCCGACCGGCATGACGCCTTTCTCGTCATCGACGAGGCGCATGCCGCCGGGGTGTTCGGACCGGAAGGGCGCGGCCTCGCTGCCGACCTGGCGTACCGGGAGAATGTGATCCGGCTGGTGACATGCGGAAAGGCACTCGGTTGCGAAGGCGCATTGCTGCTTGCGCCAGCGGTGATCACCGACGCGCTGATCAATACCGGCCGCTCCCTTGTCTTTTCGACCGCTCCCTCCCCCTTGATGGCTGCCGCGGTGCGAGCATCGCTCGGGCTCATCCGCGCGCCCGAACGGCGCACCGCGCTTCACCGCCTGATCGCCGTCGCCAGTGAGCGGCTTGGTGTCGCAAGCGGCTCCCATATCATCCCGATCATAATCGGTGAGGATGCCGAGACCATGCGGATCGCAGGCATATTGCAGAAAGCCGGGTTTGACGTACGGGGCATCCGCCCCCCCACTGTTCCCAAAGGGACGTCACGACTGCGCATCTCGATCACGCTGAATGTTGAGGAAGCGGACATTATCGCGCTCAGTGAGACGCTGGCACAGGTGCGCCCATGATCCCCCGCTTCATCATAACCGGCACCGATACCGGCGTCGGCAAGACCGTGTTTGCCGCCGCACTCACTGCCGCGCTGGACGCGACCTACTGGAAGCCGGTGCAGGCGGGGCTCGAGGACGGCGGCGATTCCGAAATCGTCCGCCGTCTCTCGGGCCTCCCGGCCCAACGTATCCTGCCCGAGGTGTACCGGCTGACCACACCCTGCTCGCCGCACCGCGCTGCCCGCATCGATGGGGTGGTCATCGACCCCGATCGCCTCGCCCTTCCCGCGATCCATGACCCGCTGGTGATCGAGGGTGCGGGTGGCGCACTCGTGCCGCTGACCTCCACAACGCTGTATGCTGACATGTTCGAACGCTGGGGCCTGCCAGTCGTGATCGTCGCGCGCACCACGCTTGGCACGATCAATCACAGCCTGTTGACGATCGAGGCGCTGCGCCACCGCCAGATCATGCTCCACGGCATCGCCTTCGTCGGGGAAGCCAATGAGGATAGCGAGGGCATCATCTGCGAGATCGGTCAGGTTCGACGGCTCGGCAGACTCGCTCCGCAGGAGCCGCTCACCCCGGCCACGCTTGCCCAAGGCTTCGCCGCCGGGTTCGAGGTGACAGATTTCCTGCCATGACGTCACCCATCTGGCATCCTTTCACGCAGCACGGCCTGGATGAGCCGATCCCGCTGATCGCGCGTGCCGAAGGCGCTGCACTCTATACAGCCGACGGCTCGCGTATCATCGATGCGATCTCTTCCTGGTGGGTGACGACCCACGGCCATTGCCATCCCCGGATCGTCGCCGCGATAGTCGAGCAAGCAAGCGAGCTCGACCAGATCATCTTTGCCGGGCACACACATGAACCCGCCGAAACGCTTGCGCGGGATCTGGTGGACTTGCTGCCCGCTCCCCTGAGCCATGTCTTCTTTTCCGACAGCGGATCAACCAGCGTCGAGGTGGCGCTCAAGATGGCGCTCGGCTATTGGCGCAACCGCGGCGAGCCGCGCCACCGCATCGTCGTCATGGAGCACAGCTATCATGGCGACACGATCGGCGGCATGTCGGTCGGCGCGCGCGGCGTGTTCAACCAGCCCTACCAGCCGCTTTTGTTCGATGTCGCCCGCCTCCCCTTTCCGGCGGACAGTGTGGAACACGCAACCCTCGACGCGCTCGACCGCATCTGCGCCGACGAGGTGCCCGCCGCCCTGATCGTGGAACCGCTGGTGCTCGGCGCCGGCGGAATGCTGATCTACACGCCCGCCGTTCTCCGCGAGATGCGCGCGATCTGCGCCCGGCACGACGTCCTCTTCATCGCTGACGAGGTGATGACCGGCTGGGGCCGCACCGGTACGCTGCTCGCGTGCGAGCAGGCCGATGTCGTGCCCGACATTCTCTGCCTGTCGAAAGGGATCACGGGTGGCACGTTGCCATTGGCCGTCACCGTGGCCACCCCCCCCATCTTCGAGGCGCATCGGTCGAAGAACCGCGCCGACATGTTCTTCCACTCATCCAGCTATACCGCCAACCCGATCGCCTGCGCCGCGGCCAACGCCAATCTCGCAATCTGGCGCGAAGAGCCCGTGCTGGAACGGATCGCCGGACTTTGCGACCGTCAGCAGCGTCACATCGAGGCGGTCGGCAAGATGCGCGGCGTCCGCAATCCCCGCCGGATCGGCACGATTGCGGCGTTCGAGCTGGACCAGCCGGAGGGCAATTACCTCTCCGATCTCGGCCCTCGCTTAATGGCCCATTTCCGCGAACGCGGCCTGCTGGTCCGGCCGCTAGGCAATACAATCTACACGATGCCGCCTTATTGCATCGATGATGCCGACTTCGGCCGACTGCATGACGCCATTGTCGAAGCCATTGAACGCTTTACCGAAAAGGATGGAACCTAGCCGCCGGTTGCACCTTCGATCTGCGCTGCGACATCCGCGAAGCGATGCTGGAGTTTATACTGACGGATATGCCCGAGGCGCTGCCACGGCGCCGTCAGTTGCAGCTTGGTGCACCAACAGATCCCCGCTCGCGCATGCCCCGTCATTCTGAGCCGCCAGCGCGTCGGTGAAGCGGCGGCGCCACCAGACCACATCCTCGTCCCGGACATTGGCATAGAGTGCTTCCCAGCGCCGGATGCGCTCCTGCCGAGGCATGCTGAGCGCGAACTGGATTGCGTCGGCAAGTTCATCCGGGCTGTAGGGATTGACCAGAACCGCCTCCTGAAGCTGTCGGGCCGCGCCGGCAAATTCGGACAATATGAGGACGCCCGGATCCTCCGGATCCTGCGCGGCGACATATTCCTTGGCGACCAGATTCATGCCGTCGCGTAGTGGCGTCACCAGACCAACCTTGGCCTCGCGATAGAAGCCGGCAAGCTGGTCACGCGGGTAACCCCGATTGACGTAGCGGATCGGTACCCAATCGAAATCCGCAAACTCGCCGTTGATCCGCCCCGAAAGCGAATCCAGGCTCGCGCGGATCTGCTGATAGCTCCGCACGTCCTCACGCGACGGCGGCGCCACCTGGAGCAGGAACAGTTCGCTATGCTGATCGGGGCGCTTGCTGAGAAAGCGTTCATAGCCGAGGAAGCGCTCTTCCAGCCCCTTGGAATAATCGAGCCGGTCGACGCCGATGATCATCTCGCGTCCGGCGGCGCTCTGCTTGGCGCGGTAGCGGGCATAGCGGGCGGTGGGCGAATTGACGGCCTCGCTGAATGCTTCGAAATCGATGCCGATCGGGCAATCGAGCACGCGGATCGTCCGGCCGTTGACCGTCACCCACCCCCCCGGCTGGACCACCGCGCCCATCTGCTCGGTCACATAATGCAGGAAGCTGTCGAGCCAGCTATCGCACTGGAAGCCGACCACGTCATAATCGAACAGCGATTCCACCAGTTCCCGATGATTGGGCAGCGACAGCAGCAAGTTGGTCGGCGGCCACGGGATATGGAGGAAGAAGCCGATCCGGTTTTCGAGGCCCCGTTCGCGCAGTTCGCGCCCCAGCGGGAAGAGATGATAATCGTGCACCCACACGAGATCGTCCGGCTTGATGAGCGGCGCCAGCGTTTCGGCGAAGCGGGCATTCACCCGCGCATAGCCACCGGCGAAGTCGCGTTCGAACTCGGCGAGATCGATGCGGTAATGAAAGAGCGGCCACAGTGTCCGGTTGGCATAGCCATTATAATATTCGTCGACGTCCTGTTCCTCGAGGTCGACGGTCGCCGTGGTGAAGCCGTGGGCGGTCTGGAAATTGATCTCGCCGTTAAACTGATCGACGACATCGCCTGACCATCCGAACCAGAGGCCCGAATATTCGCGCAGAGCTGCCTGCAATGCCACCGCCAAGCCGCCCTGCGCACCCGCTCCCGCCTTCGCTGGTGGCTGGACGCGGTTCGAGACGACGATAAGCCGGCTCACAAGAGGCGCCTCATCGCACACTGCTCCACGGCTTGCTCAACAATACCGCGCAATTGATCAGGCCGACCAATGAATAGGTCTGCGGATAATTGCCCCAAAGTTCTCCGGTCACCGGATCAATATCCTCCGACAATAGACCCGCTGCGGTTCTTCGAGACAACATCTCGTCAAACAGTGCGCGAGCGTCGGCATCCCTTCCCGTAAAGTGCAACGCCTCGATCAACCAAAAGGTGCAGACGTTGAAAGCGGTTTTCGGCAGACCGAAATCATCTTCAGTTGCATAGCGGAGCATGTGCGATCCGCGCCGCAATCCTTCCTCAACTGCGCTGAGCGTTGAACGGAAGCGCGGATCATCCGGCGCGAGGAAGCGCAGATCGAGCAACTGGATGAGGCTAGCGTCGAGATCGTCGCCACCGAAAGTGGCTGAAATCCGCTCCGTTTCGGGCCGCCATGCCCGTTCGAGGATCAACCGGCGAATATGATCGGCCCGCAGCTGCCAGAAAGCCTGGCGCTCACTAAGTCCAAGGGCCTCGGCGGCATTGGCGAGCCTGTCACACGCTGCCCAGCACATCGCGACTGAATAAGTGTGGACGTGGCTCTTGGTCCTGAGTTCCCAGAGCCCGGCATCGGGCTGGTCATGCACCGCCCAGGCGCGTTCGCCAACCTCCTCCAGCGCCCGAAAATCCTCGATGCTCGCCATACGGAATAGCCGCTGATCGAAGAAGGCCTGCGCGTTCGACAGGATGATCTGGCCATAGGCGTCGTGCTGGATCTGAAGATAGGCCTGATTGCCGATCCGGACCGGCCCCATGCCGCGATAGCCGTTGAGCGCGGTGGCCGCGTATTCCTCGATCGTCGCCTCGCCGCCGACTCCGTAGAGCGGCTGGATATGGCCACCCCGGGCGTTGTCGACGATGTTGCGAAGATAGGAGAGATAGGATTCGAGCACGTCGAGCGCGCCCAGCCGGTTGAGTGCCTGCACTGTATAATAGGCGTCCCGTATCCAGCAGTAGCGATAGTCCCAGTTGCGGCCGCTATCGGCATGCTCGGGGATTGAGGTGGTCATCGCCGCCACGATCGCGCCGGTTTCCTCGTGCTGGCAGAGCTTGAGCGTGATCGCCGACCGGATCACCGCCTCCTGCCATTCGAGCGGGATGGCAAGACCGCGCACCCAGTGCCGCCATTCGTGCGCGGTGAGATCAAGCATGGATTCGGTGGTCGACCGGACATCATCGGAAAAGCTCTCGTCCGGCCCCAAGAAGAAATGCAGCGGCCGTTCGAGCCGGAACAAGCGCTCTTCCTCGATCCAGCCGACCGGCGCACTGGTCGTCAGCCGCAACGTCATGTCGGAAAGCAGATAGCGGATATGGTTGGAACCGCGCGTCCGCGCTGCATCCTCCCCGCCCCAGTTGCGCGAGGGCCTGAGGCGGACGCGAATGCGGGGGCTCCCTGCGACCGGCCGCACGAGCCGCACGAACGCGACGGGGCGATAGACCCGGCCGGCACGCTGGAAACGCGGGCAGAAGTCCGTGACCTCGATCGCGCTGCCATCGGCATCCTCATGACGGGTGACCAGGATCGGCGTGTTGCGCAGGTAGGATTGCGTAGTCGCCACGCAATTTTCGAGATCAATTTCCCAGAAGCCCCTTGCCCCTTCTCCACCGGGCGGATTGCTGTCCAGCAGCGAGGAAAAGGTCGGTTCGCCATCAATGCGGGGGGTGCACCCCCAAACGAAACGTCCGCGCCGGTCGATCAGCGCCGAGACCTGACAATTGCCGATAGGCCAGAGATCGAGTGTCGCCGTCACGCCGCGCTGGCGATCGCATCCGACAGCCAGGCGCGCACCGCTGCAACATCCGGAAGGGCAAAAGCGGCCGCGGTCGCGCGGGGCGGCCCGACCAGAATGCCGCCGCCGCCCATCGCGCGAGCGGCACGGAAACCATCCTCATCGGTGACATCATCGCCAATGAACCAGGGCCGGCTGCCAACCATGGCTGGCTCGGCCAGGAAGGCGGAGACCGCAAGCCCCTTGTTGCCGCCTGCAATTTTCAGCTCGACCATCATCTTGCCTGTCTGAACCCCAAGCCCGAAAGCCTCGGCAAGGCCTTCCACGATTACCCGGGCCTTTTCTTCGACCGCCGGCGCCATGCGGTAATGCAGGGCAATGCCATATCGTTTGTGCTCGACGATCGTTCCCGGGTGCATAGCAGCAAAATCGGCAAGCGCGGCCGCCGCTGGCGCGAAATCGGGAATGGGATCCGGAAGCGAGAGCGCGCCGTCTGCCAGCCGTCGCTCGACACCATGGCTGCCTCCGACCGCCATCAGCCGCGCCTGTTCGCCCAGAAAATGATCGATCTGATCGATCGATCGCCCGCTTACGATAGCCACCCGGCCCGGCATTGCGGCCCCGATCCGGCCCAGCAGATCGCGCAACGGCTGATCAACCACGACGGCATCCGGCCGGTCGATCAGTTCGACCAGCGTGCCGTCGAAATCGATGAAGAGGCTCGCACCGGCGAGCAGATCAAGCGGGGGGGAAGACAACAAGGACAAGATGTCGTCCCCAACCGTCGATCAGCGAAAAAGTTCAGGAAATGGTGGGCGTGGCAAGGATTGAACTTGCGACCCCTGCGATGTCAACACAGTGCTCTACCACTGAGCTACACGCCCACGTAACCAAGAAGCCCAGAAATCCGAGGTTTCCTTCAACTCACGGGTCAGCGGTTAACGCGACTTTGGTCCAGATAGCAACCCCGAGTGTGTTGGGTTTGTGTTCAGCGTGTCGGATGCGGCTATGCCCGGATGGACACAAACGTGTCACCCCAGTGGTGAGAAGCGGTCCTTTGGCTATCGCTACGGAATATGAGCGAAGCTGCCGTTCATGCTGGCGGAAGATAGGTCCGCCATCATTTCGAAAATGCGGTGAACGTCACGTCGCCGCCGTAAACGGCGCCGGTATAACCGGGCACTTCCACCACGATTTTCGCGAACCATCCGGCCTTTACGTAATCCACGTTCGGATGAGCGGCCTTCAAACCGCGGTAAACGGGTTCGGTCATCAAAATCGGCTTAGTCGCGGCGCGGGTTTCGACGTATTCTGTGGTCATAAAGTGGCTTCGATAGTTCGGATTGGAGTGCGTCATGCTACCCAACAGGGTGCGCGAAACGTCCTGCGCAAATTGGCTAGGCCATACGTTCACCCAATACCAATCTGTCGAGAACGCACTTTTATATGCAACGCGCACCTTGTCGCACTCGATACCCTCTGACGATTTGTTGGCAATGTCTGTCAGCTTAGACGCAACGTTCGCCGGACGCCCCAACCAAACAAGATTCTTATAGTTGTGCTGTTCGACGCCGCGTCGCCTGAAGCCAGTCTTCGTAACAAGCATCTTTCCAGTGTCGATGCCGATGCCGCATTTCACTTCGTTGCGGGTAAAGTGCTTGTTGATGACGTATTGCGCCGTAGAGTTCATCAGAATGGCGCAATCGACTGCCTTGCGGAAACAGTCGTCGCAATCGAAGATGACCATCACTCGGTCGCCGATGATGCCCCGCACATGCCCGCCGTAGTGACGGGCGCACTTCGTCATGGCACGGACGAACGCCGAATACAGCTTCGCGACCGTTTGCGGCTTGTGCGTGATGCTAAGTTCGGTCGAACGCCGAATGTCGATGTAGAGAACGCACGTATCTATCAGCTTACAGGCTTGCGCCTTCGCGTCCAAATTCGGGAACGTGATAGCGCCATCGCTGGAATGCGGAACGACCTTCGTCGTCGTCGCCGTGACAGCGAAGTCTTTAGCTAGGATGGTGCCCACTTCATCGGACAGTTCGACGCGCAAATCAGGCAAGGTCGTCATCGGCCGATCCACGCCCCTATGGCATTCAGTGCCGCCCCCACTGTGGGCACGGAGAACAACGCAATCGCGATCAGGGCGGCAATCGCACCGACGTTGAACATGACGTGTTTCCGGCGCGTGATTTTGCTGTTGATCGAAATCTGCACTTCAAGGTCGCTCAAATAGGCGTCGGTCGGGGCGTCGTCAGTCTGGCGGTAAGCTGCGCGAATGTCGTTCCTAAACCCTTCGACGGTAATCTTGGCTATGTCGCCGAAGAACAGCAGATTTGGGAATTGACCCTTGGGATCGCCGGTAAACGTCGAAGTGTGAAGCTTGGGTAGCAGCGATGCTATCGCTACGGTCGCCGCAACGATAAACAAGGGTAACGCCGTGAGGGTGACGTAGTGGTAGCCCGGCGGGATCGGCTTGCCCGACGAAAGAAGGTTCACGATGCCGACGATCCACGCGGATGCGAACGCCAGCAGCGCGGCGTTCTTCGCTTCGGCGAACCGGAGCATGTCCAACACCCGACCCAACAGCGCAGTCAGCAATTTGTCGTAGGCTTCGTCGTGATTCGTCGTTCCCATAATGTTCGAAGCGTAAGCAATGAACGCCGCCGAAACAATGATAGGACGAACCGGCGCATTTCAGCCGAATCGGGTTGCCCACAGAGGGCGGTGCATGATGGCCGGTATGTTGGCCAAATTGCCCGCACGGGGCGGAAAAACGTCTGATTTCGTCCATTTCCCCTTGGTCTCTCGTCCGAGTGTGCGGGTGATCGTTTTCGTGAGGCAAACATTCATCCGCTAATGCCCGCAAATGGGTCGCAAGCCGACATCTTCAGTACAGAAGACGGTTCCTGTCCCAATAATCGTCAGCAACCGTGGAGTGCAGAGATTACAAACCAGCCGCATCGAGCAGCTCAGACGGCTTTATATCCAGCGCCATTGCGACGCGGGCGATGTTGAGGAACGTCACGTTCCTCTCGCCACGTTCAATTTTCCCCATATGCGACCGATCAATTCCGGCGGTATCGGCGAGTGCTTCCTGAGACAGTCCAAGCGCCTTCCTGCGCGCCCGCACAGCCTCGCCCAGCACCTTTAACTGGCCCTCGCCATCTTGCTGCCCTGAAACCCGTGCCACCCTGCACAGGTCGCCTGTGAAGGATTATTCGGCCACGGCATTTACGGCCCATTTCGTACAGTCTAGATGGCTCGCGTCGGTCGAGGGCTTCGCCCGCCGTTAATGCCAAATGTCAGGATGGTGGATCGTGAGGCGGTTACTAATTGGGCTAGCCCTTGGTGGAGTAGCCGCTGCCGCCGGGGCCGAAAACTCCGCGCTGCTATATCTCTCATGCCAAACGACGGGATCGCCGGACTTCACCCATGTCTATGCTCGTCAGCCCCCTAACCGCGAACAAGCGATCAAGGATGTTTGGGAAGCAGGACTAGTTCGCGTTTTCGTTGAGAGGCCCGAAAGTTGGGTAGTCGATTTTCAACAAGGGGCCATTTCTTCCACGAATGACAACTTCCGCTATGAAAATGTCGAAATCAATGCCGCTCAAATGTCCGCCGTTCGTGTCTTTCCTAGCGGCACAGTCGAGACCTTCAAGCTGGATCGAGTGAAAGGAAGCCTTACGCTTTCAATCGTCATAGCGGCGGCCGAGGCGAGGGACTGGAAATTAAAACACGGCGGCGACATTCCAAGCTTGGTATCGTGGGAGCAGCAATGTTCAGGGTCAACTCAGCCCCCCATCGCTCATTGACCTAAATCGCGCCATCCCATGGGACCGTCCATCCCGCCCAGCGAAGAACGTCTCTAAGTTGAGGATAATGAGTGATCGCGTTCATAATTTCAGTCATCGATCGATCATTAAGATCGTGGTCGTGCTCGCCGTCCGGTAGTGTAACCTCCAATCGACCAGTCGGCCATCGCTTAGCGACGAGCCCATCAAACTCCCGCTCGACGTATTCGCCCCGTTTCGCAGCGCGTTTCCGTTCCAAGAGGTCCAGATGGCTATCCTTGCTGCAACCGACCGTTGGGGCAATGCCAGCCTTCATACGTTCGAAGTTCTCGCCGCCTCGCTGGAGGTGGCAGCCGTAGCAGGAGCGATCACGGGTCCGTTTCCGGTAGTTGCCACACTTGGCACAGGGGCGCTCCAGAGCAATGTAGAAGGCCGCCCCGTCCATGAAGGCCGAGAAGCGTTCTTCGCTCGCCACGCGCCCTCTCAGGGCCTCTCGGAACGCCGGATCAACAAGGCAAAGGGTCCGCTGGCGAGCGTCGAGCTTGTCGGCTCTTGGCTGCCGCTGGTGTAGGGCAAAACGGGGATCGCGCTGGGGACCGTGCGGCCGGTTTGGGCGGGAAATCGGAAGCTCCATTGGCAAAAGTTCGCCCCATGGGTGGGGCTCGCGGGCGGGGATGCTTATTCGACCCAGTTATGGACCGTTGTGGGATCGGAAACAGTGGACGGTGGTGGGCCCTTCCTGTCGATGAGGGGGACATCCTCATATCGGGAGAAGAAGGCATCAAGCATTGCAAGTCGCAGTTGCTCTTCATGCTGCGATGGAACGATAAAACTGTCGTGGATTGGCAATACGGGAACGGCCTCGGCTTCCATTGCGGCCATCACCGAAAGGGCCAACTCGCTGTCCTCATATTGCAGGCATAGCCCTTCACCAGTTCCAAACCATCGCTCGATGCCGCGGAGATTGTAAACAAGCTCGTCGCGGTATTTGGCAAACGTGATGCGCGGGGGCAGCGCCTCGCTATCACCCTTCGCCGCCCTCAGGTCCAAGCGTTTTGCTGGATCAGGCACTGCCCGATTGAGCAGCCGGTTGAACGTGCGCTTGCCTAACTCTCGCATGGTCCTGCCCTGCCATGGTGGGACCAAATACGGGTCAAAATGTAGGTCCAGGTTGGCCCGCCGGTACAGCAGCAGTGGGTGGAGCGTGCCGTAATCAAGTTCCACAACCGGCTGTTCGTCTATCTTGATGTAAGGTCTAAGCCCTCGTGGGAAGCTCATCCACCAGCCGCCATAGAAGCGCCCCCCGCTCCCCCAGTCATATTTGAAGGCTCGGTAGATCGAAGTGGCAGTCATGTCTCCTGCGTAACGCAGCTTGCGCTCTCGCCCCTCTTCATCCTCGCCTTCATTGTCGACCCGTCGTGACGTGAGCAGTCGGGCTACCTCGGTTCCAACCGTAATGTCCGTCGCTGCAAGCCTTCGGTTCACTGCCTCGATCACCCGGCGACTGTCCGCAACATGGGCAGGCATCGCCTCTAACCCGTTCACTGGCTTATTGATGCGGACGAGTTGGTTGGCGGCAATGGTGAGGGGACGCCTGCCTAGCTCAGCACTGTCAATTATATCGCGCAGTTTGCTCGTCGCGCGTACTCTCGTGACCCTGCCGAGGCGCTTGTCGTCGTGCACCTCGGCCTTTAGGAAGCCCCTCGTCCCCTCGATCCAACCGGCGGTGAGTATGTAATCGCGGCACTCGGCAAGTCCGTCTCGGCTGAGGTCAGAGAGGACGTAGTCTGACCGCTTGAAGCTGACAGCGACGAACCGCGTTGCGTCCACGCGGTTAAGATGTGCCGCCACGATGTTCGCCAACACAGCTTCAATGCTGGCCTGTCGCCGCACGTCCGCCGAGACTCTCCGCCTACGCTGGCGCCTGTCTTTTTCGTCCATGGCCGACACGACAAAGCGTACCAGCTCCCGGCCCGCCTCACTACGGAACCTCCGTCCCCGGTCTAGGGGGAACGAGTTTTCGAGTTCGGCGGCTGTGAACTCTTGGGTGGGAAACGCTGGCGGTGACAGCGGCATCGGCCTTATTCTAAAGCAACATTCGGCGCAGCTCCCAACCACGTCGCGTACATCGGCGTCAATCCTTGGCCGTCACGCCGTCGAGTGCACCGATTGCTCTCTAATGATCCGCGCTACCTGCGTGGCGTGCCACTCGCCACCCCGGCTAGTTCGAACGCCCTGCTCGTTCAGCCGCCGAGCAAGCTCGGATAGGCTGCCAATTCCCTGCGACTGTAGCTCCCCTATGGCTTCTCGAACTCGCGCGGCGAACTCTTGCGCCTTCACTTGCCTTGCGGCAGTCCCACACCGGTGATCGACCACCGGGCCTCCACGCCAGCCCCCGAGTTTTGCGCCCTTGGCCTTCGCCGCAGCCAAGGCCTCCTTTGTCCGCCTGCTGATTGCCTTGCGCTCGTGCTGAGCCATCGCGGCCATGACGTGAATAGTAAGCTCATTGGCCTCCGGCATATCGGCAGCAACGAACTTCGTGCCCGCCTCCTGCAAAGCGGCGATGAAGGCGAGGTTGCGACTGAGCCGATCCAGCTTTGCGACTAAGAGAGTAGCGCCGGTCAACTTGCAGCGATTAAGCGCCTTGGCCAATTCTGGTCGCCGATCATCTTTTCCACTCTCAACTTCAACATAGGTCGGGACCAGCAGCCGGTCACCATCCCGTAGGAACGCCCTGATTGCGGCTTCCTGCGCGTCCAGCCCAAGACCGCTCTTACCCTGCCGTGCTGTCGAGACCCGCGCATAAGCCACGTAGTCCGTCATCGGTGCTCCCCTTCATACATTGACACCATAAACTACGTTCGTTGTCTGAAATGTAAAGACATTTAAACGTGCTCTGCCACGCGCTGCGCCGGGAAAGAGTGCGCCGAGCTGGGGGTATGGGGGGGTGTCACGCAGTCTAGTCTGTCAGAACCACTCTCGCGCGACTGCGCCGAACTCAGGTCGTGAAGTGCTGCTGCGCGAGGATGTCCTCCTGTGAGCGGTCCTTTGGCCGCTTGAAGTTATCCCCAGTGTTCTTTATTCGTTCCTTCGGCCGGATGAGTTTTCGGACTTGTCGATGTCTACGTTCCGTAGGAGGGTGAGCGAATGGGGTGGAAGCTCATTGATCTATTTTGCGGGGCGGGAGGCATGTCTCTCGGCTTCGTGGACCCGAGGCTCGGTGGCGGTTTCGAGTGCGTCCTGGCCCTTGATAACGACGCGGCCGCATTGGAGACGCACAAAGCCAATTTTGGCGGTGAAGCTCATTGTGGCAATATTGAAGAATGGCTCTTGTCCGCCACGGTGCCGCAGGCGGATGTCGTGATTGGCGGCCCCCCCTGCCAAGGCTTCAGCCTCCTGAACAAGAAGCGTGACGGCGATGCTCGTAGGGCGCTGTGGGAGCCTTACATAGACATAGTCGTCCAATCTGGCGCTCGCATGTTCATCATGGAGAACGTGGCCGAGTTGTTCCGATCCCCCGAGTTAGAGGACATTCGCCAGCGAGCGGCCAAGGAAGGGTTTAAAACGAAGGCTGCGATCCTCAATACAGCGGACTATGGCGCTCCGCAGACCCGCCGTCGTACCATTGTAATCGGATGGAAGCGCGACCTCTGGGAGCCGCTGTTCCCACCTCTTGCCACCCACGCAGAACCGGGCAAGGGATCGAACTTGCCCCGTTGGCGAACTGTGCGGGATATGATCTCTGACCTGCCGCCACCGAAGCATGATTATTTTACTGGCCCCGCGCCGCTAGACCTCCATATTCGGCGCAACCCGACAGCCAAGAGTGTTGCCCGGTACAAGGCTGTGCCCGTTGGCGGCAATCGGTTTGACCTTCAGCGAGCCGCCCCGGAGCTAACGCCCGCGTGCTGGATAAAGAAGACATCAGGTGGCACGGACCTCTTCGGTCGGCTGTGGTGGGACAGACCATCTGTCACCATTAGGACAGAGTTCTACAAGCCTGAGAAGGGACGCTACCTGCATCCCGACCAGCATCGCCCGATCACGCACCGGGAGGCGGCGCGGCTTATGGGCTTTCCTGATGACTTCGTGTTTCGGGGAACCAAGGTCGAGATAGCACGGCAGATCGGCAATGCGGTCCCGCCGCCCTTCGCCGGAGCATTAGCCCGCATGGTCGCTGACATGCTCGCCCCAATGGCAAGGAGCGCGTGACAGTCACATGGCGCGGCGCAGTGCCAAGCGAGCCACACGCATTGAAGATGTGGATCGTATAAAGGAGCTGCTTGATGGCTTCGGCCGAAAGCTGGCCGAGCCTGACCTGCGGGACCAAGTACGTAGCCTGATCCCCGTGTTTCACGGCGTTCGTGACCTTGGTAGTGGCCTCATTACGCCAGAGGTAGCGAAGTCCGCGCGCGACCGCATCCTCACTTATTTCCGTTACTATCCCCTCACCCTGATTGAAGGGGACGAACTGCTCGTCGTGTCAGGTATTGGCGAATGGGCACGGCGTTTGCGGGAGTTGCGGGTCCAGTTCGGCTGGTGGATTTTGAGCGGCGTCCCTTTCAAGCAAATGGACACCGACGATCCCGATACGGCCGCTGAGATTACCCGCTCATTAGGCATCGATCCTACAGCCATCCGACCAGACCAGTATGTCCTAGCCCGCGCCGACCAAGACCGTGACGCGGCTCATCGTTGGCATATCCTGAATACCATCCGGAAGAAGAAGATGTCCGTTAAGGACAAGGTGCTCGAATACCTGCGAGCCAATGTCGGGCAGCCGGTATCAATCGAGGAACTGCGCTACCTAGCCAAGGACCGCAATGAATGGCCTCGGCGTGTCCGTGAACTTCGGACAGAGGAAGGCTGGCCCATTGTCACGAAAATGCAGGGCCGCCCTGACTTGCCAGTGGGCAGCTACGTCTTGGAGGAAGATAAGCAAGCACCCGAGCATGATCGGAAGATCCCCGATGACGTCCGAATAGTTGTTCTGGAACGCGACGGCTTCGCGTGCAGATGCTGCGGATGGACCCGCGACGCAATGCGACCAGATGATCCCCGCAAGCTGCTCGAACTCCACCACGTCATTCAGCATGTCGATAAGGGCGAGAACTCCGCCGACAACCTCGTGACCCTTTGCAACGTGCACCATGATCAGGTGCACGCAGGCAGATTGACATGGGTTGATGGCCGATGGATGCCCGTCCAACGATAGCTAAGCGTTTTGGACCGCCTCTCACCTTCGACTCGCAGCGCGAACATGGCTCGGATAGGCGGCAAGAACACTGCGCCTGAAATCCTTGTCCGCAAGCTGCTCCATGCCTCCGGCTTTCGGTTTCGCCTACACCGGAAGGACTTGCCGGGTAAGCCAGACATCCTCCTGCCTCGGTTTAAGACCGCCATCTTCGTGCATGGCTGCTTCTGGCACCGGCACGAAAGCTGTGCGCGCAGCACGACCCCTCAAACGCGGCAAGAGTTCTGGGAGACCAAGTTTCAGGCCACTGTAGAACGCGACGCCAAGCAACAGGCGGCGCTGCTAGCAGCGGGTTGGCGGGTAATCGTTGTGTGGGAGTGCGAGACCCGACACAAGGCCAAGCTGCTTGAACGATTGCAGCACGAACTACAGGGTTAGGATTGCGCCTAGCCCCTCGCTAGGCAGCA
>Ga0157378_10002183_pt1 | contig 17353 bp, 21 predicted proteins | sample M65metaG_FD_115309 | JGI IMG/M metagenome (GOLD analysis project Ga0157378, IMG submission 115309) | Miscanthus rhizosphere microbial communities from Kellogg Biological Station, Michigan, USA - M6-5 metaG | ecosystem: Host-associated > Plants > Roots > Rhizosphere > Soil | place: USA: Michigan...
AGGGCGAGAAGGTTCGTCTGTTCGGCGACGTCTTCGATGACATTGAGGATCTTGCCGATCGCGACCGAGCGTTCGCCGAGCCGCGATACCACGGCGTTCGACTCGAGCACGGACTTGCGGATCTGCTCCATCCCCTCGATCGTTTCACGCACGGCCTTCATGCCCGATTCCGCTGCATCGGCCACTGCAACCGTGAGGTCATACGAGCGCGCGGCGTTCGTCTCGACCTGCGCGATCGAAGCGCTCATCTCCACCATCGATGACGATGTGTCCGTCGTGAAGTTCGTCAGATAGACGACGTTCTGATCGACCTCGTTGATCGACGACACCATCTGATGTGTCGCCGACGCCGTCTCTTCGACGGATGACCACAACGTGTCGGTGTGGCGGCTGACTTCTTCCATCGACGCCACCATCTCCAGCATCGACGACGACGTCTCTTCAGAGGATGCGGAAAGCGCTTCGACGTTGTTCGTGATCTTCTGCACGCCGCTGTTCAGCTGATCGATGGAGTGATACGTCGCGTCGATGACCGAGCGCTGTTCGTCGACACGGTCGATCACCGTGCGCGAGCGGCTGCCGACGACTTCGACGACCGACTTCAGCTTCATCTGCGACTGCACGAGGCTCTTGACGGTCTTCTCCAGATTCGCCGCCATCGAGTTGAATGCTTCGGAGAGATGACCGATCTCGTCTTCACGCTCGATCGTCGTGCGCTGCGTCAGATCGCCTTGCGCGATGCGGCTCGCCGTTTCGACCAGGCCGACGATCGGCCTGACGATCAGCTGCGCACTGATCCACGCCAGGATGACGGCCACGATGATCGCGAAGATCGTGACGCCGATGTTCCACCACTTGAGAGAAGCGATCGCTTCCTGCGCCTGCATCTCGTTGACGACGATGCGGAAGTAGCCTTTGGCTTTCGATGCAGGATCGCCGCGGTTCTCCGTGAAAGGAACGACGAACATGTGGAGGCCGCCGCCGAGATCGATCTTCGATTCCGGCATGAGGGCGCGCTTGACGAGGAATGGCGGAGGCGTCGGCTTGCTCGACGCCATCAGCTTTCCTTCCGATGAAACGAAGTCGGCGTACTCGACCGACTTGTTCTTCATCAGGTCGCCGAGGATGGCCTTCAGATCGTCGGTCAGCCCGAACAGAACGTAATAGCCGGCGGTCGATTCGATCGTGTCAGCAATGGCGGAACCCTGCTGCACCGTCTGATCGGTCATCGCCTTGCGAACGGCATAACGCTCGATCAGCAGGATGACTCCTGCGATGAAGATAGTCTGCACTGCGAAGATAGCGATGAACTTCTCGCGCAGACCGAAGCGGGATTGAGACTTCGTCTGACTCTCAGCGACGAGCATATGGACCGGACCAAAGTGTATCATCGCGCACATGCCGCTGATCCGCTGTCCGAAATGCGGCCAGGCATATGACATCCCGGGCGTAATCGCGGTCCGTCTTCCCAACTCGATTGCAACGTGCCATTGCGGTGAATGGCTGGCCGGCAGCAAAGCGGCCATCCTGGCGCGGATGCTCAATCCGCAGGAGATCAAGGAAGTCGATCTGCAGCAGTACCGGGTGGACATGCCGGCAGCACCCGCGCAACCCGTCGCCGTCGAAGACGACGCGTTTGCGCAGCCATTCACGCCGCGATCGGTGCGTGTCACCACCAGCAGCGGCAAGCTGCCGGTGAACACCATCTTCACGATCTACGAGTTCCCGCTCCTGATCGGCCGCAAAGGCTGCCACGTGGAGATCGAAGGGGCGGAGCTGTCGATCCGTCACTGCTCCATCATCGTGCGCGGCTCGCAGCTCATCGTCCGCGATCTCGACTCGCACATGGGCACCTTCCTCGATGGTCAACAACTTGACGAATGCGTCCTCGAAGATGGAGTGCACATTCTCCGAGCCGGCTCGGCCATGATCAGCATCGAGCCGGTCGAAGACCTCGGACGCACCGTCGAAGCGATTCATCTCGATGCGAGTGAGCTCGTCGACGAGTCGTTGCTCGCACGCACGCTGCAGAAGAAACGGGAGAGCGGCAACACGCTCAGCGGACGAGTCGTCCTCGTCTGCATCGAAGGGCCGCTCCAGGGCCAGGAGTTCGAGATCCCGAAGACGGGACTCACCGTCGGACGCGAAGGACATGTGCGCGTTCCTGACGAGTTCCTGTCGCGCAAGCACTTCGAAGTCGCTCCCGACGCCGAGGGCGTCATCCGTGTTCGCGACCTTGGCTCGCGGAACGGGACGTTTCTCAACACGCTGCCGGCGACCAACACGAAGGTGCAGGCAGGCGATGAGATTCGCGCCGGCGTGAATCGGTTCAAGATCGAGCGCAGGTAGATGTTGCGGTTACGCGGATTCGTGGATTCGCGGTCGCGCGGTGAGACCACTCCTTCGCTGCTCTCACTCCGCGAAACCCCGTAACCGAAAAGGGACGTCACTGTCCTCGGCAGGTGATCCTTTGTTGACGCAAAACGCTGCTCACGAGAGCGCACACGTGGCGCACCGATCGCAATCGGGAGGGCTCCCCACGTGAAACGGCTGCTGTTCCTTCTTGCTGTCGCTCCATCTCTCTTCGCACAACCCGCTTCCGTCCCTCGCCATCACGAAAACGTGGAAGTCGTCGTCGCCAACATCGACGTCACGGTCGTCGATAAAGACGGGACCCATGTCACCGGCTTACGCCCCGAAGACTTCGACGTCATCGTCGGTGGAGCAGCGCAGAAGATCACGAATTTCTCGGAGATTCAGGAGAGCAGCATCATCAACTCTCCAACGTCCACGCAACCGGCGGCGGACCGCTCGCCCGCAGCGGTGCCGGCACCTCCGCACCGCATCGTCTTCGTGATCGACAACGTTTCGCTCCATCCCGATGCGCGCAAGCGCGTGTTCGACAGCGCGCGGCGATTCCTTCGCTCATCGCTCGGCCCCAATGACCAGGCCATGATCGTCACCTGCGCCAACGGCATGAAACTCCGCCTCGGATTCACGAACGACCGTGAAGACATCGAAGCCGCGCTCACGGAGATCGAGAGCGACGTCGCGAGCGGCGGACTGCGCGTACGCGAGATCGACGAACTGCGCGAGGAACTGCTGTCGATGGACTCGACGGAGCTCGCGATCGGTGTCGCACGGCAGTACGCATCGCGCAAACGGCGCGAGGTGATGCATACCGCGGACGTGCTGAAGTCCGTACTGGCGTGGCTCTCCGCGATTCCAGGGAAGAAAGCGCTGGTGCTGATGACCGAATCGATGCCGGCGGAACCGGGCATCGAAGCCTTCAACTTCATCAACTCGAAGACGAGCGGCCACTCCTACTCGGGGTCGGGAGAGGAGTACGCCGCGCACGACATCATCGAGTCGGTCACCCGGGCCGCCAACACGGCGTCCACGACGATCTACCCGATTTACGCGAGAGGACTCTCGAGCATCGGCAATTCACTCAACTCGCGGAATCCGAATCCGGTCTTCGGAAAGTACGACGACCGCTCACCGCGCCTGCTGCATCAGGGCATGCAACCGACTCTCGCGGACGCGATGACCATCGATCGCGATGCGTTCGAGACGACAAAAGGATCACTGGACAATCTTGCGATCTCGACCGGAGGATTCGCCACAACCGGCGGCGAGAACTTCGACCGCGTTTTCACCGACATCGCCTCCGACCTCGGCAGCTACTACTCGATCGGATACAAGCCGGGTAGCGGGAAACAGACGATCGTCGTTCGCATGAAGAACCCGGCGTGGACCGCACGGGCGCGCGACTCGTTTACGACGAGAACCGATCGCGAGCGCGCCGTCGATCTCGTGACCGCGGCGCTCTTCGACCGAAACACGGGCAATCAACTCGGCATTGCACTTCACTTCGGCGAGAAGACGATCGAGGGGAAGAAGACACATGTCCCGCTCTCGATCCGCATTCCGGTCGAGAACCTCACTCTCGTCGATCACGCGGCGCGATTCGACATCCATCTTCGCGTCGCCGATCAGTCGGGTGGTCTCTCACAGATCGCCGACGCGACGCGAGAGATCAAGGTGAGCGACGAGGATCTCGCCCAGATCGCAGGGAAGTACTACACGTTCCAGGTCGATCTGGTGGCGGATCAGGCAGCGCTGCGCGTCGCGGCATCCGTGACCGACTTGAACGCCGCGACAACCTCGGTCGCAGTCCAGAACGTGAAGTGAGTGCTGAGTGCTGAGTGCTGAGTTCATGCTGAGCGAAGCGAAGCATCAGCCAAGGCGCCGGGAGAAAGTCTCTTCAGGCACCGCGCCTTAACAAGCGACGGCGCGGCGCCTTGGTTGATCCTTCGCTTCGCTCAGGGTTTTTTCACAACGTCCCTACTCAGCACTCAGAACTTTTTACTCAGAACTCTCTTTTCGCTATACTTTCGCGACTTTTTACAAAGCAGGGCTGGACATGAGCATCGTTGAGTACGCGGCGGCGCGGATATTGTCCCCACTTTCTGCGCTATTGCAGAAACCGTTGTCACTCGTCGACTCCCAGTCGCCGGAAGCACGATCTGCGTTCTCGGTCCGCAGCCCGATTCCGCGGCTGGCGATCGTTTCGAATGACGGCAAACCGTTTACCGATGATCAGCGTCAGCTGCTGCACGAGATCTTCGAAGTCATCCGCGCAGCGGAAGAGAACGATGCGCGTTTCCGCGAGCTCGAGTCTCGGATGATGTCGCTGCAGCGCGAGAATCTCGATCTCGTCGTCCGCAACCGCGTGCTCTCCGAAGTCACGACGCGCGATTCGCTCACCGGTCTCTACAACCGCTGGTACGTGCTGGAAAAGATCGAAAGCGAGATCAATCGCTCGCTTCGTCATGGCTCGCCCGTATCGCTATTGATGATCGACATCGATCACTTCAAATGGGTGAACGACAAGTACGGCCATTCCGTCGGCGATCAGGTGCTGCAGACGGTTGGGCGCACGCTCAAGGAAAGCTGCCGCGTGTACGACGTTCCGGGACGTTACGGCGGCGAAGAGTTCTGCATCGTGCTTCCCGAGACGCGCCTCAGCGCCACACCGATCATCGCCGAGCGGATTCGTGCGCGCGTCGCTGATACGGGAACACCCACCAACGGCATTCATCTCGCGGTCACCGCATCGATCGGGGCCGCAGGCATCGACTCACCCCCTGAGGACGGCATCCTCAGTCCGTCCGCATTGATTGATCGCGCTGATCGCGCGCTCTACACGGCGAAGAGCCGTGGCCGCAACCGCGTCGAGATGTGGGACTCGCAGTTGCTCGAAATCCCACTCGACACGGTGAATCATTGAATACGCTGTCCCTCAATCCTCACGTCGAACGGCTCATTACAACGATCACGACACTCACCGGCCACCACGTGGCGATCGAGTCGTCTGCTTCGATGCTCGCCTCCGACGCCCATCGCTGGGAAGTCGTCGGCACTGCCGGCGAGCAGTACGGCGTTCTCGCCGTTCGCGCCGAAACGATGAGCGATCCGCATCGCGCGCTCTATGCGAACCTCTCGCGGGTCATCGCACATGAAGCGGAGCTGCGCCGCGAGAAACGCGCGCTCGAGGATCGCTTTCGCCGCCTCGACCAGCACGCTGCCGATCTCGCCGATCAGAATCACTCGATGTCGATGGGCGTGTACCGCGACTCGCTCACCGGCGTCTATCGTCCCTGGTATCTGCAGGAACAGATCCGCCTCGAGATCTCGCGGTCCGTGCGCTACAAGCGATCGACGTCCGTGATCGTCTTCGACATCGAAGAGCTCGAGATCGTGAGCGCATGCTTCGGCCCGCGCGGAGGCGATGACCTTCTGCGCGCATTCGCTGCTCGACTCCTCACGACGTGCCGCGACTCCGATATCGTCGGCCGCATCGGCGGAGATGAGTTCTGCGCCGTGCTTCCCGACACGGGCAACGACGGTGCGAACGAGCTCGCCGAACGGCTGCGCAGAAGTCTCGAGAGCTCGCCGATCACGATCGGCGGCAATGCGATCGACGATCTCTTTTTCTGCACCGGCTGCGTGACGTTCCGCGGCACAGCGGGCCATACCGCGACGGCCGAGGCGTTGATCGAAGAGGCGAAGCGGAAGTTGTATCGCTCGAAGAACGAGAAGACGACAGCGTCGTCGTGAGTTGAGTGGACCGGTTTCGCGGATACGCGGATGCGCGGACGCGTAGTCCCATCCACCCCGCCGCAACCGCGAATCCGCGAGACCTCGCGACCCCGAGCTGTGCTCCGCGAACTGCGGAGCTGATTCTCATCAACCTTCGAAGTTGATCCGCCGGTCCGCCCCCTGCTCGATGCGGCCGATGATCTCCACATTCGCGCGCTCGATGTCGGACAGCGACGAATCGCGATACGTCGCCACCGGCTTGTACCAGGGGAACGACGAGAAGTACTCGCGCAGATCGGCGTCCTTGAACTCCCGCCCATGCCGCGCATAGACCTCATTGCGCAATCTCCGCAGATCCTCGGTGAAAAGCCCCTCGAGCATCGACGGATCGACCTTCGAGGACGCCAGTGCATCGTGCAGCTCTCGCTCGCGATCGGCGATCAACGCGACGTTTTTCTTCTGCGTCGCGGTCAGCATTGATTCTTTGAAGTTGTCGTCGGGCTGATACCAGTCGAAAGCGGCAAACCAGTTTGCGAGCCACGCAGACTTGAATGCGTAGCCGCGACGCGCATAGATCTCATTGCGCAGCAGCCGCAGCTCATGCAGCCCCACACCATCGAGCATCGAACGCGTGATCGGCTTGTCGAGATAGTCACTCATGTCGCCGGGCAACAGCACGACTTTGCGATCGCGCTTCATCGCCGTTTCGATCACCGTCATGTTGTGGCGCTCCGTCGCGCTCAGCACAGCCGCGTTGTACTTCGGCTTCCCGCGGTACCAGTAGCGATCGCTGAAGTAGCGCTGCAGCGTCGGCGAATCATCGAACGTCTTTCCGCGAATCGCTTCGACCTCTGCGAGCATCACGCGCAGCTCAAGCCCGTTATGCGATCCGAGTTGCTGCTCCGTCAATTCGCGGTTCTGCCACCAGCGCAGATCACCCGGCTCGACGTGCTTGTGACGGCTCGCCTCCGCTTCGCGGATGAGATCGAGATTCGTGCGATCCACATCCGTCAGCGCGTCGTTGTTGAAATCGCGATCGGGCTTGTACCAGCTCTGCGCGCGCAGATAGCGATCGATGTCGGGATCGGCTCCGAAGATTCGGCCATGACGTCCGAACACTTCGCCGCGCATGAGACGCAAATCGGCGAGCGACTTGCTCGACAGATCGTCAGGCTTCAGTTGCGTCTGCGCGATGAGCGGAAGAGCGGCGAGGAGCATGAACAGGATGCGTCGCATGGAACAAGCTTACGCGTATCATCGCCTGATGCTCTACCGCTGCCGGTTTCCACGGCCTCCGCTTTCGGAGTTCGTCGAGCAGATCTGGCTGTACGGGGGCTACTCCGTTCCTCATTCACGCGAGCGCCTCATGCCGACCGGCACGACGGAGCTCGTGATCAATCTCGGCACCGGCATGGCGGTCGTCGCCGGTGTCTATTCGCGACCGGCATTCATCGAAACGACCGACATGAGCGCCGGCATCCTCGGCATCCACTTCCGTCCGGGCGGTGCGTTTCCTTTCTTCGGCGTGCCGGCGCACGCGCTGCACAATGAGACCGTTGAGCTCGAATCGCTCTGGGGCAGTGACGCTGCGTTGCTCCGCGAGCGAGTGCTGAGCGCGGCGAATGACGAGATGCGCTTCGACATTCTCGAGAATGAGCTGATGCGGCGCGCGCGAACGCTGGAACATCATCGTGCTGTTTCGCACGGACTCTTCCGGCTGGGGCGTTGCTCAACGGTCGCAGATGTCGTCGAAGAGACCGGCCTGAGCCAGCGACGCTTCATCCAGCTCTTCGATGGCGAGGTCGGAATCACGCCAAAGGTCTATTCGCGCGTCACGCGCTTTCAACGCGTGTTGCGCCGCGTGCATGCGCTGGATGACGTCGACTGGAGCGATGTCGCGATGGCCGCCGGCTACTACGACCAGTCGCATCTCATTCACGAATTTGCATCGCTTGCTGGAATCACACCTTCACAGTACTTCGCGCGCAAGACGGAGCATCTCAATCACGTGCCGGCGGATTGAAGCCACGGTCAATTTTTTCCAATACACCGCCAGCAGCGGTCTGCGAGAGTGCACATCATCAGGAGGATGCACATGGTCAAACCCATTCCCGACGGCTATCACACAGTCACTCCGTATCTCATCGTCAACGGTGCCGCGCGCGCGATCGAGTTCTACAAACAGGCGTTCGGTGCAGTCGAAAAGTTCCGCATGGAAGACGGCGGCCGCATCGGCCACGCCGAGATCATGATCGGCGATTCGCACGTCATGCTCGCCGATGAACATCCCGAGATGGGCTACCTCGGTCCGCAGGGACGATCACCCGTCACTCTCAACATCTATACGGAAGATACCGACGGGATGTTCGCGCGCTCCGTTGCAGCAGGAGCAACCGTCGAGCGCGAGCCGTCGACGCAGTTCTATGGAGACCGCAACGCCGGTGTCGTCGATCCATTCGGACACCGCTGGTATTTCTCCACGCATGTCGAGGATGTGTCGGAAGAGGAGATGCAGCGGCGGATGGAGGCGATGAAGAAATAGATCACGCACGCCTGAAAAGCGCGCGGATCAGCCGGCCGACAAACGAGCCGCGCTTTACCGCGCGGCTCACGGTGATTCGCCCCGGAGGAGGTCCCGGCGCCGCCATTCGCACAGCCGGCTTGATCGCGAAGATCGACCAGTCGATCGAAGACGTGTCAGGAACGACAGCTTCGACGATCGCGCGAAAGGTCTCGAGCACGCCGACGCCGGAAAGCGCAGACGAGTCGATAACGGGATGCGTGCCTCGCGCGAAGGACTGCAACAGCTCATCGCGCGACATCAGCTCGGGCAGATCGCGTTTGTTGAGTTGTAGAACGTAAGGAATCGTCTCGGGATCCAGCGCGACGCGGCGCAGATTCTCGTCCATGCGAACGAAGAACTCCTGATTGCGATCCCTGCACGCCGACTGACTGTCGGCCACGAAGACCACGCCCGAAGCGCCGCGGAAGATTCCTTCCCAGGAATCGTCATAGAACACTCAGCCAGGTTCCGTGTGCAGCACGATCCTGACGTCACTCAACTTCATCTCCAGTATCAGCTCTCGATCGGTCTGCGTCGCGACGCTTCTCATCGCGACGCAATCGCGGGGCAACGACTCATACAGCCGGACGAAGTTTTCGGTCTTACCACCCAGTCCCGGGCCGTAGTAGACGATCTTGAAGAATTTTTCGAGGTCCTGCATTCGCTCCCCCCAATTTTACGTATATGCCACCAGATGAACTTCACGGCGGCTGCGGAGACCCTTCCGGATGACTCGCTGACTCGCGCGCAGGCGGGTGACAGCGAGGCATTCGCAGAGCTCGTCGCAGCGCACGAGGCGATGGTCTTCAGCCTCGCGTTTCACTTCTTCGGTCAGCGCGAGCGCGCCGCAGACGTCGCGCAGGAAGTGTTCCTGCAACTGTTCCGCGCCCTCGATACGATCGAATCACAGGGCCATCTGCTCTTCTGGCTTCGTCAGGTGACGAGCCGCAAGTGCATCGATGAGTTGAGACGGAAACGTCTGCGCTCCGTATCACTCGACGACATCGCCGAGCCGGCCACGCCCGCCCCTGATCCGCTCCTCGGCCGCGAGCTTCGCAAACTGATCGCGCGGCTGCCGGAATCACAGCGCATCGTCGTCACGCTGCGCTATCAGGAAGATCTCGGTCCCGAAGAGATCTCGCACATCACGAACATTCCGCTGAACACCGTGAAGAGCCATCTCCACCGCGCGCTTCGCTCGCTGCGCCGGAGTCTGGAGGAATCATGAATCTCGAATCCCAACTGAGAGCTGCACTTCGTCACAAACAGCCGCCTGCGGGCTTTCGCGAGAGCGCGCTCGCTGCGACTCGCCGGCAACCGCGGCTGCGTCCTGCGTGGCGTGCGATTGCCGCAGCCGCGCTTCTCACGCTCCTCGCCGGCGGCACGACCGCACGCTGGGTGGAGGAGCGGCGCGAGGGCCAGCGCGCAAAAGAGCAGGTCCTGACTGCGCTCCGCATCACGACCGACAAACTGCGCGATACGCGCGAAACGATCCACGAAGCATCCAATCACTGAATCGAGGAATCCTGAATGCGAAAGTACCTGCTGTTTTTCCTTCTCATCGCAACCGCCGCTCCGATACACGCACAGAAGTTGTCGCTCGACTTCCCCGGCCTCTCCGAGAAAGCCTCGGAGGTCGTCGACATCACGCTCGATGCGCAGATGCTCAGGCTCGCGTCGAAGTTCCTCTCGGCGACCGACACCGACGAGCGCGATGTGCGCGACATCGTCGGAAAGCTGGAGGGCATCTATGTCCGCAGCTACGAATTCGATAAGGATGGCGAATACGACCGCGCCCTCGTCGATCGCGTGCGCTCACAGCTCGGCTCCAGCTGGAAGAAGATCGTGAATGTCAGGAGCAAAAAGCACGACAACGCCGAGATCTATCTCGACATGCGCGGCGATCAGGCGGTCGGTCTCGTCGTCATCGCCGCGGAGCCCCGCCAGCTGACGATCGTCAACATCGTCGGTCCGATCGATCTCGACAAGCTCTCGCACCTCGAAGGAGAGTTCGGCATCCCGCGGATGTCGAAGAAAGGACAGCCATGAAACGCCTCGCTCTCGTCTCGCTCTTCTTCGCCCTTCCGCTCTTCGCGGATTTCAGTTCCGCCGAACTGGCACTGCGCGCACAGCTCGGACATCAGCAGACGATCCCGCTGCTCGGCTTCGTGCGCTTCGCATCGAACATCGTGCATCCAAAAGGAGTGCATGACTTTCAGCTCGCAGTGTTCGAGCGGGGAGGAATGACATCCGAGAACGCCGTTGCTCTCATGCGCCGCGAGACCAACGGCTTCTCACAGATCGTCCATCATCGGTCGAAGCGTGAATCGACGCTGATCTACGCGAGGCCGACGGCAGCCGGCCGGATGGAAGTGCTGATCCTCAACAGCGATCAGCACGAGACCGTGCTATTGCGTTGCGATGTCGACGCCGCGCAGTTCGCTCGCGATATGCGGAAGCACGAACGGCTCGAGAGGTTGGGACGATAGCTTATGAAGCACAGGCGCCCTCGCCTGTGCTTCTTCAACGGTTCGCCGGCTTACACGACCAGCGTTACGTGCGACAGCGAAGACTCCTCCCACATGCCGACGCAAATGGGATTCCGAAAGCGTCGCGGCCCCGCACTACCGGGATTGAAGAATGCGATACCGCCGACGACTACATGACATGGCTGATGACTGTGACCGAAGATCACGAGGTCAGCTGCCGCTGACTTCAATGACTCGCGCACATGCGGTCCCGGGTTATCGGGACCTGGCAGGATGTGCGTGAGCAGTATGCGGAGCGGTCCAAGGGAGAGGCGAACGATGTCGTACCCTTCGCTCGCTTCATCGTTGTTCCCGCCGACATACGTGACAGGCGCGATCTCGCGCAGCCCGCGAAGAACATGCTCGCCGCCAATGTCCCCGGCGTGAACGATGTGATCGACTCCACGGAACACGTCCAGGACTTCCGGCCGGAGGAGACCGTGCGTGTCGCTGATGATTCCGATGCGCATCGTGAGCCCTAGCCCGCCTGAATGATGGAAATCAGACTAGTACGGCGCCTTCAGCCGCTCATAACTGATGTTGGCGAAATCGAACAATTCCTTCGTTCCGACAATCCCCTTGCGCTCGGGACGTCCCGCGAAGAGTACCCCGTCTGAGGCCCAGACCATGCGCTCACCGTCAACGTCAGCCCACTCCCAGTCAGGACACGCGATGAACTCCTGTGTCTTGTCGTTTTCGAGAGAGTGTTCATCGAAGTAGCAGCCGCGCCCCACTGGGTTGTTGATGGTTTCATGTGCAAACTTGTGCAGCGACCAGTAGTCGTTGACTCGCTTGCTGAAGTGAGTGATGCCGCCACCAGCACCGTCGAGCCTGTGGTCGACGAGCCGCCACCCGCCTCGCTGCAGACGAACGTAGTAAACACCCGGGCACTCTCCGCCGTAGTGAGAGGGCCACGGGCACTCGGACTGGTGCTCCAGCCCTGGAGCCTCATGGATTGTCGCGTGCTGATGCAGCCCGCTGTTGAGCCAGAACTTCTCGTTCGAGATGAAGAGTCCACCCCCATTCCAGCAATCGCCTTTGGGCCAGAGCCCGAGCGCTTTGATGTACGGGGCTTTCGACACAGCGGTCCAGGAGCCCAGCACCTCCGAGTTCCACCTGCCATTCATGGCAAAGTACACAAGGTGCTGACCGTCAGGCGACAGGTCGCAACGGCGCTCGTAGATTCGACCGTAAAACCATTGCCCCACGGTGAACTCGTCGTTGGTTCGATCCCACCCCACGACAGCCACACATCGTGAGGGACCTCTTCGGATGACGACGGCTGTCTTCGCGTCGCGGGCAAGTAGCGCGTGAATACGGGGAGGCACTTTCGGCACGACGTTATGTCCACGGGGTGTGGCGCTCATCGGCTCCAACCCGCCTCGAGCAGTATAGCCCGGCCTGGTTCCTCACCCATCTGCGCGCGTCCACGAGCCTGGTGCAGTTGCAAGTTAGGGTAAGTTGGACAACGGCGCAAATACGGATACGTCGGAGCTTGTCGCCAGAACGATCATATTCGCTGGCTGGAGAAATCCAACGGCCCGGATTTCCGTGACGATCTTCGATTCGATGCGCAATTCGCCAGCACCGTTATGAAGCAGAAGACTTTGCGCTCCATGCGGATCGCCGGTAACGATCAAACGATCTCCACCCGAAATCAGCGGAAGCGCGCCACCCCAGAGTCCGACCGCGGTGAGCCATACATCTTCCAGCGCACCGATTCCTCGAACGCGATGCTCCGTTTCGTCGAGCCATTCGCTGTCATAGCGCGGAGACTCGTAGTCTCTCGCGACGCGCTCGCCGGTGCCCAGGTCATAGACTCCACGACCCGCTGCTGAAACGACAAGTAGATATCGATTCGCCTCGTCCGCGGCGATTTCAGTCAACCCGCCCACCGGCGCAACCCATCTACGGTGCCAGGTATTCATCGTCATCGGTGATGACTTCGCGCACTCATGTTCGCATCATGCCCGAATCGAAAGGCCACGCGCGCGCAACGCGCCTCCTTCATTTTCAATTTTCAATTTTCAATTTCGCCAGGATGCAGCGTCCAGTTAGACTCAAAGCAGATGATCCGCCGGAGGTAACGGGATGAGTGATCGAAACGCACGCAGGTTCTTCAAAGTGCGAATCGTTTGCGCGGCACCGGCACCGGCGAGGACGACACTCACAGCAAAAGCGAACAAGAGCTCGTGCGGCCGGTTGGGAGCGAGCAGGCGATAGGGAACGTCGATCGCGACGAGAACGCCGGCGGCAGCCAGCAGGATCGCCGCGAAGCGGTTCTCGAGTGATCTCATCGTATAGGCAATGCCGGCAGTCACGAGAGCGACGATCAACACCACGACGTCGCTGTCGAGGATGCCCATGATGGCAGCCAGCGCACAGACGAACCATGAGTATTTCGCCAGGAGCGAAACGCGTTCTTCGGCATGGTAGATCCAGATCTCAACGTCATTCCGCAGCTGCGCCAGCTCCGCCGGCTCCAGCGATTGGATGAAGACGACCGCGTCTCTGAGGGTCAACACGTCTTTCTTCTTCATATCGTTTCGTTACCGGCTGCTGCTCGGCGAGAACGTTACACCACCCGCGAAGGAGCGGGTTACGGTGTCACGCGGATTCGCGGGTACGCGGTCCCACCCCTCCGAGTCCGCGAGACCGCGCATCGCCAACAACGGTCACGGCTCGAGCAGACTCTCGAGGCGAGTGCGCACAGGTTCTCCGACCGCGTAGAGGACGCCGTGGTGTGACTCGCAGATCAGCCACGAGAACGACGGGTGCAGGACGACGAATTCGAAACGGTAGCACTCGTCGATGACCGAAGCGATCGTGGCGGCGCTGGCGGAAAAGACCGACTCCGGGACTTCGTCATCGGGAGTGGTGAGCAGGAAGAGACACTCCGCCGCATCCGGAACGAGAACTTGTAAGAAGGAAGAGATCGGGTCCGGTGATGGACGACGCACGCCGGGTGGAACGAATCCCTCCCACCACCATGTCCGTTTCGGTTGATCAACGAAGGTGGCGAGCATCCGGGAGACGACCGCGGCCGCATCGCCGGACGAGAGCACGTGAAAGGCGTCGGCCGATACGCTGACATCACGAGCCGCCTGGAGAATATCGTCTCTCAACATTGCCGGTGGATGCTCACACGGCAGGATAGCCGAAGGCAATGCAGGACGATAGACGGCGGCGAACCGCACGCCGCCGGCTGCAGCGCCACGTTAGGCGCCACGCCGCCACCACATGGCGTCGCTTCAATGGATGCTCAGCGCGTCGTCACGACCACCGCTTCGCACTGCGGCACGATCCTGTGAGCCGCTCCGAGTTCCTGCGGCTCATCAACAACAACAGCCGAGTTAGCCAGCCGAAGCTGGCGGCACAGCGGTTTTTTGCGAAGCTCCTGGCCGGATGTAGAACCACCAGTACACGGGAAACGCCAGCATGTTGCCCATGAAAAGAACAACCACCCACAGCGTTCGTTTATCCGATGAAAGCTCGTCATTCCTGAACGCGTGAACGACATAGGCGCCGGTGAGCCCAAAGATGATGAGCATCGTCAAGCAATGAAGAGGAAAAACGTACTTGAATACGTCGATGGGCGGCCCGCTCGCTTTGTGACCGATCGAGACAAAGGTGAACATGAAAACACTCATGAAGAGCCCGATGTAGATCACAGGCCAGACTGTGAGCACCGCCAGGAGGTAGGCGACAGGCTTCGAGGGCTTCCACGGCTGGTCGTTCATTCGGAATCGATCGTATCTCAAGCTTTGATGTGGGATCCAGCCGAGCGGGCTACCGCCTGTGAGAATGACCGGCACGATCCTTCCGGGAGGATCGAGGCCCGCTGCAGCCGCTGGTTAGTTGGATGGAGGCTACTTGTGCAGTTTCTTCGCTTTGCCTTCACCAAATGTCGTGAATGTTCGCCAACTGAACGATGGAGGAACATATGGGTTATTCACCGTTCTCAGGTAAGCAACAGATGCTTCGTCTGAAGCTGTTCGAAGCAACGCGAGGTGCCAGGTCTCGACCCACTTTCCGTCGAAGTCCCAGCCGGAGTCAGTGGCAGATACGGTGATGGATTCGTCAACCTGCGATATCACGAATTTGCCCGGCTTGACTTCGAACCAGTCGTCATCGCGCTTCATGAACACATGAACGGTCCGGCCATCGATAGTGATCTTCAAGGTCGATTTTGACGTACCGGATGGTGCAGTGTGGTGAAACGTGAGATCCATGAGCCACTCGCCGCTGAAGTCTGCGTCGGGTGATGGTGAGCAAGGAATGTCTTTCGCACTGACACCCTGCTTTTTCAGGGCGGCCAACGCCTGGGGATAACCTGAACAGACCGCGGAACGAAAGAGCTCCCGTCCGCGAGAGACGGAGGTTTCGTCGCTTCGGCTCAACAACACGCTTGCCAAATGGAACGCAGCGGGAGGACTACCTGAAGCCACTGCCTTTTCCAGCCACTCAATGCCAGCCGCCATGTCGCCCGGCCCATTTCGATTCACGAGCAAGGCACCCATGGCGTACTGCGCACCCGGAACGCCCTGTTTGGCTGGCTGTTCGCAAAGGCTCAGCGCTTCATTGCCGGCGGTCGAACCTTTCATTACCGCGTCAGTGCAGCGGCCGTAAGCCGCCGGATCCACTGAAGGATCGGCAACGAGCGTCGGCGTAAGAAAGACGGTGAGAACAAGTGCAGAGAAGGTCGAACGCATCCGTCGATCATATCCCGCGCGTCGACCGACCAAGGGGTCGGCGCTCACACTCTCCGGCGAAGAGTGGGCGCCTGGAGTGCTCCGCGAGCGAATCGAGCTTTGATGCAGCGCACAGTTAGGCCGCGGCACCGCAGAATACACACGTCAGCGTCCTATCCATCGCTCTCTCTCGGCGCACGGCGGACGATGGTCGGTCTAAAGACTCATCCACAGAAACATCTCGCGCGAGGATGTTGCACCAGCACGCGCAAGCTCCTGGATTTCATGAAGCACGTGAGCGACCGCCTCGCGTGGCCATCCGTCGAGTTCGAACTCCTCTGTCGATGCCCACCGGTCAACCAGCTCCTCGAATTCATCGCCCGAGACGTTCAGGAGCGCGGTGGTCAGCTCGCGGGGGACTTTGAAGACCCACGGCCCGTCAGCAGAGACCTCATGGACCGGATCGTATTCTGCAAGCAGATCTTCGAAGTCTCGGCCGGTCAGTAGCGAGTGAAGCATTCCGAGCTTGACGGTGTCCACGCCTTTAACGTCAATACCCGCGAATTCCCGGGAGGGTACGACGCTATTCGCGATGCGGGCAATATCGCCTTCTTCCGCAAGAACCAAATCGCTAAGGACGCCCAATACTGTCTCCCGGCTTGCGTGCCTAACGTTCCTCGGCCCAGCTGCTTCGGCCCGCCGCCGCGTAGTATAGCTCTGCAAGGCAGCGGCGAGCGAGTGTGCGGTGCAGCGCCGAGTTAGGCGTCGGTTTAGCCATCTGGAGCTACTCGCAGGGCGCAGTCCCAAAGTCAGAGAACATCCCGCAGAAGTCATCGCCACAGCGACAACGATCTACGACGGTGAGCTTCCCTGGTTGTTGCGCGAGATGGCTATCCGGAGACTCAAGAAGAAGTGCGCGCAGTTCAGCGACGAAGTCCGGGAACAGATCGATCAGATCAATGCGCATTCAGGTGTCGTCGCCATTAGCCGCGGCCTCGACTCTTAGCAGGTATAGGAAGAAGGCCTCGAGCGACGGAGCCAACTCGTTAACTCCACAGAAGTTGTGGTCTTCCATGAGCACTTTGCCAGACGACAGGCAAATCGCCAATGGGTTCCCGAAACCGTCCCATCCGAAAGGAAATACGTTTGTCATAGTCCAACCGTTCGGCAGACCAGCTTCGTGACGAAACTTCTGGTGAGTCTGTTCGAGTTCATCGATATCGTCGATCCATTCTGGGCCGACGACACCTCCACCACACGACGCAAGGAACCAACGTTCAGGTTCAGGTATCTCGCCGTGTCTCGCTTCGAATTGCGCGAGTTGCTCTTCGGTCGCCGGACTCTTGCGAATTCCTGCAGGCCGCTGCGCGAGGAGTTGGGCGATAGTGGCTCTGGCCGTAGCTGTCATTTCGGTCAGGCTAACGTTTTGCCGCTCACCGGCGCCGTGCTTCACACGGCAAGAGCGA
>Ga0157378_10002184_pt1 | contig 17352 bp, 10 predicted proteins | sample M65metaG_FD_115309 | JGI IMG/M metagenome (GOLD analysis project Ga0157378, IMG submission 115309) | Miscanthus rhizosphere microbial communities from Kellogg Biological Station, Michigan, USA - M6-5 metaG | ecosystem: Host-associated > Plants > Roots > Rhizosphere > Soil | place: USA: Michigan...
CGTCGCCTCGGAGGTGCCGACGGCGCTCAGCTTGTTCGCCAATGTTCTTCCCAGCAGCCAGGTGCTGCCGGTCTCGCTGCGTCTGACCGCGCAGCCCGGCTTCTGGCGGACGCCGTGGGGAACGCCGCCGTGGCCGGCGATTGGACCGGACGTCACCAGCGGCGACGTGCCTGGCCTCGGCGGACACGCGCACAACATCCCGGCGCAGATGTGCTACGCCAACAGCCCGATCGACGCCGCCTATCCGGGCGCGGCGGACCGCGGCATGCTGCTGTTCAACGCGAACCGCTGCTATCCGAGCGCGAACGGGCCCGCGGCCCCGACGAATCTGCGGATCGTGCCCTAGGTCAGCTTGTTGTGACGGCCGACCAGGATCTTTCCGGCTTTCCGCATCCTGCGCGGCAGCATCGCGCTGATCTTTCGCACCGAGTCGACCGCGACTGAGTTCTCACGCTTCGGACGCTCCGGCATGTCGTCTTGCGGCATGCCGGCCATCAGCGGCGTGCTCAGGAGACGGCATTTCTCGCCCTTGATCGCGACGACGGTGATCCGATCCGGCGGCTTGTGGGGTTCCGCAGGGACGTTGCACTCATACACGGTGGTGAAGCCGGCGTGTAACAGCGCGTTGTAAAGCGCCGGTCGACTGAGCCAGAAGTTCTGGTCGTTGTCCAGCGAGGCCCAGAGCTTCGCCGTTTTCGTCTCACTCGATTCCCCGGGATCGTGCTCCTCGCCCCTTCTCCCGGAGTAGGTCGTGCCCTGATAGGTGTACTGCGAGGTCGGCGACAGCGCGATGCGGGTGTCGACGATGCAGATCCTCGCGCAGACCTCCCCGAGCCGCTCGATGAACTGAAACACATCGGGCGTGTCGAGATGGTACAGCAGCCCCAGACACAGCACGACGTCGAAGCGCCCGTATTTCGCCGCGCTCAGATTGCGGACATCGTCCTGGACGAAGTCGAGGTTGTCGAGCTGCAGCACCTCTTTGGTGAAGCGGGCTTTCTCGATGTTGGCCTCCCGGCCTTCGATGCCGAGACACTTCGCGTTGTGCCGCGCGAACTCGATCGCATACAGGCCTTCGAGACAGGCGAGGTCGAGGAGGCGGAGGCCGTCCACCGAGCCGCCGGCGAGATCGAAGACACACTGGACGATGCGTCTGAGCTTGACTTCGTCGCCGACGATCCTGGGGGCGATCGTGTAGAGATCGTCCTGCAGACAGATGTTGTGCGCCGTCCAGTCGCCGTACTTCGTGATCACGCTGTTCTTGGTGTCGATGATCGTTTGGGGGTTCATGTGGCTGGCCTTTCGTACAGGGTGACGGCGTCCTCCGCGGGGCCGGGGTCTGCGAGAGCCGGCAGAGCGATCACCAGCAGAAACACAATCCAGATCGGGTGCATCACCTTGAACGTCGCTTCGGTGACGTTGTACACGACGGCCGCCACGAACACCGCCAGCCGCAGCGTGCCGAGCCCGCTCGTCGAGCGATACGCGTTGACGATGCGAGCGTAGCCCTTGACCAGGAGGAGCACGAGGAAGCCGAGGCCGACGAGCCCGAGGTTCACGTACATCTCGATGTAGCCGTTGTGTGCCTGGTTGGGATGAAAGTAGTACTTCTCGGCGAACCAGTCAGCCCGTGATCCCAGCCAGAAGCTCTCGAAGCCGGTGCCGAGCACACGGTTGAAGTCCATTCCGAGCAGGTCGTCCCAGATGTCGGTGCGCCCGGTCAACGTGGTGTTGCGCCCGAGCGCCTGAACGACGTGCGTAAAGCCGTTCGGGAACAACCCCACCATGAGCATCACACCGGCGATGGTCGCGACGATGCCGTGGACACGTGACGGCTCGTCGCCCAGCACGCGCGTCGTCATCACGATGACCGCCGCGCCGAGCAGGAAGCACGCCAGCGCGGTCGACGAGTCGGCCTTGCCGAACAGCCACGCCACCATCACCAGCACGACGCACTGCGCCAGCAGTGGTCCCCGCGCGCGTGCGTCTGCCGCTTGCCGGCGTCCCTCCCGGCGTTCTTCAATGACGCGCCAGAACGACGCCAGTCCGACGAACAGGCAGATGGCGCCGAGTCCGTTCTTGTCGGACGACACCCCGGTCACCGTGACTTCCCACGTCCAGCGGTTGTAGACGCGTCCCAGGGCCGGGTAGTACTTGATGAGCAGTACGGAGAGAGGAATGAGGAGAAAGCCGGTGCGGGCGAAGAACCGCTTGATCGCGGCGGCGGGACGCGGATCGCTCAGGACGATCAGGACCATCGTCAGGTTGCCGATCCCTTTCGTCAGCCGTTTGACGGCGACGAATGGAAAGTCGGACCACAGCACGCTGACGGCGCAGTAGCAGAAGAAGAGGACGACCAGCGTGTTGGCGCGGAGCAACGCGCCGACCCGTTCCGAGCGGGCCACGAGCACCGCAAGTCCAGCGACCAGGAAGCCCAGCAGGACCAGGCGATCGAACGGGCTGCCTTCGAGCGTGACGTCCATTGCGTCGATGGGTTGGACGCCGAGCCACTGCGACGCCATGCGGGACGCCCCGAGGAACGTCCAGATCACCGGCAGCCAGAGCGCCGGTGACGTCCGCGTCGAGTCGTCGCGGTCGCGGTCCAGCCAGAAGAGGCCGGCGATCAGCACGGTACACGCGACGGTGGCGACCAGTGGCGGCATGACCCGTCCGACTACGCGCGATCGATGAAGAGCCGGTGCACGAGCTCTAGCGACAGCACCTTGTGGATTTCCGTCGTGTAGTTGCCCGTCCCGTTGATATGGCTCGTCACGACGGACCGGAGCCGGTCCGGTTCGAGGTACGGGCGGGACAGCGTCCGCGGATCGAGGAGCATCTCGCGCACGTAGCCGGCGAGTGCGTCGCGGTACCAGAGCCGGTAGTGGTAGAACTTGTGACGGCCGAGAAACGCGCGCTCGAGGCGCAACGGCGAGAGCCGGCCATCCACCCAGGTCACCCACTGCGGCATCCCGTAGTCGTAGGCGTATTCCGCCTTGAACTGGAATTCACGCAGCGCCCGCGAGGCCGCCGAGGCCAGCGGTCCGGCCGCGCCGCCGACGCCGCGATCCGTCGGGATGCGCGCGAGCACGGGGTCGCCGTCGGCGATGAGCCGCAGGCAGACGTCGTTGCTCGCGTGCGCGATCTGCGGCGCGCGGAACACCGTCCGGACGAAATCTTTGTCGAGGAACGGCGACCGCATGGACAGCTGCGTCTGCTCGAGCGCGAGCAGGCCGTAGTTGAACCAGGGCGCCTGCTGGAAGACCGCAAACGTCAGCGGATGGCTCTGCACCAGGCCGCTGTACGTCTGTTTCGCGTCGCGGACACGCGACAGGAGCTCGGGCCGGAACAGGCCCGGACTCGGCTCGATTGGCTTGAACGCGCGGACGCGGCGGAGCACTTCGCCGCCGTAGTTGCCGGTCATCCGCACGGGAGCAATCTCGCGTGCCTGCTCGTTGACGTACAGATCCGCGGATCGGCTCACCTCGGCGCCGCCGTCCGACAGCCAGACGGTGCGCTCGGCGTACCGCGAGAAGCGCGCCAGAAACTCCGACCCGACGGTGATCGCCTGGTGCGGCTGCGCGCACTCGCGCGCGATCTTCCGGCCCAGGATGCTGTCCTGGCAGTCACGGAACGTTCCGCGAAAGCTGTAACACGCCAGCGAGTCCGGCGCGGGTCGATGCCACGCCATGATCATGCGGCTGTCCAGCCCGCCGGTCAGCGACATGCCGACCGGCTTCGGCCCGCTGAAGTATCGCGGAAGCGTTTTCGCGAAGACCCGCCGAAGCTCGCGGTAATACGACTCCGGATCGAGGATCGTCTGCTGTTCCCACTCGCTGGGATGGAAGTAGCTGTGCTCCCTGGCGAGCGCGCCGTTCCGGAATTCCCACGCCGACCCCGGCGGGAGAATCCGCAGGCCTTCAAAGAGCGTGCGATTCTCGAGCACGCAGCCGCAGGCGACAAACTCCCCCACGCTCCGCGGATCGGGCGTTCGCAGCTCCGGACACACCGCGAGCACCGCCTTGGCTTCCGCGCCGAAGTAGAACGCGTCTTTCGACTGGTGGTAGTAGATCCGGTTCATGCCGAACCGGTCGTTGTACAGCGTGGCAGTGCCGCGCGTGCGGTCCGCCACCAGGCCGTGGAACCGTCCGTTCAACGAGACTGGAAACGAGGAATCTTCTTCGTAGACGTGGACCAGATACGAGGTCCCATCGTCGCGGAAGCGATGTCCCCGCCGCTTGAGCTGGCAGATCGCGTCGGGATCGGGGAATTCCTCGCCGGAGAAGAACAGAACGACATCGCCCTGCTCGTTGCAGATGGGCTGTACCTCGGACACGGCGTTCGACGGCGACGCCCACCCGATGTAGACACCGGCGGCCTGATCGCACCACGTCCCTGTCCTGTAGGACGGGTCGTGGCGCATCGTTTCGAGCATCAGGCAAAGCTCCGCCTCCGCCTGGTTGCGAGGCATTTTCGTGATGAGACCGACGATTCCCGGCATGAGGTCAAGATAGCCGGGCGGGGTGGGACGCCGACATCACCCGGAGGTGCCAATGACCGTAGCACCCGAAGCCCCGGGAGTAATGTGGCCGGATCGGCTGCCGGCGCCGCGCCACGGCAGCATGTCGCGCACAAGCGCGGCGATTTGCCGGAGCGGGTCGCAGCTTCCGTGCAGAACCACCACCGCGCCAAGGTAAAGCGCGGCAAACAGCACGGACGCCGTCACGCTCCGGTCCACGGCGCCCAGCCAGCCGGGCGCCGAACGGAGGGACGGCATCTGTCGAAGAACGATCGCGACCGTGCCGCCGGCCAGCGCCGACGCCACAACGTATTTCCAGACGGCGCCGACGATCGCGGCGATCCGAAGCTCAGCAGGACGTCCGGCGTACCAGAGCGCGGGCACCGCGAGCGTCCAGGACGACACCACCCAGGCCATCGCGACGCCAACCGGCCCCCACCGCAGCCCAATCACAAACAGCAGGCCGATGACGGCGAACTCGACGATGCCCCATCGAAGCAGCCGGTCGGCTCGACCGAGCGACAGATGGATCCAGCTGTACGCCAGATACAGGAGCATGGCGCCGATTCCGGGTGCGAAGAACGTGAAGATCTTTCCCGACTCGTCCCATCGCGGACCGAGGACGATGAGGATCAGATCGCTGCCGGAGAGCGCGAGGCCGGCGCCCAGCGCCATCCCCACGAAGGCCAGCGTCGACAACGCGCGCAGCGCATAGCGCCGGTACTGTTCCGGATTGTCCCGAAGCCGGCTCAGCACCGGCATCCCCACCGAGTTCAGCGGATCCGACAGCTGCGCCACCGGCAGGACGCACAAGTCGTACGCCTTCTTGTAGAACCCGAGCGACGCGGGGCCGAAAAACCAGCCGACCAGAAAGTTGTCGAGGTTCCGCGTGCAGTAGTTCGCGGCGAAATGCCCGTACGTATTCATCGCGAACCGGATCATCTGTCCGGTTCCGGGTGCGCGCCGGGGCGCGCCGGGAATCCATGAGCAGCGGATCCAGGCGCCCAGGGCCGTGGCCAGCGGCAGCGCGACCGCGCCGGCGACCAGCGCCCAATAGCCCCACCCTGCCACGCCAAGGACGATCGAGACGGCCACCGCGGTCGCGCGCGCGACGAGGTCGTTCGCCGACACCACCGAAAAGCGAAGGCCCCGCTTGAGCAGGGCCAGGTGCATCACCGACGCGCTGGAAAGAAAGATCGTCGCGGACAGGACCGCCGCCACTGGGGCGACACGCGGATCCCCATACACGCGCGCGAGAAGCGTCCCTGCCGCGGCGAATGAGATCGTGAGCACCAGCCCCACGCCGACCGTGATCCAGAACAGGTTGCTGGCCAGACCGTGATCGAGCTGCTCGCGCTGGACGACGGTTTCCGTGATGCCGTTGAACCCGGCGTTCATCAGCAGCAGGCTGAACGTCGTGACGATCGCCACGAGGCCGAAGTCCGCGGGCATGAGCAGCCGCGCCAGGATCACGGTCGCGATCATCTGGAACGCGAAGCACAGCCCCTGCGACAGCGCGGTGATGCCCGCGCCGCGAACGGCGACGCGCCTGAGGCCGCCGCCGTCCTGCGTGAGGCAGAACTCGCCGTGTTCGTCGAACGGCTTCATTTTCATTCGATCGTCACGGCAGGGTCAGCGGCGCGCCGAGGAAATTGGCGCTGACCCAGGTATCCGCGCCGATGGCGACCGTGCACGTCTGGCCCGCTGACGTATCGCAGCCGGACCATCCCATGAAAATCGATCCCAGGGCCGGCGTCGCGGTGAGGGTGACCGTCGTGCCGTAGTCGAACGGCGCCGCGCACGTGCTGCCGCAATTGACTCCGCCGGACGTCGACGTCACCGTGCCCACGCCGAGGCCCGGCTTCTCGACGGTGAGCACGAACCGCGCGAGCTTGAAGGCGGCGCCGACCGATTTCGATGCGTCCATCAGCACGCTGCAGAACCTGCCGTTCGGATCGCATCCCGTCCAGTGGTCGAAGTCCGAGCCATAGGCCGGCGTCGCCGTCAGCGTCAACGCGGTGCCGCCGTCGAACGAGGCGGCGCAACTGTCGTAGGCCGGCCCACAATCGAGTCCCGCAGTGCTGGAGCTGACGGCTCCATGACCCGGTCCGCTCTTGGTCAGCGTGAGCGTGGGCCTGGCAAACGACGCCGTGATCATCCGGTCCGCGCCCATGCCGACGTGGCACGACAGATTCGGCGCCACGCTGTCGCACCCGTTCCAACCGGTGAAGACCGATCCGTTCAGGGGCACCGCGGTGAGCGTCGCCGTGATGGTGCTGTCGAACGCCGTCGAACAGGTCGGGCCGCAGTCGATTCCGGCGGGACTCGACGTCACACTGCCGCTGCCACTGCGCACGACGGTCAGATTCGACAGCACCATGACCTCCAGCGTCGTGCTGCCGCTCGCACCGCCGAAGCTGGCGGTGATCGTCGTCGTTCCAGGCGCGACGGACGTCGCCAGCCCTGTCTCATCGATGGTCGCGACGGACGGGTCGCTGCTCGTCCAGACCGCGTTGATCCCGACGACGGCGCCGGGGGCCGGCGCGTCCGCGGTCGTGCCGTTGCCAAGTTCGCCGTACGTATTCATGCCCCAGCACTTCACCAGGCCCCCGCGAATCACCACGCAACTATCATTGTTCCCGGCGGTGATCGCGGCAGTGGCGGTCGTGATGCCGCTGACGGTCACGGGAGCGCGCGCGTCTGTCGTGGTGCCGTCGCCAAGCTGGCCCGCGCTGTTGTATCCCCAGCACTGTGCCGTTCCGTTCTGCAGCGCCGCGCACGTGTGCACGACACCGGCCGACACGCCGACGGCCGTGCTGATCCCGGTCACGCGCACCGGCGTGGCGGCATCGTTCGCCGTGCCGTCACCCAGCTGACCGCTGAAGTTCAGCCCCCAGCAGCTCACGCCGCCGCCCTGCAGCAGCGCGCACGTATGAAAGTCGCCGCTGCTGATCGCGACGGCGTCGGTGATGCCTGCGGTCGCGACCGGCACGGACGAGCGCGTGTGGCTGCCGTCCCCGAGTTGCCCCGAGACGTTGTCGCCCCAGCAGCGCACCCTGCCGTCCTGCAGCACGGCGCACGAGTGGTACCCGTCAGACGCCGTCACGCCGACGGCCGTGCTGATGCCGACCACGGTGACGGGGAACGAGGAGTGAAGCACGCTGTCCCCGCCTCGCGGGAAATTCGGATCGATGAACGCGCCGTTGCCGAGTTCGCCGTAGCTGTTGTCGCCCCAGCACTTCACCCTCCCGTCCTGGAGAAGGGCGCACGTGTGGTGATAGCCCGCGGCCACCGCGATCGCGGTGGTGATGCCGTTGACCGCCACCGGCGTCGAGGAACTCGTCCGGCTGCCGTCGCCGAGCTGGCCTTCGTCGTTTCGCCCCCAGCACGCGACCGTCCCGTCACGAAGCACGGCGCAGGAATGAAAGCCGCCCGTCGAGACGCCGGCCGCTTGCGACACGGACACGACGCCCACCGGACTGGCCGAATTCGCCAGCGAGCCGTTCCCGAGTTGACCCGCGCTGTTGTAGCCCGAGCAGCGCACCTCCCCGTTCTGAAGGACGATGCACGCGTGGTAGTCGCCGGCCTGGATGTCAGCAGCGTTGCTGACGTCCGGAGCCGAGAACTGCTGCGTCTGCCCGATGGTGATGGCGGGGCCGGCCGGCGTGATTGTGAGCGGCTGGGCCGCCGCCTTATCGGGCGTGCAGAAGAATGCCGCGACGGTTGCGAGCGTCAGGATCGTGGTTTTGGGGGACATACCGTTCTCTCTTCTCCCGTGTTCGTTTTGGTTCCTTCCCGGTGTCGAGGCTGAAGACCACCGTGTCGCCGGCGAGCGTCGCGAACGCGAGGCGGGCGCGCTCGCTGCCGGCGCCGCGGATGCTCCAGCCCGCGCGGTCGTGGACGAGGCTCATCTGGCTCCGCTGCCGCCACCAGCGATCCACGTCACGCGGCAGCGCCATCCACACCTGCCGTTCGTCGCGCATCATCGCGAGATGATCGAGCAGCGCCCGATAGGTCGCCCGCGCGCGCTTCTCGATCACGTAGTCGGGATGCACGATGAAGCTCGCGAGGCCATGCTGCCGGGTGATGGCGTCGAGCTGGCGTTTCCAGATATCGATCGAGTAGTCGTTCAGGATGTGGAAGAGGCTGTAGTCCTGAATGGTCGTGACGGGCAGCTCGAGGATCCGGTCGACGAAATACGGCATCACCGTGCAGCAGCCGCCGCGCTGCGGATCCAGATGCGCGACGCTCGGCACGGACATGTCGTACGAAAACTCGAGGCTCTCGAACCAGGCCTGATTGCGATAGAGCGCGCCCGATCGGAAGCCGGCGGCCTGGAATCGCCTGCCGTAATCGTTAATCCGCGCGACCGCGCTGCTGAACGCCTCGCGGCTGGTGAACAGCTCACCCGAATGATTCAGATCGTGGACGTTGATCTCGAACCCGCGATCGCGGATCTCGTCGAGCAGGCTGTCGGGGACGGGATAGCGCCCCTCCGGCACGATCTGAAACGACGACTTCACGCCCGCCGCGTCATCGAGATCCATCAGCGACGAGCAGAAATTCCTGCCGGACAGATGCTCGACGTCGTGCGTCACGATCGCGCAGCTCGTCGCCTCGTCGGGCCAGAACCAGATGAACGGCACCCGATCGACGCCCTGTGCCCTCATCGAAAGCGCCAGGGTGCGCTCGAGGCACTCGTCCACCGTCCGATCGACGGGCCACCGGGGAAACGAAATGTCTCTCCAGCCGGTCAGGTACGCGCGCTGAATGTGCCTGCGAATCTGCACGGGCAGAAACGGACGCAACGAGTAATAGAGGGCCCGGGCCATCGAATTCCCCGGCCCTCCGCTGCCTTCGGTGTTCTCGCGGTAGCGTTCGTGACGCAGGTGTTCGATGACGGCGTCGGCATCGAACGGCCGGCCGTCGGCGCCGCCGCTGGTGGCCACATCGGGCAGCGCGGCGTACAGCGCACGCCCGAGCGTCCCGGAGAGATCGATATCCGCGAGATCTCCGGGACACCGGTAGTGGTCAAGAACCCGTTGGGTCGTGGCGATGGTCACGGGAGAAAGTTGGCGACGACCGTCTTCGCCTTGTCGATCGCCACAATGCAGTCGTTGCCGTTGACCGAGTCGCACCCGGTCCATCCGTTGAAGAACCCGAACGTCGCCGTCGGCGTCAGGGTGACGGTGGTGATCGTGTTGAACGTCGCCGAGCAGTTCGGCCCGCAATTGACTCCCGCCGGGCTCGACGTCACCGTGCCGGCGCCGAGCCCAAAGGGTCCGCTCGTCTTCCTGACCGTCAGGACGGCAGTCACCGTGAAGTTGGCCGCGCTCGTCGCGGTGCCTCCGGCGGTGGTGACCGTCACCTTCCCCGTCGTCGCGTTCGTGGGAACGATGGCCTGAATCGCCGTCGGCGAGGTGACGGCAAAGTTCGTCGAGGCGAGCCCGTTGAACTTCACCGACGTCGCGCCGGTGAAGCCCGTGCCGGTGATGTTCACGACCGTCCCTGCCGGCCCGCTGGCCGGCGTGAAGCTCGCGATCGTCGGCGCCGTGCTGAACGTGCCGGCGCGCGTGACCGTGCCTCCCGGCGCCGTCACGCTCAGCGGTCCCGTTGTCGCGCCGGCCGGTACGGTCGCTTGAATGGCCGTGGCCGACGTCACCGTGAACGCCGCCGCCGTGCCGTTGAACGCCACCGACGTCGCGCCGGTGAAGTTCGAGCCGGTAATCGCCACGCTGGCCCCGACACTCCCGACCGTCGGCGTGAAGCCGGCAATCGTCGGCGCGCCGATGAAGCTCGCCGCGCTCACCGCCGTGCCTCCCGGCGTCGTCACGCTCAGCGGTCCGCTCGTCACGCCGGCTGGCGCCGTCGCTTGAACCTGTGTGTCGGAGGTCACCGTGAACGCCGCCTGCGTTCCGTTGAAGCTCACGGCCGAGGCGCCGCTGAAGTTCGCGCCGGTGATCGTGACCGGCGTTCCCGCGCCGCCACTACCGGGCGTGAAGCCCGCGATCGTCGGCGCCATCGCGAACGTGCTCGCGCTCGTCGCCGTGCCTCCAGGCGCCGTGACACTCAACGGCCCCGTCGTGGCTCCCGCCGGCACCGTCGCCTGAATCGAGGTGGCGGACGCCACCGTGAAGGCCGCGGCCGTGCCGTTGAACTTCACGTCCGTCGCGCCGGTGAAGTTCGTGCCGGTGATCGTGACGCCGGCTCCCACGCCGCCGCTCGTCGGCGTGAAGCTCGCGATCGTCGGCGCCGCGGTGAAGTTCGACGCGCTGGTGGCCGTCCCTCCAGGCGTCGTGACACTCAGCGGTCCGCTGGTCACGCCGGCCGGCGCCGTCGCCAGAACCTGTGTGCCGGATGACACGGTGAACGCCGCGGACGTGCCGTTGAACTTCACGTCCGTCGCGCCGGTGAAGTTCGTGCCGGTAATCGTGACGCTGGTGCCCACGCCGCCTCTCGCCGGCGTGAAGCTGTCGATCGTCGGCGCGACGAGCACCGTGAAGCTGCTCGCGCTGGTGACCGATCCGCCGGGCGCCGTCACACTCACCGGTCCCGTTGTCGCCCCCGCCGGCACCGTCGTTTGAATCTGGGTGTCGGAGGTCACCGAAAACGCCGCCGCGGTTCCGTTGAAGCTGACCGCCGTGGCGCCGGTGAAGTTCGTGCCCGTCATCGTCACGCTCGCGCCAGTCAGCCCGCTGGTGGGCGTGAAGCTCGAGATGGTCGGCGCGCTCAGCACGGTGAAGGCGGACGAACTCGAGGCCGTGCCACCAGACGTCGTGACGCTGATAGGCCCGGACGCCGCACCGGCCGGCACCGTCGCCTGGATGGCGGAGGACGACGTGACCGTGAATTGCGCGGCCGTTCCGTTGAACGTGACCGAAGAGGCTCCCGTCAGGTTCGAGCCGTTGATCGTCACGCTCGTCCCCACCACGCCGCTGGCGGGCGTGAAGCCCGTGACTGTCGGAACCGCCGGGACGAGATTCGCGAACTGATTCAGGACGTTCGCGGTCATCTGCTGAATCCGCGGATCGACTTTGAAATTGCGGAAGATGCCGGGGGCGTCTTCGAGCGCCCACGAGAACGTGATGCTGCCCGAGGCGAAGACCCACGCTCCGCTGGGGGCCTGGTAGATCGAGGAGTTGTGGAAGTACGTCACGCCCCCAGGATCCGCATACGGCGACTGCGCCAGCAACGTCTGGTTCGTGGACGTCGGCGCCGGATAGTTGGACATCAAGGAGTCCGCTTCGTATCCGACGATGCCCGTGACATGGTCGCCGTCGTGGAAACCGGTGCCGTTGTAGACCCAGTGCGAGCTGTTGGTGACGACGTAGTCGACCTGCGGCGACGAGAAGTTGAACTGGACGCCGACCATCGTCTGTTCGGGACGGCCGAGCCAGCGGTAATCTCCCGTCGTGGTTGGACCCTGCACGGGATCGGTGTGGGCCCAGGGGAAGTCTCTGTATTCGACTTCGACGCGATTGGGGACGCCGCCGGAAGACGATTCGAAGCGGATCTGGGTGTACGACGTGTTCGCGCCGAAGAAGCCGAGGCTCACGCCGGAGTCTCGAGCGTATTCCACGCCGTCGCGCATTTCCTTCGTCCAGTACTCGTCGTGTCCGACCGACAGGAACGCTTTGTGGTTCAACAGCTCGGCGCCGTTGGCATGGGTGTCGATGCTGGTCGAATAGGTCACGTCGTATCCCGACTTCTCGAGCCAGCGGATGAAATCCATCTCCCACCGGTGGAAGTTCCCCATGCCCGAGTCCGCCTGCGGACGATCGAACGACACCTTCACCGCCGCCGTGGTGCCGGATACGGTATTCGCGCCGTAGCTGTTGAAGCCGTAGAGGCTCTTGCCGGTCGCTCCGTCGTTGGGATAGTTGTTGTACGCCTGGTCCGTCGAGATGCTCTGCTGGTAGAGGAACGGCGCGGGACGGCCGTCCTTGACGACGAACATCACAAAATTCTGGAAGCCCTGATCGTTGGTGAGGAGGGCGCCGTACACGCCGCTCGTCCAATCACTCGGCACGGTCAGGGTGTAGCCCGGCGTCCAGTTGCACGCGATCATGCCGGTGGTGGCATCCGTCGGGCACGCCGGCTGCTGGACGCCGGACAGCGGGCCGACATGCGAGCGCAGCCGCGCGCCCAGTCCGCCGTAATAGCCGAAGCGGAAGAAGTCGATCGTGTAGTTCTGTACCGGATTGACGGTGACGTAGAAGATGAGGTTCTCGTTCTGGTTGACGCTCGTGGCCGACGCGTAGCCTTTGATCTGCTTGTTCGTGTCGTCGGCCATCTTCGACCACTGCCAGGCCGACGAGCCCGGCTGCTGGTTCTCCACGACAATCGGATTGTCGGTCGCGGGCAACGACGCCTGCGTCAGCCCGATGACGAGCAGCAGACCGAGAAGCGCGCCTCGCCGTCGGCGCCTGCGCCACACACGTTCGGGAAGATCGAAATTCATGGACAGCCTCCAGGGGGATCAGAGGAACTAATTGATAGTGAGCGAGTCCAGTGCTTCGGCAACGGGAACGATTCGAGCTCCCGACTCGACGGCGCATTCGACGATGTCTTCGAAGAAGCCGGGCGTGCATCCGTAGGGCGTCGGCGTGTCGCTGACGTCATGGGTCGCGAAGATGAGCCAGCCGCACGCCGCGCGGTTGTCCGCAATGAGATGCTTGACGGCGTCGCGGTCGTGCCGCATTTTCTCGAGGAAGTAGGCGCTGAGATAGTTGAGGTCGGTCTGTCCGGCGTTGAACGTCTGTCCGCCGCCGCGGGCCGCCGCGAAGCGCGAGCCGACGAGGTGCTTGGTGCGCGGCCGCGGCGGACTGATCGGATAGGAGAACGTGCGGAAGCGCGCGCCCGGCACCAGCTTGTCGAGCGCCGCCTGGTTCTCGCGGAGCGAGCGCTCGAACACGTTCGTCCTGGTGTCCCAGGAGTGCCGGTGGTCGAAGGTATGAGATCCCAGTTCGTGCCCGCGTTCGACGAGCGCGGTCACGTCCTGCGGAAGGCAGATCTCTCCGGTCGGCGCGGTCTGTCCCATCAACCCGAGTGACGCGTAGTACGTCCCTTTCAGCCCGGCCCGCTCGAGAATCGAGCCGCCCGTGAGCCACGCCGACCGCGGAAAGTCGTCGAACGTAAACGAAATAATGGGCGTCTGCGACGCAATGGCCAGCGGCCGCCGAAAGAGCGACCGCGTGGCCGAGCGTTGACAGAAGCCCTGAAGCCGTTTCCAGACTGCGGGGGACGTCATGGGAATGTCACGCCGATGAAGTCCGCCGTGACCGACTTCGCCGCGATCATCCGCACCGTGCAGGACGTCCCCGAGGAGGAGTCGCATCCGGTCCATCCGTTGAACACCGACGTCATCCCGGTGACTGTCGCGGTGAGCGTGACGATGGTGTCGCCGTTGAATGTGGCCGAGCAGTTCCCGCCGCAATTGATGCCGGCGGGACTGGAGGTCACTTTGCCGCTGCCCATTCCGGTCTTGGCGACGGTCAGCGTGTATTGCAGCAGCGTGAAGGTGGGGACGACCGTGCGCGCCGCGTTCATGGTGACGTTGCAGACCGCGGCGTTCACCGAGTCGCATCCGCTCCAGGTGTCGAACCTCGAGCCGGCGGCCGCCGACGCGGTCAGCGCCAGTGCCGCGCCGACGTTGTATGAGGCCATGCACGAATCGGCTGCGGAGGGGCAATCAAGCCCACTGATGTTTGGCGTGACGCTGCCGCGGCCCGTGCCGGCCTTGTTGACGGTGAGAACCACCTGCGGCGGCGGAGGCGTGCCGACGGTCAGGGTGGTATTCGCGCTCGTCCCGTTATAGATCGCCGTAATCGTCGCCGTCCCGCTCTGAACACCGGTGGCCAGTCCGCCCGTGTTGATGGTGGCGACGTTCGTGTTGCTGCTCGACCATGTCGCCGTGAGCCCCGCGACCGTCGCCGGCGTGTGCGCGTCGGCCGTCGTGCCGTTGCCGAGCTCTCCGTACGGATTCATGCCCCAGCACTTGACGACGCCGCCCTGGAGGACGACGCAGCTGTCGTTGTTGCCGGCGGCGACCGCGCCGATTGCCGTCGTGATGCCGCTCACCGCGGCGGGCGCCCATCGGTCGGTCGTGGTGCCGTCGCCCACCTGACCGTTGCTGTTGTATCCCCAGCACCGCGCGGTGCCGTTCTGCAGGACCGCGCAGGTATGGATGACGCCGACGGACACCGAGACGGCGGTGCTGATGCCGCTCACCTGCACCGGAACATCGGAATCCCATCCGGTGCCGTCGCCAAGTTGTCCGGAAAAGTTGAGCCCCCAGCAGCGGATCGTTCCATCCGCCAGGAGCGCGCAGGTGTGGAAGTCGCCGCTGCTCACGGCGACGGCGTTGTTGATGCCGGTGACCGCCACGGGTGTCGTCGCCGTGGTCCGGGTTCCGTTCCCGAGTTGTCCGCTGCCGTTGTCGCCCCAGCACTTCACCGTGCCGCCCTGAAGGACCGCGCACGAGTGGTACCCGTCCGATGACGTGATGGCGATGGCGGTGCTGATTCCCGTCACCGTGACCGGAACAGAGGAATGTGCCGTGCTCGGTCCGCCCCGCTGGGTCTGCAGCACCGTATTGCCGTTGCCGAGCTCGCCGTAGCTGTTGTCGCCCCAGCATTTCACGGTGCCGTTCTGGAGAAGCGCGCACGAATGCTTGTAGCCGGCGGCCACGGCCGTCGCCGTCGTGATCCCGCTCACGCTCACCGGAGTCGGCGCGCCGGTGGTGGTCCCGTTGCCGGACTGGCCGACTTCGTTCTGGCCCCAGCATTTGACGGTGTGATCCGACAGGACCGCGCAGGAATGGAAGCCGCCGGTCGTCACGCCCGTCGCCTGGGTCAACTGGAAGACGGAGACCGGTGAGGCGTGATCGACGTAGCTGCCGTCGCCGAGCTGCGCTTCGTTGTTGCGCCCGAAGCAGCGGACCCCTCCGTTCTGCAGCTGGACGCAGGCGTGATAGTCGCCGGCCGTGACGTCGACCGGCGGACTGACTTCGGGCACGGTGAACTGCTGCGTCTGCCCCACGGCAATGGACGGGTTCGACGGCGCGACGGTGATGCTCTGCGCCGCGGCGTTGATCGCGGTCGCGGACCAGGCCGTGACAACACAGGCGAGGAGTGGAACGAATTTGTGTAGGTTCACCGTACTTCTCCGTGATGGGAAGTCGAGCTGGAGGGTGGATTGAAAAATGGAGCCGGCGGGAGGAGTCGAACGCTCCGTCAGCCGATTACAATTCGGCCGCTTTGCCCCTAAGCTACACCGGCATTAATCAGATCGCTTGCGCCCTGTACCACACTTTTCTGACAGCGAGGAGAGACGAAATCACGCGTCCGGGGAGGATCTCGAGCAGGCCGCGATGCAGCTTGAGCGCGATGCACAGCCGGCCGGCCGCGGTGAGCGGCACGTAGTACCGCGGCACGCGGAACTCTTCGAATCCGTTGCGCGCCTTGAATTCAGTCAGCGGGTTATCCGGCCCTTTGTTTCCGTAGACGTACTTGCCGTAGGTCAGGTGGGACATGCCCATGGCCGCGCAGTGCCGCACGGCCTTTTCGATCAGCGCGTTGGCGGGCCGCTTGTCGTAATGGGCGGTCTTGACCATGATCTCGAGCACCGCCGCGACGCCGCCCATGTAGACGAGCTGGATGAATCCGATCATCTCGCCCTCGAAGTGCGCGCAGACGAACTCGGCGCGATCCGAGAACGACGAGTAATCCCGCTTGACGCTCTCGAAGTTCTTTCCGTAGTGGTAGAACGGCTTGCCCTGCCGCATCGGCGACTCGTCGTTGATCTTGACGATGTCCCGGATCAGATCGTCGTTCAGCGTCGTGATGCTCGTCGTCAGCCCGCGCTTCTGCGCCCGCCGCACGTTCTTCCGCGCCGCCTGCGGCAACCCCTCCCACCATCTGTCGGGATCGTCCAGCCTGATGGCGGCGACGTTGTCCCATTCCATCGGAAACGGATGCCGCGGCGTGAGATCGGGCAGGCGCTGGGCAAATGTGAAGATGTCTGCCTTCAAGTGGCACGCGAGGCCCTGCAAAGCCGCGACGTACGGTTGCGGATCGGTGCACGGCCGTTCGAGCCAGCCTTCGTCGTGGATCGACGCCGTCCTGATCCACTTGCCCGCCGCGACGAGATGCCGTCCGTCGACTTTGAGCGCGGGAACGCCGACCCACTGCCCTTTTACGCTGATTTCGAGATCGTGAGCTGACATAGTTCTGAGTTCTCGTTGAATGTGCGCGTGGCGATCTGATCGAAGATGTCTTCCATGATTCGTGCCGTCAGCACGATCTCTCTGTAGGGAATCGGTACCGGTCGATCCTCGGCGATGGAGCGATAGAACGATTCGATCAGGTACTTCATGCCGGACTTCATATGAAAGTCCCGCGCCAGGAAGGCGCGCATGTTTCGGACGGCGTTCCCCAGGTGCTGCGCCGCCAGCGTCACGGGCGGAACGAACTTCTCGCCGTAGCTCTTGTGCCGGGCACCACGCACCCGGACCAGCGTCTCCTGATCCTGATCGAGCACGAGGCCGCCTCCGGGCCCGTAGATCCTGAATTGATGCAGCGTCGGCCGCAGCCGCGAAGAGAACGTGAACGACGCCGTCGTGCTGTTCGCGTCCTGAATGATCACCCTGAGCTCGTCGACGATCTCCCGCTCGCCCATCGCGGCGAGCCTTGGACTCACGAATCCGTGCGCGATCACCTGCGGCCGGTCGCCGCTCAGAAACTCCGCGATGCGGGCCACGCCGTGGCTGATGACGTTGTGCAGGAGCTTCCCCGGCAGCCGGCGGATCCAGTGGCGCCGGTCCCCGAGCAGCGCGC
>Ga0157378_10002185_pt1 | contig 17349 bp, 16 predicted proteins | sample M65metaG_FD_115309 | JGI IMG/M metagenome (GOLD analysis project Ga0157378, IMG submission 115309) | Miscanthus rhizosphere microbial communities from Kellogg Biological Station, Michigan, USA - M6-5 metaG | ecosystem: Host-associated > Plants > Roots > Rhizosphere > Soil | place: USA: Michigan...
TCTGCATCAAATTGCCGGCCTGCAGCACGAAGGCGCCGATGCCGTAGTCGGCGCCGATCATTTCCGCGCTGACCACGAGCAGCAGCGCCACCGACGCGGTGATGCGGAAGCCGGCCAGGATCGAGGGCAGCGCGCCCGGCCAGATCACGCGGCGCACGATGGAATGGAACGGCACGTTAAAACTCTGCGCCATGCGGATGAGGTTGCGCGGCACCGCATCGACGCCGCTATAGACCGAGATCGCGGTCGAGAAGAACACGCCGAGCGCAATGGTCGCGATCTTCGGCTCCTCGCCGATCCCGAGCCAGAGGATCAGCAGCGGCAGCAGCGCGATCTTCGGTATCGGAAACAGCGCCGAGATGAAGGTGATGCCGACGCCGCGCGCTGAGGTCGAGAGCCCGATCGCGAATCCGACAATCACGCCGGCGATGGTGCCGAGTATCCACCCGGATCCGATCCGCATCACCGACCACGACAGATGCTGCCAGAGCGCGCCCGACAGCGCGAGCTTGTAGATCGCGACGACGACGGCCGACGGCGGCGGCAGGAACAGCGGATTGACCCAGCCGGCGCTGCCGGCGAGCTGCCAGACCGCGATCACCAGCGCCAGCGCGATCCAGCCGGAAGCGCGGCCCGCGCGCGGCGTGAAGCCGGCACCGCGGAAGGCGACCGGGCGCGTGGCCTCGTCCTTTGCATCTGGAGATGGCGCGCGGTCAAGCATGCTGCACCTCGCGCTCGGCATCGATCGCCTGTTCGCGGATCAGCGACCACAAATCGTTCTGCAACGCGACCAGTTTGCCGCGCGCCTCGACGCCGCCGCGCTCGGCACGGCTCATTGCGATCGGCACGATCTCGCGGACCCGCCCGGGACGGCGCGACAACACCACGATACGGTCGGCGAGCCGCACCGCTTCTTCAAGATTGTGCGTGACATAGACTGCGGCCATCCCGCCATCGGCGAGCAGGCCGATGAAATCCTCCATCAGCAATTCGCGGGTCTGCGAATCCAGCGCCGACAGCGGCTCGTCCATCAACAGGATCGCCGGCTTGACCGCCAGCGCCCGCGCAATGCCGACGCGCTGGCGCATGCCGCCCGACAGTTGCTTGGGATAAGCCTCGCTGAAATCGGTCAACCCGGTGCGGCGCAGCGCGTCGTCGACCACCGCGCGGCGCTCCGAGAGACTGAGCGAAGGATGCACCAGCGGAAATTCGACATTTTCCGCCACCGTGCACCACGGCAGCAGCGCAAAATCCTGAAACACGAAAGTCAGCGGGTTGAGACTGTCGGCCGGCGGCGCGCCGCGCAGCTCGGCCTGTCCCGCGCTCGGGCGCAGCAGACCACCAAGAATTGAGAGCAGCGTGCTCTTGCCGCAGCCGGAGGGACCTACGATCGCCACCACCTCGCCGGCGGCGACCTGGAACGACACCTTGTCGAGCACGTCGAGCGCGCCGAAGCGGTGGGTGATTTGGTTGGCGATCAGATCCATGTAGCCTTTCCTGAGCCTTGCTCCGCTGTGCCCCTCTCCCGCTTGCGGGGGAGGGCCGGGGTGGGGGTCTCTCCACACGACGACTGCCCGAACGGATAGGCCTTCCCCCACCCGCCGCGCTCTGCGAGCGCGTCGACCTCCCCCGCAAGCGGGAGAGGTAAGATCAATCCGCCTTGACATATTCCTTCGCGATGATCGCATCCACCGCAAATCCCTTGTCGACAAAGCCCTGCTCCTGCAACCACTCGATCTGGTTGCCGACGTTCTTGACGTCGAGCTTGCCGTCGGGATCGATATAGGCGCAGTTGCCGACCACCTGCTCGACCGGCAGGTTGGTGTACTTGGCGATGATCTCGAGCAGCGGCTTCGTCTTGTCATCGATCGCGGCCTTGCCGTCCTTGACGGAGGCCAGCACCACGTCATGATATTCGCGATCGGCGCGCACCAGCGCCGCCAAAAGCTTCGTCACCAGCGCCTTGTTCATCAGCGTCTTCGGCGAAGCGAAGACTGCACCGAGCTGCCACGGCGTTTCGTCGCCGACCCAGCCGAGGAATTTGGCGCCGCCGGAATCGACCAGCGCTCGCGCGGTCGAGATCGGCAGCAGCGCTGCATCGACGGTCTCGCCCTTCAGGGCGGCGGCAGCGTTCGACAGCGACTGCAACGGCAGCACTTTTACATCTGCGAGCTTGAAACCGTATTTGTCCGCCAGAAGGCCGAGCGAATAATGGAAGCTGGAGCCGACCTGCGTGACCGCGATCCGCTTGCCGGCGAGATCCTTCGGCGTCTTCAGTCCAGCTGCATAGGCGTTGTTGCTGGCGAAGTAGCCGATCAGCGGATAGCCGGCCTTTTCGCGGCTCATGCCGCCGATCACCTTCAGCGTGCCCTTGCCGGCGAGATTATAGAGACCCGCCGTGAAGGCGGTGATGCCGAAATCAACGTCGCCCGACGTCGTCGCCACCGCAATCGGCTGCGCCGCATCGAAGAATTTCAGTTCGACGTCGAGGCCGGCGTCGCGGAAATAGCCCTTGTCCTGCGCGATGAACACCGGCGCCGAGGACGACAGCCTGAGCACGCCGATCCTGGCCTTCAGCGCGTCGTCGGCGCGGGCGATCCCGACCGCGCCCATCGCCAACAGGCCCGCCAGAGCCAGCCGTACAAACCCTCTCATTCGATTTCCTCCGCTACATCCCATCGGGCACGCGCTGGTCCCGCCCGATGAAGGCGCCCTGTTGCTTCAACGTTTGTTGCAACTTTTCGACGGCAATGTCGCGTGGAATCGTATTGCCCGACAGCGCCAGATCGGCGGCGGCACCGACCGCCTCCCCCATCGCAAAGCAGGCGCCGGACACCCGCGCCGCCGACTGGCCCTCATGGGTCATCGAGGCGCAGCGGCCGGCCATCAAGAGGTTGTCGACGCCCTCGGGAACCAGCATCCGGTACGGCAGCTCGTTGAAGCCGCGCGACTGAGGGATCGGCGGGAACTTGAATACGACATCGCCGGCGACATGCTGCTCCATCGGCCAGCCGTTGACGCCGATCGAATCCTCGAACGACGCACAGCCCAGCACGTCATCGCCCGACATCATGTAGCCGCCGACCACGCGGCGGGTTTCGCGGATGCCGAGCTGCGGCGGCAGATCGACGATGTAGGATTTTTCGAAGCCGGGCACGGTGCGCAGGAATTCGAAGGCCTGTTGCGCTTGGCGCCGCCCCTCGATTTCGCCGCGGGTCATCTGGTCCGGTTCGAGGCCGTTGACCGCACTGCCGTCCTCGCGCGCCAATTGCGTAAAGTTCACCCGCCATTCGATGCCGGATTTTTGCGGCCGCACGATCGCGCCCTTGCGAGGAAACCGCGTACCGGCGGCTGCGGCCTTTTCCATCAGCTCCGGGATCGTCCGCCAGGCATCGCCGGCCTTCGCGGGATCGATGCCGTTGAGGCGAAACATCATCGACGGAAACAGCATGCCGCCGGCGGCATCGCCGACCTCGTAGGGCGCACCGGCCCAGGCCGCGAGATCGCCGTCGCCGGAGCAATCGATGAAAATTCCGGCCCGCACCGCCTGACGCCCGGCCTTGGTCTCGACCATCAGCGCGTCGATATGCCTTTCGTCCTGCATGATGACGCCGGCGCCGAGCGCATGAAAGAGGATGTCGACCTTGTGCGCGGCGAGCAGATCGTCCGCCGCGATCTTGTAGGCGGCGGTGTCGTAAGCCTGCGCAAAAATCTTGCCGAGGATCAGATGCGGCGCGTTGAGCCCGCCGAGCCGGTCGATCCGATCAAGCAGATCGGACGCCACGCCCTGCACCACCCGATGCGCCTCGCCATAGACGTTGGCATGCAGCCCGCAGAAATTCGTCACGCCCGCGGCGGTGCCCATGCCGCCGAGAAAGCCGTAGCGCTCGATCAAGAGCGTGCGGCGACCGGTGCGCGCGGCAGCCACCGCCGCGGCGATGCCGGCCGGGCCGCCGCCGAGGACGGCGACTTCATATTCGCCGTAGAGCGGTATCTGACGGGCCGGTTCGGTGATGCTGGCTGACACTGTTCGCTTCCGATCCCTGTTGAATTGCTTGGACGGACTATGAATTGACGCGCGATGGACTACAATCGGGCAAATTGCGTGATCAGCTTTCTCGAATCGTGAAAAGTGGATGGATACCCTCGCCAATCTTCAGGCCTTTCTGGGCTCCGCCGAGGCAGGCAGTTTTTCGGCCGCGGCCCGCAAGCTCCATATCTCCACCTCCGTGATATCCAAGCGGGTCACGCAGCTCGAGGCCCAGATCGGCACCACGCTTTTCCGTCGCTCGACGCGCCAGTTGCGGTTGACAGAGGCAGGCCAGCAATACCTGCATCGGGCGCGCAGCGTGGTAGCGGACGCCAACGACCTTCTCGCGCGCATGGGCGAGAAGGACCGCGACCTGGTCGATCATCTCCGCATCAAGGCGCCGACATCGCTGACCATCGCGCGGCTTGCCGACGTGTTCAGCAAATTCCAGACGGCAAATCCCAAGCTGAAACTTGAAATCGTGCTGATCGATCGGCCCGTCGACCCGGTGACCGAGGGATTCGACATCGCCATCGGCGCGTTCCCCCACTCCTTTGGCGGCGTGATCGACGAGCCGCTTTGTCCGCTCAGGCGCCTGTTGTGCGCCTCGCCGGCTTACCTCAAGGCGCACGGCGAGCCCCGGCACCCGCGCGATCTGGCCGATCACCGTTGCCTGAGCTTTCTTCCAACCGGATCGGAATGGATATTCGACGGTCCGCGTGGCCGCACCACCGTCCAGGTACATCCGCTGTTGAGTTCGAACGAAGGCAACGTACTTGCCAAAAGCGCCATCGCCGGCAACGGCATTGCCTTCATCTCGCATTATCTCGTCGCCGACGCGCTGAGCTGTGGCACCCTGCGGCCGGTGCTGCCGGAATTCGTCATCCCCGAACTGTGGGTCAAGGCGACCATTCCGGAGCGACGGATCAACGCTGCTTCCGTGCAAGCGTTGCTGCAGCAGTTGAAGCACTCGCTCTCGGCGCTATAGCCCGCTCACGTCCCTACCTGCAACGACGATCCAAGCTTGCGCAGCGCCGCGATCGCCGAGAGTGCGGTGATGCGGCCGGTCTTCGGATTCTCGGACGGGATATTCTCGATCGACATTGTGAATGACGCCGAATCCGAATCGACCTTGATCTGATGACAGTTGCGCGTCACCGCCGGATCGGCCCAGATTTCGATGGTGGTGCGATCGGGGCCGATGCCGGCCAGCGACAGCGCCGCGACCACGTTGACATTGGCCGGGAATGCGGCGGCGGCATCGCGCGCCGAGCCCTTGAACACGCACTGCGCGGATGTCACGCCTTCCATCGAGATGTTGTTGGCGACCAGATAGGGCGCGCCGGCGAGGCCGTTGGGCGGCTTGCGCGTCACCATCTGCACCGAATGGATGATGCCTTCGGCGGCTGCCGTCACCGCATCGAAGCCGATCAGTGCGCCCGTCGGCACGATGATCCGGCCGCCCTTGGCGCGGGCAAGCTCGATGAGATCGGGTCGCGGCAACAGGGCACTCGCGCTCAGCACCATCACCTGCTTGCCGGCGTTGAGCATCGGCCCGCAGATCTGGTCGAGAATCGCGGCCGGCGCGCATTCGACCGCGAGGTCGGCGTGTTCGGGCAGCGCGTCGAGCGCAATCAACGGACAGGCAATGCCCTCGCGATCGAGCCAGGCCTGCGCCTTGGCGCGATCGCGCACCGCAATCGCCGACAGCGACAGGCCCGGCAAGCCCTGCGCCAGCTTCCGCGTCAGCGTCCTGCCGATTTCGCCGAGGCCAGCAATGGCAATGCGTTTGGTGGACAAATGGCGGCTCCTATCTTGCCTTGGCCCAGTTGCCCGCGCGCTTTTCCGCGAACGACGCCAGTCCTTCCGAGGCCTCCGCCGTCTGCCGCCGCGCCGAATGCATCTTGACCAGCCGCGCATAGGCGGCGTCGTCGACGCTCATGCCGCCGAACGAGCTTTCCAGCGCCAGCGCTTTGGTCTCGGCCATCGCCGCCGGCCCGTTGCCGAGCAACTGCGCAACCACCTTGTCGCCTGCCGCTTCGAGATCGGCCAGCGGCACCACCTCGTGCACCAGACCGATGCGGCGCGCGTCCTCGGCGCCGAAGCGTTCGCCGGTCAGCGCGTAACGGCGCACCTGGCGCACGCCGATGGAATCGCAGAGCTGCGGGATGATGATCGCGGCGGTCAGGCCCCAGCGGACTTCGGTGATCGAGAACAGCGCGTTGTCGGCGGCGATCACGACGTCGCAGGCCGAAATCACCCCGGTGCCGCCGCCGAAGCAGCCGCCCTGCACCAGCGCCACCGTCGGGATCGGCAAAGTGTTGAGCCGCTGCACCGCCTCATAGGTCGCGCGCGACACCGCCTCGTTCTCCTCGACCGATTTCGGCCGCACCCCGTTGATCCATTTCAGGTCGGCGCCGGCCTGGAAATGCCTGCCGTTACCCTTGAGCACGACGACGCGCAGGTTCGGCTTGCTGCCGAAATCGTCCATCGCCGCGAGCACGCCATTGATCAGCCCGGCATCGTAGGCGTTGTTCACTTCGGGTCGGTTGAGCGTGACCGTGCCGACGCCGCTTTCGCTGAGATTCCACAGGACCGGATTGGCGCTCATCGGCTATTTCCCTTTGTTTCTTGAATTTGTTTTGTCAGGCAATATGCCTGATGGTTGCGCCGCGGCGCAAGCTTGTGGAAAGTAGCGGCTCGATCCCTTCAGCAGGAACTTAACCTCCCATGCGTATCTGCGTTTTCGGTGCGGGCGCCGTCGGCAGCCACATGGCGGTGCGGCTGGCGCTGGCGGGACACGACGTTTCCTGCGTGATGCGGGGGCCGCATCTCGACGCCGTCAAGGCCAATGGGCTGACGCTGCGGGTCGGTGACGCCGAGTTCAAGGCAAACGTGAAAGCCTCCGACGATCCGGCAGCACTCGGGACGCAGGATGTCGTGATCTCGACCTTGAAGGCGACCGGTGTCGCCAGCCTCGCCACCGGCCTTCCGCCCCTGATGCGCGACGACACCGCGGTCGTGTTCGCGCAGAACGGCATTCCCTGGTGGTACGACATCGGGCTATCGCCAAAGCACCCGCCGGTGCCGGATCTCGGCTTTCTCGATCCCGGCGGACGGTTGCGCGCTACAGTTTCCAGCGAACGCATCATCGGCGGCGTCATCTTCTCGTCCAATGAGATCGTCGCCCCAGGCGTCGCCCTCAACCTCTCGCCGGAGCGAAACCGGCTCCTGATCGGCGAATGCGACGACCGCGCCAGCGAACGGATCGGCAAGCTGCGCGCGGCGCTGAACGAAGCGTCGATCGAATCGCCCGAGGTGATGCAGATCCGTGAAACCATCTGGTCGAAACTCCTGACCAACATGTCGATGTCGGTGCTGTGCTCGCTGACCGGACTCACCGCGCGCGGCGTGCGTGACGATGCTTCGCTGGCCGAGGTGATTCCGCGGCTGCTGGACGAGGCCAACAGCATCGCGCAGACCTGCTTTCCCGAAGTGAAGCGCGTCACCCGCACCGGCCCGGCGCCGGACCACAAGCCGTCGATCCTGCAGGACTACGAACTCGGCCGCGCCATGGAGATCGACGTGCTGGTGCGCGCGCCCGCTGCCTTCGCACGCGCTGCCGGACTTGCGACGCCGATGCTCGACCTGATGGCGGCGCTGGCGATCCGCATGGCGCGCGAGAAGGGACTGTATCAATAGCCCGCGGACGTCAGGCCGGCTGCAATCCCAGCCGGTCGAACAGCTTTGTGTCGGCATCGTTGCCCGGATTGGCCGCGGTCAGCAGGGTATCGCCGACGAAAATCGAATTCGCACCGGCAAAGAAACACAGTGCCTGCATCTCGTCGGTCATCGCCGAGCGGCCCGCCGACAGGCGCACATACGACGTCGGCATCATGATCCGCGCCAGCGCCACGATCCGGACGAACTCGATCGGCCCGATCGGCGCGGCATTGGCCAGCGGCGTGCCGGCGATCGGAATCAGCATGTTGATCGGAACGCTTTCGGGCGGCTCGGCCAGGTTGGCGAGCGTCACCAGCATGTCGACGCGGTCAGCTTCTTCCTCGCCCATGCCGAGGATACCGCCGCAACATACCTTCATGCCGGACTGACGGACGTTTTCCAGCGTGTCGAGACGATCGGAAAACGTGCGCGTGGACGTGACTTTCGGATAATAACGCTCCGACGTATCGATGTTGTGGTTGTAGTAGTCGAGGCCCGCCGCGCTCAGCCGATCCGACTGTTCGCGGTCCAGCATGCCGAGCGTCATGCAGGTCTCGAGCCCGAGCGCTTTCACCGCGCCGACGACTTCGACGATCGCGTCCATGTCCCTAGGCTTCGGATTGCGCCAGGCGGCGCCCATGCAATAGCGGGTCGCGCCGGCCGCCTTGGCCTTGCGCGCCTCGGCCACGATCTTCTCGACTTCCATCAGCTTGGAGGCCGCAAGGCCGGTCGCATGATGGGCGGACTGGCTGCAATAGCCGCAGTCTTCCGGGCAGCCGCCGGTCTTGACGTTGAGCAGCTTGCTCAACTGCACGCGATTGGGATCGAAGTGCTGCCGGTGAATGGATTGCGCCTCGAACAGCAGGTCATTGAACGGGCGCCGGTAGAGTGACCACGCAGCCTCCGCCGTCCACGCCGGTGCGACGACAGTCACTGCGTTCCGTTCGTTGCCAAGTTCAAGCATTCTCATTCTCCGGAATTTCCGTCCGGCGGGCTTATGGCACAGAGGAAAGCGTAAAACCAGCGCGCATCGGCAATGCGTGCGACGGACATTGACCACGCGCCACGCCTCGACAACAATCTTGCGATCAGTCGCTGCGGGCTCCGATTTTCGAGGATGTAACATGCAGGTCAAAGGCAAGGTTTGTGTCGTAACCGGGGCAGCGAGCGGCATCGGCGAAGCCGTGGCGCGCGCCTATGTCGAAGCCGGCGCACGCGGTGTCGTCGTCGCCGATCTCAAGACCTCGCGCGAGAAGCTGGCGAAGGTCGCGGGCGATATCGACGGACTGCCGATCGCCTGCGATGTCGGCCTTGAAGAAGACGTCCAGGCGCTGATTGCCGCCGCCGAAGACAAATACGGCCCGGTCGACGTGTTCTTTTCCAACGCCGGGCTGTCGCGCAAGGGACAGGAGAGCGCCTCCGACGCCGACTGGGATGTGAGCTGGCGGGTTCACGTCATGAGCCATGTGTTCGCGGCGCGTGCGCTGGTGCCGGGCATGCTCGCGCGCGGCTCCGGCTATCTCATCAACACCGCATCCGCAGCCGGTTTGCTGGCGTCGCTGAACTCGATGCCCTACGGCGTGACCAAGAACGCCGCGGTGGCGCTCGCCGAACATCTCGCCATTCAATATGGCGACCGCGGCATCCGCGTTTCCGTGCTGTGCCCGCAATCGGTCCAGACCGGCATGACCACGCCCGGCCCCAGCGCCGCGCGGGTCGACGGTGTGCTGCAGCCGCCGGAAGTCGCGCGCATGGTGCTGGAAGCGATGGAAGCCGAACAATTCCTGATCCTGACGCACCCGCAGGTCGGCGAATACATGCAGCGCAAGGCGTCGAGCCGGGATCGCTGGCTGACCGGCATGCGGCGGCTGCGCGACAAGATCTACGGCGATCAGCGCGCGGGCTGAGCGTCGATCGTGCCGTCAACCCACGCCGCGAACGCGTCCAGCACTTCGGCCAGGACTTCGGCGTCGTTGCGGCCGGAGCGCTTCAGTACGTGAAAGGAATGATCGGCCTCTTTCACGAGATGCAGGGTGGCGAGGCGTCCGAGTCCGGTGACGACCGGTTCGAGCAGGCCCAATTCCGCCAGTGCGTCGCGCGTGCCTTGCAGGAACAGCATCGGGATCTTGATTTTGGCGAGATGTTTGGCGCGCTCGTTCGACGGTTTGCCGGCAGGGTGCAGCGGAAAGCCGAGAAACGCCAAAGCACCTACGCCCGGCAAGGGTGAAAGCGCTTGGGCCTGCGACGTCATGCGACCACCGAACGACCTGCCGCCCGCAATCAGCGGCAACCCGCCGCAATATCGTCCGGCCTCCGTCACGGCGGCACGAACCGCCGCATGCGCCACCGCCGGGGAATCCGGCCGCTTGCTGCCGTTCTCCATATAGGGAAACTGGTAGCGCAGCGTCGCGATGCCGCGCGCAGCGAGGCCCGTGGCGACCTCTTCCATCGATTTGTGGTTCATGCCGGCACCGGCACCATGCGCGAACACGTAAATGGCCCGTGCATCGCGCGGCCGGATCAGCAGCGCGGAGACCGACGCATCGGGCGCGATCTCGATTCGAAGCGGCTGTACGGCGGCGGCGGTCATCCCGCGCAGTGTAGCTCAAACCGCGGCAATACCAAGATAGCCGCGCAACACGCCGGCCAGGGTGCGCATACGACCCGGGCCGGCCTGCGATGTCAGCGTGACCTTATGCGACCGCGGCGAGGAAATCGCGCTTCAGCCCCATCTGATCGACGAACGGCTGTTCGTCCGCCAGCGCGCGCTGGAAGGGTGCGGTCGCCATGATGCCGCGAAGGTATTTCGCGAGCTTCGGATAGCGTCCGCCGTCGACGTCGAAACCCATATATTGATAGACGACGAAGTTTGACGCGATCGCAATGTCGGCCAGCGTCAGGGCATCGCCGACCAGGTACTTGCCTGAGATCTCGGACTCGAGCTAGCCGAAGATCTTCGGCCGCACGGTGTCGAGAACGTTGGCGATGACGGCCTGGTCCGACGGCACCTTGTTGATGTTGGGGCCGACGATCGTCTGCGCAAACAGCGGATGCACGAGATGGCGGAAGATGGTGCCGCCGGCATAGGCATCGAACCAGATCGCGCGGCCGTAGTTGCGGTAGCCGTCCGGCAGGATCGACGACGCCGGATATTTCTCTTCGAGATAAAGGCAGATCGCCGTCGAATCGGCGAGCGTGAAGTCGCCGTCCTGCATCACCGGGATCAGTCCGGTCGGGCTCAGCGTATCCCAATTCGCTGGCGGGTTGCCGGGGATGACCGGGATCACCACCTCGAACTTGTAATCGACCTTCTTGAGGATCGCGGTCACAATGGCCTTGCGGGTGTGAACCGAAAGCGGAACGCCGTGAATCGTCAGCATGGTAGCTCCTTGGATCGGCCGCCGGCCGGAATTCGGACGCAGCGGTGCGGGTTGCCGGAACGCGTCTGCGTCCGGATCGGGTGGACTTGGGAACGTTCGGAGATCGGTTAGGCGGTCGCCCGGACCGGGAACTGGATCTCCACCAGTGCGCCTTCAAAGCCCGGCGGACCGGTGATCGACTCGAGGAAGACTTCGCGGCAAGGTCCCGCGATTTCGTAGCGGTTGAGTTCGATCCAGGTGCCGACCGCGCCGAACGCGGTATGGCTTTCCAGGTTGGTGCCGGGCCGGACAATGGTCGCCATGGTCTCCACCGCCGGAAGCTCGCCGGCGCGGAGCAGGCAATCCCCGGTGATGCGGACGCTGGCGTTGGACGGGCGTGTCAGCGAGAAGCCGATGTCGAGATCGATTTTCTCGTCTTCGTGGTCGTTGCGGGCGACGACCACGAGCTTGTCGCGCAGCGCCGGGCGGATGACCCGCGCGCCCTCCTCGGCGACGAGGTGGACGTTGCGGACCACTTCGTCCATGTCGGCGCAGGTGCAATGCATCGACAGGAACGGCACCGGATCGACCGATTTGACGATGACGTCGAGGCCGGGCGTTTCGCCATGGCGATCGATCTGCGCAATGCGGGACTCGATGTGGCGCAACCGCGCCTCGTCAGCACGCATCGCGCGTTCGATTTCCGCCCGCTTCAAGGTCAGCATGGCACGCAGATCCGACGGCGAGACATTGTCGCCGAGCAGCGGCCCGATCTGCTCCAGCGACATCCCGAGCTCCTTCAGCGCCAGGATGCTGTTCAGGCGCGGCAATTGCCGGATGCTGTAATAGCGATAACCGGTCTGGCTATCGATATGGGCCGGTTGCAGCAGACCGAGCTGGTCGTAGAACCGCAACTGCCGTCCCGAGACCTGCGCAATCTGCGCGAATTCACCAATCCTGAACATCAGAGCTCTCCAATATCGGCCACAGCCCATCTACGGCTGGTCGGCTTGCGCGGGTTCAACTTGCGATGAACGCCTGCAGGTCGCGGGTGACGCGGTCGCGTTCGGTCAGGACGATGCCGTGCGACGCATCAGCGTACGCGATCAGCCTGGCCTGGGCGATGCCGGCCGTCATCGCCTTGCCGATGGCAAACGGCACCGCAATGTCGGCGGTGCCATGCAGCACCAGCGTCGGTACCGCGATCATCGCCAGCTCGGCGCGGAAATCGGTCCGGGCAAAGGCATCGACGCAGGCTGCCGTCGCCACCGGGCTCGCCTGCATCGCCGCCGCAAGCGCCTGGTCGAGCATCTCAGGCGTCACCGGATTGGTCGACGGCCGCTTGGCGTCGAAAAACACATCCCTGAGCAGACCGGCGAGGTAGGCCTTGCGGTCGCCGAGAACGCCCTGCTTGATGCCATCGAAAACAGCGCCGTCGATGCCGATAGGGTTGTCCTCGGTCTTCAGCAGATAGTAGGCGGCGGCGCCGACCAGTCCGGCCTTGGCGACGTGGCGGCCCTTGTGCCGCGCGAAATAGCGCACGACTTCGCCGCCACCCATGGAATAACCGACCAGGGTTGCATCGCGAACGCCGGTCTGTTCGATCACCTCGGCGAGATCATCGGCGAAGGTATCGAAATCATAACCGCCGGCCGGCTGCCCCGATCGCCCGAAGCCGCGGCGATCATAGGTGATGACGCGAAAGCCGGCTTTGGAGAGCAGCAGCGCTTGATAATCCCAGACGTCGGCATTGAGCGGCCAGGCATGAGTCATCACCACGGAGCGGCCGTCGCCGCCGGTGTCCTTGACGAACAGTTCGGTGCCGTCCCTGGTCCTGATCATGGTGGCGCGGCCCTGGCCGTAGGCCAGACCCGGGAGGGCTGCGGCGGTGGAGACGGCAGCAACGGTGCCGAGAAAGATGCGGCGGGAAATCATTATCAGGCTCCTCTGTTTCGAGGAGCGCGTTATGCGGGTTTGACGCAGCGTCAAAGTCAAGCGGCCTTTTGCCACGACTTCGTGACCGCACGGCGCGAACCTTCAACGCCGGGATTTCCGATTTGTTATGGGATGGGTGCCAAGACGGCCGCGCAAAAGCCGGAATGGCCGACTTCAACACCGGCACAGCCTTGTGACCTGGTTCATGGACAGAAACGCGATGCGCTTGTAAGATGGTGTTTTATTAGAATACACGCCAGAGGCGAACGTTTGTCATTGGCGCTTCATAATTGATGATATTGGCGCCCTCGGGCGCAGCGAGACGGGGGAGCGCTATGCGTCGCAGGACAAAGATCGTTATCGCGGTACTGGTCGCCGTCGGCGTTTACGAGTTTTTCAAGGACGACATCGGGCAGCTCCAGGAAGCCTTCAACGTCAGGCTCGCGGAGTATCAGACGCCGAAGAACACCAAGCTTTTGAACCAGAATGTCAGCGACAAGGACATCGGCTGGTTCTACCACGCCGATCAGGGCACGCGGACCTTCGGTCTTCCCTACGAATGGTTCATGGCGCTGGAGCAACCAAGCCTGTGGTCGATGTTCTGGTCGGCCGACAAGTTCAGCGATCCGGCCTATCTCGACCGCTACGGCTTCATTCCCGATCCCTTCGACAAGAAAGCGCTGCCGATCGGCTTTGCGCATGGCGACGCAATGCTGGATCCGAACGGTGAGCCGTGGCGCAACCCGAGCAACAAGCAGGACATGACCGGCATTGGGCTAACCTGCGCCGCCTGCCACACCGGCCGCTTCACCTACAAGGACACTACCGTCATCATCAACGGCGGACCGGCGCTGACCGACCTGCTCAAACTGAAGCAGGGCATCGGCGTGGCGCTATTGGAGACGCGATGGCTGCCCGGCCGCTTCAGCCGTTTCGCCGAGCGCATTCTCGGGCCGAACCCGACGCTCGACGAGCGTGTGGTACTGAAGGCGCAGATCGACGCGGTGCTGAACACGTACAACCAGACGCTGGCGCTCGAGAAGCGCGTGGCCTCTCGCAGCATCGAGGAAGGTTATGGACGGCTCGACGCGCTGAACCGGATCGGCAACCAGGTGTTTTCGCTCGACCTGAAGAATCCGGACAACTATGCCGGCTCCTCGGCGCCGGTGCATTATCCGCGGATCTGGAATACGCCGTGGTTCGACTGGGTGCAGTATAACGGCTCGATCATGCAGCCGATGGTGCGCAATGCCGGCGAATCGCTCGGCGTCTCGTCCGAACTCAACCTGACCGATCCATCCAAGGGCCTGTTCAAGTCGAGCGTCAAGACCGAGACGCTCTACGAGATGGAGGAAATGATCAAGGGCCAGAACGCTCCGAACCCGAAGGACGGGTTCTCCGGCCTGCAATCGCCGAAGTGGCCGGGCGACATCCTGCCGCCGATCGATCAGGCACTCGCTGCCAAGGGCGCCGAACTCTACAAGGAGAATTGTCAGGGATGCCATCGCCCGCCGATCACCAGCGAGGCGTTCTACGATTTCAGCCGGAAGGACTGGTGGACGACGAACCAGAACGGCCAGCACGTCATGGTGATGGAGAACATCCCGATCGAGCATATCGGCACCGATCCGGCGCAGGCCGCCGACATGATCGCGCGGACCGTCGCCCTTCCCGCCTATCTTGGGATCGACAAGACCGGTTTTGCATTTGCACTGGGCGACCTCGTCGAGAAAACCGTCAACTACATCTACGACCGGCCGCCGCCGGGCAAAGACGGCAAGCCGAGGCCGCCGCTGAGCGAGGCCGAACGGCAGCGCATCGACGGCTATATGCCGAACAAGCTGCTGGGCGAACTGGCCTACAAGGTGCGGCCGCTCAACGGCGTCTGGGCCACGCCGCCCTATCTGCACAACGCTTCGGTACCGACCGTCTATGCGCTGCTGTCGCCGATCGAGGACCGGCCGAAGAAGTTCTATCTCGGCAACCGCGAATACGATCCCGTCAACCTCGGCTACAAGACCGACTATCTCGCCAACGGTTTCGAATTCGACACCTCGATCCGCGGCAATTCGAACGAAGGCCACCAGTTCAGAAAAGAATACGACGAGAAGAAGCCGGTGAAGGGTGTCATCGGCAAGTATCTGGAGCCGAACGATCGCAGGGCGCTGATCGAATATTTGAAGACACTGTAGGCGAAACGGCATCCCTCCTCCGTCATACCCGGGCTTGACCCGGGCATCCACGACTTACTTTCTCGCGCTGGAGAAAGACGTGGATGGCCGGGAGCGCAGACAAGTTTACGCAGTCTGCGTGAAGCAGACTACTATGCCCGGCCATGACGAGAGATAGAGGGCCGCAAAGCCTCACACCGTCGGCACACTGACCGGCACGCCCTGGGCGTGCCGGAACAGATTGTCCGGATCGTAGTGCTGTTTCACCGCCACCAACCGCGTGAGGTTGTCACCCCAATAGGCGGTCGCGTAGTTCGGCAGATCGAGATCGCAATAGTTCACATAGGACGCGCCTGGCATGTACGGCCGCATGGCGGCGTACACCCTGGCGACCGTGGAAAGATGTGACGGCGTATCGGCCGCCTGCGTCCAGCTCGAATAATACTGGATGCAATATTGCGTGCCGGCGCGGCGTGGAAACGCGGTCGCGTCGGCGGCGACATCCGCAATCTTGCCGCCGTAGGAATCGCACAGCAGCACGATGGCGCCCGGGCTGACGGGCGCTACCGCTGCCATCATGGCGTCGATGCCGGCGCCGCCGAGCGGGCTCAGCACGTAATCGGACTTGGCCTTCATGTAGACCTGTTCATAGGCGAGCGGCCCGGCAAAATGTTTCACCGCATCGAGAAAGCCGAGCGACCGCACCGACAGTGGCGATGACGGCGCCTGCAGCGTCGTCAGCGTCTTCAACTGGCTGCGCAACGCCGACTCCGAGCCGATCGACTGGCCGATGCAGCGCATGCTGATCAGGCCGCCGCCGGCGGGACCGACTTTCATGATCGAAGTGATGGTGGCCGGCGCCGATGGCGCCCAGGCCTGCCAGGCCGCGAAGAGCTGTGCGGCATGCGCCTTCGACAGCTTCCAGGACACGCCGAACACCAGCGCGGTGCTCAGCGGGAACACACTCAGCGTGAACCGCGTGGCGATACCAAAACTTCCGCCGCCTCCGCCGCGGCAGGCCCAATAAAGATCGGGCTCGGAGGCGCTATCTGCCTGCAGCACCTGTCCCTCGCTGTCGACGACATTGATCTGCTGCAGGCTGTCGCAGGTCAGGCCATGCGAGCGCGCCAAGAGACCGTGGCCGCCGCCCATCACATGACCGGAGATTCCGACCGTCGGACAGCTTCCGGCCTGCAGCGCCAGGCCTTGGGCGGCGAGCGCCTGATAGATCTGGAACAGCGAAGCGCCGGAGCCCGCGGTCACCAGTCCGGCCGTCTTGTCGACCGTAATCGTGCCGAGGCCGCGGACATCGATCACGACATCTGCGGATTGCGAAAACCCTTCGTAGGAATGGCCGCCGCAGCGGACCGCAAAATTCAGATTGTTGTCGCGGACCCAGTCGACCATGGCGGCAACCGCATGCTCGGTCTTGCAGACCGCACGCAGTGCCGGATTCAACCGGGTGCGGATATTGGCCGCCGCGAGATAGTCGGCGTAGTGCGGGTCCGACGGTTTCAGGAACAGCACGTCGCTGGCGGAAAGACCAGGCAATGGCGGCAAGGCCGCAGGCGCTGCCGTGACCGGCGCAGCATCGGCGACCAGAGCCAGCGGCGCCACGTCGTCGGGAGAGATTTCATCGACACGAAGGGGATGTTCCATGAACTCCTCCCGCAATTGGCGAGCGTTCTGTTTGCAATCTCCAGTATAGTGACACCACCACAGCGAGATCGTGACCTGCGTCACAGGCTCGGCGGGCCGACCGCCGCGCGACGGAATTTCGTCCCGCGCGCGGACATGCCAGTCCAGCGCACCGGCAGGGAGCTGCCGATTGACCCCTGCCGCGCTTTGGGTTGTTCTTGGCGGACAACAACAAGAACGGCAGGAAACGCAGCATGACCGGCAGCACCGAAGATCACCCACGTCAGGTCGAGGCCGATGAGATGCTGGACGCTGTCGTCGTCGGCGCGGGCTTTGCCGGCATGTACATGCTGCACCGGCTGCGTGGACTTGGATTTACCGCCCGCGTGTTCGAGGCCGGCAGCGGAGTCGGCGGCACCTGGCACTGGAACCGCTATCCCGGCGCGCGCTGCGACGTCGAGAGCATGCAGTATTCGTTCTCGTTCTCCGAAGA
>Ga0157378_10002186_pt1 | contig 17349 bp, 27 predicted proteins | sample M65metaG_FD_115309 | JGI IMG/M metagenome (GOLD analysis project Ga0157378, IMG submission 115309) | Miscanthus rhizosphere microbial communities from Kellogg Biological Station, Michigan, USA - M6-5 metaG | ecosystem: Host-associated > Plants > Roots > Rhizosphere > Soil | place: USA: Michigan...
ATGCCGGTCTCGACGATCAGCTCCGTCAGTGACATCTCGCCCAACTCGCCGAGATCTGCGGCCGGGTCCGCCTGCACGTACGTGTTAAGGAGGTGCCGCATGTCCGCCTCGTAGGGCTTGATGTCGAGTTCCTCACCCGAGTGCTTCTTAATTGAAGAACGGATTTCGCTGTAGAACTCGACCTCCTTCCGCAGCGCGGCCGCGTCGGCGTCGGAGTACCCGGCTTCGGTGAGGTCCTGCGCGATGGACGCGAACGCACGCACAAACACTGCTACGGCCTTGTAAAACGAAACCCGGAGCGCCTCCGTCTCGTTCAGCGCGTTCGGGTTGGCGGCGTCGCCGCAGAAGTAATGAAGGAACTGCTCCACCTCGCGCGGCAGCGCTACCGGTTCGCAAAGGTAACGCAGGCCTTCGCGGGCCACCTCCACTTTCTTCTTGCCCTCTTCCAGCCAGTCCTTGAGGTGGACGTTGTTGTCGCCACCATTGCCAGGATCGGTGTCCAGTTCGTCGGAGCTGTAAACGGCTATGGCCTCCTGAACGTCGCTGAACAGCTCCTTGAAGTCCACGATGTGGCCGTAGTCCTTGTCATCGCCATCGAGACGATTTGTGCGGCAGATCGCCTGGAACAAGTTGTGATCGTACAGTTCGTTGTCGAGATAAATATAAGTGCAGCTCGGAGCATCGAAACCGGTCAGTAGCTTGCTGACAACGATCAGCAGCTTCATATTCGCCGGCTCTTCGATGAAGCGGCGCTTCATCTCATCCTCGTAGTGTTTGGTAGTCTGGCCTTCGTTCAGAACGAACTTCGTATAAGTGTCGAACTTGTAGCGTTCGTCGCTGTGGGCCGGCTCGCGCGAGATCGCGTTGTGGTTCGGTTCGTAGGAGGTGATGATCCCGCAGTACTGGCCGAAGGGGGTCATCTGAAGTAGCTGGTAGTAGTGGCAGGCCTCGTAGATTGAGGCGGCAACCAGGAGTGCCGTGCCTCGGTCGTTATTCAGACGCGGTTTGAGGCTGAAGTCTTCGATGATGTCAGCGATGATCCGCTGTTTTCGTTCGCTGGCGCTCATCAACGCCTCCATCGTCGCCCAGCGCTTGCGGAGCACCGCCTTCTGGAAATTATTCAGACCTTTGGTTTTGTGCTCAAACCAGGCATCGATGGCCGCTTGGGAACTGAGCCGCTGGGGCACGTCCCGGGCCTCGTACTTTAGGTCCAGAATGACGCCGTCGGCCACGCCCTCGTGGAACTTGTACGTGTGGATGTACGTTCCGAAGACATCCCGCGTCATCAGCTTGTCCTTGCGCAGCAGCGGCGTGCCAGTGAAACCGACGAAGATCGCGCCTTCCAGCCAGCGCTTCATCTGCTTGTTCATGTTGCCGCCTTGGGTCCGGTGGCATTCGTCCACGAACACGTAGAAACGCCCGCTGACAGGGGGCGGTTCGCCCTTGAGATCGGCCACGGGGAACTTGTGAATGAGGGCGCACAAGAGGCGGGGCGTGGCCGCCCCGAGCTTCTCCACGAACTCTGCCTGGGTCGTGATGCGCGGCGAAGGAGACTCGGCGCCGATGACCCCGGCGTTCTTCATCACCCCTTCGATCTGTTTGTCCAACTCGTCGCGGTCGGTGATGATGAGGATGCGAGCGTCGGCGTCATGCTCCAGTAGCCATTTCGCGACAAGAACCATCACGATGCTCTTGCCGCTGCCTTGTGTGTGCCAGATGACCCCGCCCTCACGCTTGGCGATGCGTTCCTGAGCGGCCTTCACTCCGAAGAACTGGTGAGGCCGCGGCACCTTCTTGTGACCGGCGTCGAAGATGATGAAGTTGCGGATCAGGTCGAGCAGCCGGGCCTTGTTGCACAGTTGGGATAGCGGCCGATCGAGGAGCGCCCCGGCGGCGGGCGCCCTGCCGGCCGGCGCTTCGTCTTTCCACTCCACGAAGAACTGCTCCGGCGTACCGGTGGTACCGTAGCGGAGCCCTTGCGAGTCGCTGCCTGCCAACACGAGCTGCACCGTGCTGAAGAAGCCCTTGTTGAAGATCTCCTCCTGGTTGGTGATGAGCTGCCGCACGCCGTCGGCCAACTCCACCGAGCTGCGTTTGAGCTCGATCATCGCGATGGCGAGGCCGTTGATGTAGAGGACGATGTCCGGCCGGCGCTCATAGCCCCCCTTCAGCGTCACCTCCTCGGCCAGGGCAAAGTCATTCTTCTCGGGGAACTCCCAGTCGATCAGGTGCACGTTCTCGTTGGGCCGGCCCGCAGCGATCTGCACGGGCACGCCGTAGCGCAAGAGTTGGTAGGTGCGAAGGTTGGCCTGATAGAGCGTGATGCCCGTCGAGTCGGCAGCGGTCTCAAGTTTCTGCAGGGCCGCGGAGATGTGGGCGGCGGAGTAGCCGCGGGCAGCTAGGTTGAGGCGGAGGAGCGCGGTCTCGATGGGGCGGTTGTTCTCGCGCTTGTTCCACTCACCGAGGTAGCGGTAGCCGAGGCGTTGCACCATCGCATCGCCTTCGCCGAGCTTGTTGGGGTCGTTGAAGTCCGGGAAGTCGCTGCGGGCGAGTCGCGCGTTGGCATCGATCAGCGGCTGAATGATCTGTGTGTTGATCTTGTCACCGATGTCGCTCTTGCCCTTGAGGGCGATCATGTCCTTGAAACTGGCGCCCTTGGGGATCGTGACCGGCGAAGCAAAGTCGCTGTTGTTCCCGTACTTGTCGGTGATGTACTTGATGAACAGCATGAACAGGACGTAGTCCTTGTATTGGCTTGCATCCATGCCGCCGCGGAGTTCATCGCAGGACGCCCAAATGGAGGAGTAGAGGTCTGATTTCTTAATGGCCATGCGTCACTGCTTGTATCCGTCTACAGCCCCGCAACTGAGGGTCGATTCGCAGGGCGCGGGTCTTGGCTTCGTTGTTCGGACCTGACATTTATTGAGTAATCATCAGGTTAGCGCCAAACGCTCCACGCTGCATTTTGAAATAGGTTAATTGAGGAGCGGAAGGAAGAGAGCGCTACCGGGCGTCATACGGCCCGGTGCTATTGCGCTTTCGCCTTGAACTCTCTCGCGAGGCGTTGGGCTTCCGCGATTTGGGCGGGAGTCATTTTTGCGGCGATTTCATCCCGGATCTTCCTGGCCTCGGCGTTGCCTTGAGCGCTTGCCAGGTTCAGCCACATGTGCGCTTGCACCAAGTCTTGGGACACACCCTGGCCCATTCTGTATACGATGCCGAGTTCGAGCTGCCCCAGAACCTCACCCTGTTCCGCCGACTTGCGATACCACCTAACAGCCGCGTCGTAATCCTGGGGAACACCCAGGCCGAGGTCGTAAAATAGTCCAACCGCGGCTTGGGCCGCAGGAAAGCGGTCGGCCGCGAGCCGTAACAATCGGAGAGCCTCTGCATAGTCCTGAGCAACGCCTGTTCCGTTCTTGTAATGCAGTGCAAGGTTATATTGTGCCCAGGGGTTTCCCTGCTCCGAAGACTTACGGTACAAGTCAATTGCGGCGCCGAAATCTTGTCGAACACCCTTGCCAAACTCATAGAGAAGGGCTAGATTATACAGCGCCAAAGGATTTCCCTGTCGAGACGCTAAGTCATACCATTTCGCGGCCTCTACAAAATCCTGGGAAACCCCTTTCCCGGCGGATTCGTAAATCGATCCTAAGACTGCCTGGCTATTAGCATCGCCCTTTTCAGCGAGGGGCTTCAGCAGGCTGACCGCAGCGGCGTAGTCGTCTGCGTAGTACGCCTTCATGCCTGCGGATGAATCAACCTGCGCAGTGCACAGCAGCACACCAAAGAATAACGCCCCCAGTGCTTTCATCACTGTGTAATTCCCTTCCTGTTCTAGGTGCCCCAATAAGGCGCCCGTACTCCAGGCCGGATTAAAGGATTCTCCTGTTTAGTCAGACCCGTAATCTCATTCGGTGGTGCTCGTAACGAGATTACGGCAACGTGGGGAGGACCGCAACTCCCCCGATGGCGTCTCTCAGGAAGGATTTTGGCATTCGGCTACTGGCAATCCGCCGGGAGCGCAAGCTGACTCAGGAGCAGTTTGCCGAGTACGTGGGGATTTCAGTCGATTTCCTAAGTTTAATTGAGAGAGGTATCAACGCCCCATCTTTCGAGACCATTGAGCAGATGGCTAAGAGCCTGCGAGTTCCAGTAAAGGCACTCTTTGAGTTCCCTGAGAGGCGACCGTCTGCAAGATAGGTTGGGCGTAGTCAGATAACATTGATCCCGATATCCGCAGTGTCCACACCACCAGCCATAGCGCTATCACAGCGACAACGATGTACCTGATCCATTGCGCGGCTGTCTTGGGCTCAGTACGATTTGGCATGCCGAAGGTTTCTGAACCTAACCAACCGGATAGTGCTGCAGCAGCCAGCTTTCGATGTTGGTTTTCTGTGTAGCGAGTAGAAAGCGTTGCCACGATACTGCCCCGGTGCTCTGATTGTATTCAGCCATGACGTAGGACTGATGGTTGAGTACTTGCACGGGCCCCTTAGGGTTGAGACGCTTGAAGTGAAATGCAGGGGCGGTGTGAGGTTTCATCTACTAGTGTAGCGGTGGGCACCTAATACCCCTTTGTGGTTTTCGGTGGGAGCTTGAAGCTATGCAGCTTCCGCCTTCCTCACCGCAGCCCACCTCTTCCGCTGGGCCGCAGCCATCTTCCTGCGAGTGGCGGCACTAAACGGCTTGCGCGTCCGCCCTACGGGCATGGGCTCCAGTCTGGTCTCCGCTTGAGATGCCATCCACTTCGGTGGCCTGCCCCGGCGCTTGGCGCCGCCGGCAGCCAACCTCTGAACTACCAAAATCGCTTCTTCAATGTGCTGTAGCTCAGAGCGTAGTTCGGAGAGCATTCGGGTGACGTCCATGATTGTAATAGTGTGGCACGCCTGTCGGCCTGGGACGCGCGTGGCTACTGCGCTCCTTCGGATTAAGCTGAAAGTCAGCCTGCATGCCAATGAGGGAGATCAATCGGACGGTGCCCGCCTAACCGCGCGATCTCATCTCGGGCTAGCTCTGCTGCCCGCTCCTGTGCCTCGCCGGCGCTGAGCCATGGACCGGGCCGGTCATCTGCGAGCTGGCAGCCGTTCCGATCCACAACGCGGACGAGCCATCCGCGGAATCGCCAGTGGCTGTATTCATCCGCACGATCGGCGAAGAGTGTGAATCCATGATAAGAAGCTCTGGTTCTCTCTTCTATCGGTTGCACCCCTATGCCTTTCTTAATAACCGACCACCCGACAAGCCCAGAGGCTGCAGTAGTTCTGAATCCAGCCACAAGAAATAGTGGTATCGCAGCCGCCAGCTCCGAGCATTCTAGCGATGGCAGCCGTGGAGATTTGAACGATGATACTGCTGGGGTAAGGCACGCCCATGCATCCACGCGGCAAGTCTATGGCATAAACGAACCAGTCGGTTCAACATTGCTCAGTCCCTCTGCGGGCACACTATCACAAATGCGCGATGGCAGCACCCTAGCAAACCGCTAGCGCGTAGCTAGCCGTTTGGTGGTATTTCGAGGCATACGGCCTAGAAATAAGGATCTTACGCTCTTGGCCCGCCGGAACCTCAGTGTTAGCCTTACCCATAGTGCAGAGGTTCCTGTGGATCTATTCATCAACGCTGTCCTTGTCGCAAGTTCAGCCGTTCTATTCTGCTATTGGTTTCGGTACTGCTGCTTGCTCATCCTTGCAGCAGAGTCGTCTCATGACTACACCGCCGAGATTGCGGAGGCGAACCAGCTAGCGTTCCCAGAAGTCCGCGCCAGGCTGCGGCAGCATGATGCCACCGCCCTGGCGTACCTCCATCAATCCTTGGAACGTGACTTTGCCGTTCTCACTCGCCTGTTGGAGCAGACGCACAAGGCCATATTCGACCCATGTTTCGAAGAAGTGATGCTCACGATCCACTTCCGAACCATGAGCGCCTCTTTTCACCTGACGCGCCGTCGCTTTCCTACGTCTGCAGCCGACGCTCTGGAAGAGATGACACGAGTGGTAACCCATCTGGCCAACCAATTGGGTGAGCACCAGACGACGGCAAACCCGCACCTGCGCGGAATTACCGTATGGAAGTAGTTCGGGGTCTCAATAACGCCGCCAAATTCTCTTCACTCACGGTCACAGAAGACCTTGGAATTTCTGGCCATTGGACTGGCTGGGGCGTTGGGTACGTGGCCGCGGGCGGGTTAGCCTGTGACGGAAACAGCGCTGCCCGTATTCTTTCTGCAGGCGTCATAAGTAAAATGAATGCCCTGGAAGTCGACCGGACTTTGAGGGAGAAAACGCTAGGGAGCGCACCTCCTCCCTCTGGTCACGCGGCTTAACTCGCGTTGGCCTGGCTCAAGACCGACCCGACTTTGGAAAATATCTGGCTGAGGCTGGTCGCAACGCCCGGCATAATCGCGCCGGCCGCCACTGCTACAAAGCCTGCCATTAGGGCGTACTCAATAAGGTCCTGGCCCCGTTGATCCGTCCAAATCTTCAACCGCATAATCAGATGTTTCATCTAGTTTTGTCTCCTCTTCGTTCGGGTGCGCGGCAGCCCTTGCCGCCCTTCATAACGGTAATCGACACTTATCAGACTGATATTAGGGACAAAAGAATCCTAGTACGGCATATCCCGTCGGGAGCAACGATGCCGACCAAGGTAGGCGTCGATGGCTAGCGGCAAGTGAAACATTATGGCCCTGTCAGCTCGAGGTCTTATACTGGTAGTAGCCCGACCTAAAAGCCACAGGAAGCCTTTTCTTCGAGCAGAGGAGGTTTCCGTGTTTACGGGCAAGCGATTCAGGCTTACGGCGTCAATTCTGGCGGTTAATGTGGCGGATCACATCAGGAGCAGCTCGATCAATATCCCGGTTGGAGCGATCCTTGAAGTCATGTCTGGACCGACAGCCGGTGACGGGATGATGGATGTTCTCTGGGATGGACGGACAGTCGCAGTGTTCTCGGTTGACTTGAACGTGCGTGGTACGGAAATCCTAAGTAGTGTGCCGGAGCTTATCGCTTCGGGCATTTCAAACATCCAGAGCCCACTTCGCACAAACGAAGCTATTGCGCTTCCAGCCCGCGTGACGCCCACGAAGGATCTGAGCAGGCCAAGGGCGACGAGGGCGAAGGGGAAGCCGGAGCGCGCGAACAAGGCCGGCTGAACATGCCCGGGCTACCAAGGAGGCTGCAAGGCTGGTTATTGTGGCTCATCATCTTATTGCTTGCGTTCTCCTTCGTAACGTTCTTGGGCCTGCACTATAAACTGTTCTGAGAACCCGCCTGTCATTCTTGACGATGCTAAGCTCAAACGATCTATGCCGACGTTCAATCTGATGATCGACAGGCAATCGCTCATCAGGGCTCTAGAGGTCCACCTTGGTGCAAAGGTGGCGTTAGATTTGGATTCTCTACAACAGACCACAGACGCCGCTGTAAAAGTCATTTGCATGCAGAGCGGATCGATTGGTAGTGAGATCCAACTGACGGCTACGGACAACCAGGCTGAGTTGGTTGTTAAGATACACGCAGAGGAAACGAGAGCTGCCGACGCCGCGCTGACTGCGCTCAAGTCCCTTCTGGCGAAAGCCTAGCGCGACAACGCCGAGCTTCCGCAGCCGTTCCGACGCCTTGGTTCAGAAATCAGACTCCAGGATTGTGGGCCACTTTGGACATTCTTCCGCCCAGAGTTCGTGGAATCAACACCGCGCGCAAACTACTCCGTTAGACACGTCGCTACGCCATCAATGAAGTAGGGGCACTCTGCGGTTAAGAGCTTGTCCACTTCGTTTCCAGTCGCGAGGCAGTTGCGGGCAATCTCGCAGCGCATTGAACACACGTTGCAAAGGAGGCTCTGACGAGCATCGGCGGACAGCTCCTTGAGCCTTGGTATCACCATGTGCGCAGGATAGTCTGCCAGAATCATCTCCAATATTTCATCGGCGGAGGACTCGCTGGACATCTTGATACAGGCTATCGACAGTCAGCTCTCTTTCCATGAGATGAAGGGCTTTCTTCAAGACGCAAGGTGAGCAAACCCACCTGCGCTCCAACACCCACCCCTCCTTGACCCACACTACCGGCTAAGTCCTTATTTTCCAGCCAGCAAGGAGCGTGGGAAAGTGGCTATGGGATTGCTATTCTCCAGTGAACGTCACTTTACCGGGCGCAAAGGAGAACTGACCAATGAAAAACAGCGCGATGAAGACACTGCTTCGCGGGGCACTCGGTGCTGCTCTGGCCTCGTTCCCATTGATGGCTGCTGACCTGGCCCAAGGCTCAGGTACAGGCAGCTTCTATGCGCTGGTGTTCGGATTGATGGCCACGATCTTTGGCGGCATGGCCTTCTGTTACGGTCTCGTAAAGCTGGCCGAGAAGGTGGTCCACACCTTCCACGCCAGACACGCTGTACCAATCGCCGTGCCACCCATCAGACATGCGGCTTGAGGTTTCACCGGTGGATGCCGGCGAAGACGTTATGGCGCAACTAGCCAATTGGGCGGAAGAATGTCGAGAACGTTACCGCCGGATCAAGGAGGCTGGAGATCAGGTTACTGAGGCTGAGAAAGTTGAGGCGCGTGCTGCATACGAAGCAGCTTTGGAACGGCTGACCCGGTTCTTAGCCGATCGCCGTCGTTTGCGTGGAACTCATTGACACGCGCCAGCCTCAGCAGATCCCAAGCCAAGGAATGGCTCAGGCGCTGCCGCTTCCTGAAATGAGTAACTGAGCCGGCGATAAGCTCCCCGATCTTTTGAAACATCCAATCGCTCCGACTGTATCTTGATCTGGCTGTGATCCCTATATCCTCGCCCGCGAAGGCATCCTCGCGGCCAGCATCGTAATCCTATTGCTGCTGGTTGGACTCGCCGTCTTGATTGTGCGCACCAGGAGCCTTCCGTTCTGTCGGAATTGTGGATTCAAGAGTGTCAGGCGAACACACTCTCACCAGACTGCGTTAGACAGCTTTGCACGCATCTGCTTTCTCTACCCATATAGGTGTGGGAGATGCCGCCGGCGCTTCTATTGCTTTCGGCATAGGCGGCTGTCGGCCAGCCGCAGCCCGGCCGCGGAAATGGCGACCAATTAGTTACCACCAGTCTGTCCGAATCGCCCTTTCGAAGCTATACTGAACAAGTCCCGAAAAAACGAAGCAGAGCGCTATGCTTCTTGGCTGCCAGTACGAGTTGAAGACAGCTACTGTTGCCATTCGACGGCAACCGAGTGGCAGTGAAGATTCCTGCGGGTGCGCGCGTCAAGGCCATTTCCAATTGCGCAGAGAACGAGCGCATGGTCGATGTTCTCTGGGAAGGCCGCGCTTACGTCATGTTCATTCTTGACCTCAATGAGCGCGCTCACGAGATCCCAAAGGACTCAATGATGCCCCCGCCGGTTATCAAGTCCAATTTGGACAGCGCAAAAATTCGGCAAGCACTCCACCAAGACTTGCGGATTGCTCATGAAAAGCGAGACCGAGCCTCTGCGCGGTTGAACGAGGTCATGAACGACATTCCGAGCGGCATTCCCAGCCCTGATGGAACTGATCGAATCCGCCAAGCCTCTCAGCAAAGCAGGGATGCGCAGAAGGAAGTCATGGATGCGCTCACGCGCCTGAACAACTTCTTGATTCACGGCACTATTCCGGCCGAGATGGGGCGAAAGCCGGCTTTTAGTGAGAGACCGGGAGGCAAAGTGCAGAAGACCGGCAGGGAATGAATCGTGCCGAAGCGCCGTTACCCAAAGGCGTGATGCGGCCAAGTTAAGCGTCTCTCATGAGTCGAGCGGCGCGACCCTATCTCCAAGCAGCCTCGCCAAGTGCGCTCGTTGTTCTGTCGATAGACTCCCGAGTGCCTCTAGAAAGTGGTCATCCACGGGGCCGGCCTGCATCCTAGCTACATAACCTTCTGGGAATCTAAGTTCGTCGTCACTCATAGGACTATACATCGAAGTTTACTCGTCCGTCGCCAGCATCCATCGTCTCCAGAAAGGCGTCCGACAAGTCAGAAACTACGGTCGCACTCGATCTTTTCCAGCGTCGACTGCGACCAGTTTTCTATTATGGTGCGGCGTAGCTCGCAATCCTCCGGCGCTCAATTCACACGGCTTGCCTGGGAGCGAGCCGCACGTCGGACAGCGGATCGCGAGAACCTGTTTTGGGGTGAGAACGCGCGTTGTCACGCTCTAGGATTGCACAGGGAATCACGGAAAGCTGTTCACTTTTGCACACCACTGGCGGCAGAGAGGAAGGACTTGCTAATTGTCTAAGTTCCTGCGAGGTGACGCTTGGGTACGCCGTACCATTTCGTCCATCACCAATCCATTGTTATTAAGCATGATGTCACGCAGCTCGTATAGCTGCGCTGGCTGCATTTCTGGGATCAGGCGGGCGAGTGAAGCATCTAGAGCGGCGATGCACTTCGGAAAGCTCAGTTGGTGGTGGCAGAAGCGCCAAATTGTTCTTCGGGTTTCGCGCCGGTATACTTCCACTGCACCTTGGAGTATACGTCTAAAATGGCTTGGAGCTTCGGCAGTCAGGCGCAGGGGCGGCCTCGCCCATGCGGCGGCCAGTCCTACGCGGACTCTGCCACACCACTCTGCCGTGCCAACTCTCTTTCCAGGCGAACCACAGCCGCCCGCACTTCCTCAGCTCTACCTGTCTTGGGATCGTCCTCACCAAACATCGTGCGGACCTGATCTGCCACGGAGTGGCTTGCGGATTGAAGTTGCTTCATCTGGAGGGCAAGTTCTTTCTGCTGTTCTGAAGTTGCAGGGAAGCGCTGGGCCATGGTCGTGACCTCCGAGGTTCCAGTATCTGTTATTTGCTTGGGAGGGAATTTGGGTGGCCTATTCTCAGCTCTCGTGGCATCGGGCAGCTTGCTCGGGGAAGGAATGGTACGATTTAACCCGCGGTGGAAAAAAGTCAGGACGGTATTTGGATTATCGATGCGGAAGGTAAAACCGTCTACGCCAACCAACGGATGGCGGACCTTCTAGGCGAATCCCCGACAGAACTGATCGGCCAGCCGTCCTTCATGTATGTGTTTCCCGAGGGTGCTCCATCCGCCCAGCGCCTGTTCCAGGCAAAGACACGCGGCGATGCCAATCCATTTCACTTCAAACTGCGGAGAAAGGATGGCTCGGCTGTTTGGGCCGATGTCCAGGGAACTCCGATGTACAATGCGGCGGGCGGATTCAAGGGCATAGTCGGGACCTTCACTGTCTCAACTGAGCCACTACCCTCTGATTTGTCATAAGGTTGCTTCGGGCTGAGCAGCGGAAAGAGCGACTTCACTCCTCCGTTTGCGCCTCCAGCAGAAAGCGGCATTTCTGGCAAAGCAGGTTCTCGCTCGGTAGAGCGTTTGAATTGACGGAAGGGTTACGCCTAATCCTTTCTTACTCTTTCGTTGTCTGGCCGGGCTACGCGATCTGGATTCAAGGCTTCGGGCAGTCCTGGAACGGTCGCACTCGTGAGGCGGTCTCGGTGGCCGCAAGAATCGCAGTAGAACTCAAATTCTTGGTGACCTTTCAGCCAGGTCAGACTGTGTTCAACAGCCGATTCGCAGTTAGGACAGGGAACCGAGAATGACAGATGGTCGGTATCTCTAGCCATATTGGGTGAGTTGGGCGATGAAGTCGTCTCCTGCCATTTCTTCGCTATGCCGTCAGATCGTTCGCGAGCTGGCGGAACCTGAAGGTTCACGGTCGGGAATCCGTACCGGCGTGGGAATGATGTTCGTTTGAAGCCTGCTTCCCAGGCGGGCGACTTGAACTAAACCAACGGATGGCGCCACAGACGTCACGACCGACGGATGACTGGTCTCCACCTTGCCGCACCGACCACAACCAGAACACATATGCCAAGTCTCCTAATCAGGGCTGAGCAAACGGATTTCCATTCCGGTTGATTGATCTAAGAGATTGTTTTCAGGTAGATCCAAACGTCTAGCCGTCAAAAGGAAACAAGTTAGCTGAGTGTTTTGGCCCCTTGCGCGCCAATTCACGCGAGGAGCAACGCTTGCGAGTGGTCCATCGGAGCCTGCTTTGGGCACTCGAAGATCAAGAGTGTAAACACTTGGTCAGAACAGCGTGGGCGAGTTGCTTATTAAGGCGGCCGGGCGTGGCCTGCCCGATATTTTGTAGCGGTGCCCTACGGAATGATCCCTCACCGTATGCCGATGGTGACTTCATTGCTTGTCCGGTTGAGGTAGGTCAAACGCACGGAGACGGCAGGTCCTGACGCCAGTCCGCTTGGAACCCGCACGTTCACGTAATTCAGCGTTGGGTATCCAGGGGTAGGGCCGAATGACAGTACCTCGGCCATCTGGCCGCCGATGGCTACTTGCGGAGGTATTACGCTCCCTTCAGCCAGGCCGGTGAGATAGACCGTCAGATACTCACCCCCAACCGCCGGGTCGCTAGCCGACGCTATACGAGAGGTTCCAGCGTGCTGGATTGCGCCTTGGCCTTGTCCGTCGCCCGAAAGCGATAGTAGTACTGGCGCAGGTACCAAATTAGCCGGATGATAGATTTCGGAGAGGGACAAGGTGAATGCCTGGAAACCTATCACGCCGCCGCTAAGTAGGACGGTACCGTCTGGAAGGAGCGTCGCGGTCTGCCCGGCCATAGCTGGGGTGTTGCCAGAACTGTTGAAAGTACTGGTGCTAGGATCATAGAGTTCGAGGGTGCCCGTGCAACATGTCCCGATTGACGGCGTGGCGTAGATGAATCCTTCCCCAGCGATGAATGCCGTGCCATCCCCAAATAGGAAGGCTCTTCCCGGCCCTAGGCCCTCCGGCATGTCTCTGGCAGGCGTGAAGGCCCCAGTCGCAGGATCGTAGAGCTCGGCGTGCGCGGAGAAGCCGTAGTCCCCTAAGAAACCGCCGGCGATTAAGACCTTGCCGCTAGGGAGTAAGACTGCTGCCGGTCCGTCGCCCTGGTCGAGGTAGAACATGCTTCCCGTACGGGTGAACGTGCCCGTCGCGGGATCATACAGTTCGGCATGATAGGGCGGCCCGTAATTGGGCGACCCGTAGCACCCAGTGATCAAGACTTTGCCGTTAGCCAGCAGGGTTGCCGTTTGACAACCAGGTTCGGTCATATCGCCGGTGGCGGTAAAGATCCCTGTGATGGGATCGTAAAGTTCCGCGCTGGCCATACTGCCATTACCTGCGGAGCCTCCGGCGATGAGGACTTGGCCGGTATTGAGAAGAGTTGCGGTATGACAAGCGCGGGCCTGGGTCATGTTGCCCGCCGCGCTGAAGGTTCCCGTGGAGGCGTCGTACAACTCGGTTGTGGCTAGTGTGGAACTTAGTGCTGAACCGGTATAGTCTATTTTTGAGTGACCGCCGGCGATCAAAACCTTCCCGTTGGGAAGCAACGTGGCGGTATGACACACCCGGCCTGTAGTCATGTCCCCTGTAGACGTGAAAGTTCCCGTTGCAGGATCATACAGTTCGGCGCTGGCCAACACCGTCGAGCCCGCCGAGCCCCCCGTGATCAACACCTTGCCGTTTGTGAGGAGAGTCGCATTATGGCCTGAACGTGGGGTAGTCAGTTTGCCCGTGGCCGCTAACGATCCCCCCGATTGAGCAAACGCATTTGTGTCGGTCAAGAAGGCGGCAAAAATGAGCAGGGAAACAATACCAGCATGGGGAAATACTCTGAAAATTGTCGTAACACGGTGCATATGTTACCTCGCACGAAGACATGTAAATTGTAACAAAATGCCCTCTTAATGGCCTTTCCTTCCTCCGCTGACCAAAGAGCCGGATAAGCCAGAGTAGATGCTGGAAGATCCGAGCAAATTTGGAGCGATCGCCGGCCACAGCAAAGAACCCAATCTCCGAGACGGCGATTGGCCTGTCGCGCAAGACCGCCGCCGTCGGCTTTGACCGTTGCAGTGTTGCAGTGGAAAACGAGTGAGAGGGGGCGTGGTCCCGATTGAGTTTCCTCGGTTTCGTTATGTCGCCTATCCCGGTAGTGGGTCAGTTTGAATTTTCAAAGCCTTGACTTTTGTTAGCCCGAGTTCTGCCTGTACTGCCTGACGACCTCGATTGCAAGCCAGACAAGAGCTAAACCGATTAGGGCATTACCCATTCCCAGGTCAACATATCGCATTATGAATCCAGCAGCTAAGAGCTCGAGCATTCCAAATAGGCGGGGTGTGCCAACAGAGTGGACGGGCATCTTCCCCCGATCTTATCGCGTTCCCTGCCATCCGCAACTGCTCAAGCAGCGCAATCCTTAGGAGGCACAGGGGTGACAATCGCAATTGGCCTTCTAACTGAAGAAGTTGTGGTTGTGCCCGCCAATACGCAAACCGTGAGCCACGACGGTAAAAGAGCCGCCTCTCGGTTGCAGTGGCGTGGTCCATGCGCTATTTGCCCCGCCAGCAGACCGACCCCCTCTCTCCCCAATCTCACTGCAACAGTGCAACACCTCCGGCGCGGGCGCGCAGCACGAACGCCGCCGCACAATTCGCAACGGTCGGTGTAACTTTTCGATTCCCTCAGAGTATTAGATTTACAAAGCGGCGACTTACGGCCGGGCGTACCTTTCCAATGCCCCCCAACGCTGACGAGACACGCCTGGCTGCGCCGCTCGGAACCTAGAGTCTAGGCCAACGCTCCGTGGGCGGACTGCGCTGTAATTCTACAGCCTGGCAAGACAAGCGCGACTTGAGACTTTCGCTATCGTGCCTTGCGCGATTGATTTCTCGGAATGGCACGCCACTATTCGACCCGCGCTAGTTTCAGTCTGATCGGCTTGGAGAGAGGTGTCCCGCTCGGATCACGGAATGGCTCGGTCGTCAAGGTGTTCCTGTCAATTTTGAAGCGCTGGATTTGCGTCATCCCCATGAGGCTGGGGTTCTTAGCGACTAGGATGTTCAACGTGAGTATATCTCCCTTGACTTCGTACGTCCCGAACTGAGCCGCGAACGGCCCCCACATCGCAATAAGCTGCTGAGCGGTAGCGTGATCCACGTCAGGGACATCCGGCCTCTTGATATCCTGCGCCTCTGTGACGACTGAGAAGTATTTAGCCGTGTAAATGATGAAACCAGGATTGGGCTTGGTGATTGTGCGCCCACCAGCTGTCTCCTCAATTACGCGCCACACTCCTTGAATAGAAGGTTGCACTACCGATTGGTCCTGCGCCATGACTGAAAGACAAACGACAACGACCAAGACTCCGATGAAAAAAGCAGGGCCTCGGTCTCTGCGTTGCTGACTGGCACCTCGACAAGGCCGAATCTCGACGTGGCGGGGGCGTAGGAAGTTCACGTGCACCTGCATGGAGTCCATGTTATCGGAATCGAGCACGGTTGAAGAGCACGACAAACAGTAGCGACAGTTCCCCTGGGTTGCAGCGCACCTTCCAGCGGTACCGGCAGAAATGCACAGAAACGCCGCCGTGAGGGGTCTCGCGAATTGAACGCAAACAATACCGCCCGTGGCACGAAGATGGCTTAAAATGACCATCCAACTTTTTTCCCAAAATTTCTGATGCGCGCTGGACGCTCAGGTACCCGCCGCGCGCCCGAGGGGGCAACGCTACTTCGATTTGACCTACCCCCATCATCGCCATCACTTTCGTTTCTTTGCTTCCCTCGCAAGGCGTGCAGCGGTCCGTTTCTTGGCGGCAGCCATCGAAGCCTTCTTAGCGCGCGCTGACCGCTCCGCGGGCGTCGAATTGCGTGCGGCCTTCTTGCCGCCTTGTCGGCCGTACTCGCGCGCTATTGCGATCATCGCTTCACGAATGGCCGGTGGGATCTGGACGCTCATGCATTCAGAGTACACCTGACGGGGTGTGGTGCGGGGCCTAGGGCTAGATTTCCATTGACACCGTAGGGGGTACCGTGTATTCTAAGCGTGCTTCTGGTGTTCGATTAGTAAAGGGAATCGGACACTAGAGCAATCGGGACCGCGACAAGTTCGCAGCTTGGCACGGCCCCTAAACAACCGCGAAAGGTGAGTTTCACGAATGTCTAATACTGACAGTACCAGTCCACGGGACGTATACGCGCGCGTGACGGCCCAACTTATAGAAGCAATTGAGCAAGGCGTAGGAAACTGGCGCATGCCCTCGCATACGTCCGGCCGGTTCGCCTTCAGCCCGATCAACGTAGTGAGCAAGAAGGCTTACCGAGGTATCAACACGGTCTGTCTGTGGGCGGCCGCGCAGGCCAAGGGCTACGGCTCGGGCGATTGGGGCACATACCAGCAATGGCAGGATCGCGGCGCGCAGGTCCGCAAGGGTGAGCGGTCCACGCTTGTGGTGTTCTGGAAATTTGCCCACGATCGTGGCGAGTCGCAAAGCGACGGCGACGCGCCTGCCGGTGGTTCGCGGCTGCTGTTCACCAAAGGATATAGCGTGTTTAACGCTGCGCAGGTTGACGGCTACACGCCGAAGGCGGAAGCGGAACGACCGATGCTCGAACGGATCGAGCAGGCGGACGCATTCTTCAAGGCGATCGGCTCCGACGTGCGCCACGGCGGCAACCAAGCGTTCTATTCGCCCGCTGGTGATTACGTTCAGATGCCACCCTTTGCGGCGTTCCGGGAGAATGTCTCATACTACTCCGTACTCGCGCACGAACACACGCATTGGACGGCCAGCGCTGCGCGCTGCAACCGGGAGCTCGGCAAGCGTTTTGGTGATCATGCCTATGCGGCCGAAGAACTAATAGCGGAGCTGGGCGCTGCATTCACGTGCGCGCACCTGGGACTCAGCACTGAACCGCGGGAGGATCACGCGCAGTATCTGCAGTCTTGGCTGCGGGTGCTGAAGGCCGACAAGCGCGCTATCTTCACGGCCGCCAGCAAAGCGCAACAGGCCGCGGATTGGCTCACGCAGCGGGCCGTCGTTCCGGCCCACGCGGCGGAGGTGGCGGCATGACGATTCGATCCCACCGCGGCATTCATGCGCTGCTGATGGCATCCATTCGGCTGCTCGTTTACTGGCTAGGCCAGCGTCACGCTTGCCGCATCCTTAACGGATCGCGGAGGACCCGATGACCTGCCACGCTGAGAGCACTCCACGCGCTCCTAAACCAGTCTGCCCCGCGTGTGCCGCGGGCTATCACGATGAAGTCCAGGTCACGCCCGTGCACTGCGCTTGCCCCTGCTACGAGACTGAGACGCCGAAAGGCGTCTGGGAGGTGCTGCCATGACGCGCCGATACAGAATCAACCTGAACTCGTGGCGCACGTGGGAGCCGGAGAAGCGCACCGCCTGGCGCTGGTCGCTGTTCGTCAATACGTGCCGCCTGCTCGCGCGCGATGGTCTGGACTATCGCGTGACGCTCGCGCTAGACGGCGACGATCCGCACATTCTGATAAACGCATCGGGCAGCGTGACG